>Ga0207711_10000344_pt1 | contig 49354 bp, 53 predicted proteins | sample KBSS34metaG_FD_184401 | JGI IMG/M metagenome (GOLD analysis project Ga0207711, IMG submission 184401) | Switchgrass rhizosphere microbial communities from Kellogg Biological Station, Michigan, USA - KBS S3-4 metaG (SPAdes) (version 2) | ecosystem: Host-associated > Plants > Roots > Rhizosphere... | reverse complement strand
TCATCGCTCACACGAAGACTGCTTCATCGCCAATTCGGTGACCACTGAAGTGACGGTCGAACCGCGCTAAGCCGTCGCCGGACTTGATCCGGGGCCTGCCTTCCTTTCTAGGCCGCTCAAAGAAAAGCGGGTTCCGGCTCGAGGCCGGGACGACGGAGAAAAGTCATGAAGCTTGGCAGATTGAACCATGTCGGCGTGGCGACGCCGTCGATCGAAAAGAGTCTCGAGACCTACCGCACCATGTTTGGCGCGGAGCCGCATGGGGAGCCGTTCGACCTGCCGGCGCAGGGCGTGCGGGTCTGCTTCGTCGACGCGCCGAACAGCCAGATCGAGCTGATCGAGCCGCTGGGCGAAAGCTCGCCCATCGTGAAGTTCCTCGAGAAGAATCCGGCGGGTGGGCAGCACCACGTCTGCTTCGAAGCCGCGGACATCGAGAAGGCGCGCGTCTGGTTCGAGGGCAAGGGCGCGCGGATCCTCGGCCCCACGCGTGTCGGCGCGCACGGCACGCCGGTCTTCTTCCTCCATCCCAAGGACATGGGTGGCGTGCTCACCGAGATCATGGAAACGCCGAGGAGCGCTCACTGATCTCGGCGATTGTCGCGCGCCCGACTTTCGGCCTAAAATTCGCCGGGTCGATGAGAGGGGGTCTCAATGGCGACGAGCGCACCGCGACAAACGCGAAGCTCGATCCAGCAGGAGCGGGTCTTCTACCTGTCCATGCTGGGCGCGATATTCCTCTTGGTTGCGTGGGGATTCGCACCGAGCTTCTACCTGCGGAAATTCCTCACGCCGCCCGCGACCTGGATTGATACGCCGGGGTGGTTCGGCTGGCTGTTCATCGTTCACGGCCTGCTGTTCACGACCTGGCTCGGGCTTTTCGCGACGCAGGTGCTCCTCATAGGATCGAAGCGGTTGCGCTTGCACAAGGAGATCGGGCAGGCCGCCTGGCCGCTTTATTTCGCGATCATCGCGATGGGGCTGGTCGTAGGCTGGATGGGCGCGAACTACGGTTTTCACGACGTCCCGTTCGACAGTGTGACCTTCTCCACGCTTCCGTGGCTGGTCATAATCTCCTTCGCGACCCTGTGCGGGATGGGGCTGCGCGAACGGCGCGATCCGCAGCGCCACAAGCGGATGATGCTGATTGGCACGTTGATCATGGCCGATGCGGGAATCGCTCGCGTCGGACTTTTCCACCAGTTGTTGCCCCCGTGGCTCGATCCGACCCTGTTCATGCTCATCCCGATTCTGCTGTGGGACCTCCGCACGCTCGGGCGAGTGCATAAGGCGACCCTGCTCGGTTCGGGGCTCGCCGTGCTTTCGCTATTGCTGTCGATCCCGATCGGGCAATCGTTTGCGTGGCACGGATTCGCCAAGACCGTGCTCGGGATCGAGGGCGTACCTCCCACCCCGCCAGTCTGATTGGCAAGATAAGGCCGTAGCGCTAGTGCCGCTTGCGTGACGGACAAGTCTTCGAAATCCGATTGGGAAAAGCTCGCCGACAGGGAGTCGAAGGGGCGCGATTTGTCGCGTGAGACGGTCGAGGGAATTCGCCTCGAGACCGTCTACGGGCCAGACGATTCCATCGACAGCGGCTACCCGGGCGTCGCGCCGTTTACGCGTGGGCCCTACGCGACGATGTACGCAGGGCGGCCTTGGACGATTCGCCAGTACGCCGGCTTCTCGACCGCCGAGGAATCCAACGCCTTCTACCGCCGCAACCTCGCCGCCGGGCAGAAGGGCCTCTCGGTCGCCTTCGACCTTGCCACCCACCGCGGCTACGACAGCGACAATCCGCGCGTCGCGGGCGACGTCGGCATGGCGGGCGTCGCGATCGACACGGTCGAGGACATGAAGCTGCTGTTCGACGGCATCCCCCTCGGCGAGATGTCGGTCAGCATGACGATGAACGGCGCGGTGCTTCCGGTCATGGCCTTCTTCATCGTCGCCGGGGAGGAACAGGGCGTGCCCCACGCCAAACTTACCGGCACGATCCAGAACGACATCCTGAAAGAGTTCGCGGTCCGCAACACCTACATTTACCCGCCCGAGCCCTCGATGCGGATAGTCTCCGACATCATCGCTTTCTGCGCGGCGGAGATGCCGAAGTTCAACAGCATCTCGATCTCGGGCTATCACATGCACGAGGCCGGGGCGACGGCGGTGCAGGAGCTCGCCTACACGCTCGCCGACGGCATGGAATATGTCCGCGCGGCGCAGGCCGACGGGCTCGACATCGACGATTTCGCGGGCCGCCTCAGCTTCTTCTGGGGCATCGGCATGAACCTCTTCATGGAGGTCGCGAAGCTCCGCGCCGGGCGGACGCTGTGGCACCGGATCATGACCCAGCTCGGCGCGAAGAAGGACGAGTCCAAGCGGCTGCGTACGCATTGCCAGACGTCGGGCGTCAGCCTGACCGAGCAGGACCCGTACAACAACATCATCCGCACCACGATCGAGGCGCTGGCGGCGGTGCTCGGCGGCACGCAGTCGCTGCACACCAACAGCTTCGACGAAGCGATCGCGCTGCCGACGGACTTCAGCGCGCGTATCGCCCGAAACACGCAGCTCATCCTCGCTGAGGAAAGCGGCGTGACGGCGGTCGCCGATCCGCTCGGCGGGAGCTTCTACATCGAGAAGCTGACCCGCGAGCTGGAGGAGAAAGCCTGGGCGCTGATCGAAGAGGTCGAGGCGCATGGTGGCATGACCAAGGCGGTCGCGGAAGGCTTGCCGAAGCACCGCATCGAGGAAGCCGCCGCGGCGCGCGCGGCCAAGGTCGATACGGGCGAGACCACGATCGTCGGCGTCAACCGCTACCGGCTGGAGAATGAGCCGGCGGTCGACATCCTCGAGGTCGATAACGCGAAGGTGCGCGCGTCGCAGATCGCGAAGATCGATAAGGTGCGCGCGGGGCGTGATGAAGCGAAGGTGCGGGCTGCGCTCGATGCGCTGGAGCAGGGCGCTCGCGGCGACGAGAACCTGTTGCGTTTGTCCGTGGAATGCACGCGGGCGCGCTGCACGCTCGGCGAGATTTCGGACGCGCTGGAGCGGGCGTTCGGGCGCTACGGCACCAAGCCCGAACCAGTGCGCGGGATCTACGGCAAGGCGCGGCAGGACGGCCGTTGGAAAGCGGCAGAACAGGGCACCCAATCGGTCGCCGACCGGCTGGGCCGAAAGCCGCGCATCATGGTCGCGAAGATGGGCCAGGACGGGCACGATCGCGGCGCGAACCTGGTGTCGTCTGCGTTCACCGACTTAGGCTTCGAAGTTGTCCCCGGCCCCCTCTTCCAGACCCCGCGCGAGACCGCGCAGATGGCGATCGACAATGACGTCGACGTGGTCGGCGCAAGCTCGCTCGCCGCGGGCCACCGCACGCTCATCCCGGAAATGATCGACGCGCTGAAGGACATGGGCCGCGCCGACATCAAGGTGGTCGCGGGCGGGGTCATCCCGCCGCAGGATTATGCGATGCTCCGCGCCGCGGGCGTGCAGGCGATCTTCGGCCCCGGCACCAACCTCGCCGACGCCGCCGACGAAGTACTGCGCCTGCTCGGCCACAACCGTCCGCCGCTGGACGAGGCAGCGGAGTGAAGCCTGCGTTTCGCACTATCGGCTTTACCGTTGGAGTCTGGTTCTGCGTGTTGATGGTTGGCGGTTTCGTGGCGCTGATTCACGGCGACTGCTTTGCTGATCAGCAATGCATCAAAGAGAAGCAGTGGATTTCCATAGCGACGCTTGCGATTGGCACCGTAGCTTACATTGCGCTGCTCGTGATTGTGTGCGGCCTTGGAAGATTGAGGACGGCGCAAACTGATGTTCAATAAAATCCTGATCGCCAATCGCGGGGAAATTGCGTGCCGGGTGATCCGCACCGCGCGGCGCATGGGTATCAAGACCGTCGCGGTCTATTCCGACGCCGACGCCCGCGCGCCGCATGTTAAGATGGCGGACGAGGCGGTTCGGCTCGGGCCGCCGCCGGCCAGCGAAAGCTACCTTAAGGCCGAGCTGATCATCGACGCTTGCAAGGCGACCGGCGCCGAAGCGGTGCACCCGGGCTACGGCTTTCTGTCGGAACGCACCTCGTTCGCCGAGGCGCTCAAGGCGGCGGGCGTCGCCTTCATCGGCCCGCCTCCCAACGCCATCGCGGCGATGGGCGACAAGATCGAATCGAAGAAGCTGGCCAAGGAAGCGGGCGTCTACGTCGTGCCCGGCTATCTCGGCGACATCGCGACCACCGACGAAGCGGTGAAGATCGCGTCCGACATCGGCTATCCGGTGATGATGAAGGCCTCCGCTGGCGGCGGCGGCAAGGGCATGCGCCTCGCCTGGTCCGAGAAGGACGTGCGCGAGGGCTTCGAGAGCGTGAAGCGCGAGGGGCTCAACAGCTTCGGCGACGACCGTGTCTTCATCGAGAAATTCATCGAGCAGCCGCGCCACATCGAGATCCAGCTGCTCGGCGATCAGCACGGCAACATCCTTTACCTGAACGAGCGCGAATGCTCGATCCAGCGCCGTCACCAGAAGGTAGTCGAGGAAGCGCCGTCGCCCTTCGTCACGCCCGAGATGCGGAAAGCGATGGGCGAGCAGGCCGTCGCCCTGGCGCGCGCGGTCGGATATTACAGCGCCGGCACCGTCGAGCTGATCGTCTCCGGCGCCGACACCAGCGGCAAGAGCTTCTACTTCCTCGAGATGAACACCCGGCTGCAGGTCGAGCACCCGGTCACCGAGGAGATTACCGGCCTCGACCTCGTCGAGCAGATGATCCGCGTCGCGGCGGGCGAGAAGCTCGGGTTTACGCAGGACGATATCGGCATCAACGGCTGGTCGGTGGAGACGCGCGTCTATGCGGAGGACCCGTACCGCGGCTTCCTGCCGAGCACGGGGCGGTTGGTGCGGTACTGGCCGTCGGTCGCGCATCACGACAAAGATATCGTCGTGCGCGTCGATGACGGCGTGCAGGACGGCGGCGAGGTCAGCATGTTCTACGACCCGATGATCGCCAAGCTGATCACCTGGGCGCCGACCCGGCTCGAGGCGATCGAAGCGCAGGTCGACGCGCTCGACCAGTTCGTGATCGACGGCATCAACGACAATGTCGATTTCCTCTCGGCGCTGATGCAGCACGAGCGCTTCCGCGACGGGAATATCACGACGAATTTTATTGCCGAGGAATATCCCGAAGGCTTCGAAGGGGCGCCGGCGGACGATCAGCTGCTCGCCGACGTTGCGGTCATCGCCGGCATGGTCTCGGTCATCACGGACGAACGGGCGCTGGAGATCAGCGATCAGCTCGGGGGCCGCATCTACATGCCGTGCGAACGCGTGGTCCGCATTGACGGCGGTCCCGAGCATAAGGTCCGGATCAAGCCCTACACCGGCGGCACGCTCGCGGTGCTCGACGGCGGAGAGCTGATCGACATCGTCGGGCGCTGGACGCCCGGACAGCGGCTGCTGACGGCCGTCGTCGACGGGCGCAGGCGCATCGTCCAGGTCCGCCGCGCTGGCCGCAACTGGGAGCTTCAGACGCGCGGCGCCACCCACAAGGTGCAGGTGGTGAAACCGCACGTCGCCGAGCTGTCGCGCTTCATGATCGAGAAGCCGGCGCCGGACCTCTCGCGGCTGCTGCTGGCGCCGATGCCCGGGCTTCTGACCAAACTCGACGTCAAGGTCGGCGACAAGGTCGAGCCGGGCCAGCCGGTCGCGGTGATGGAGGCGATGAAGATGGAGAATATCCTCCGCGCTCCCAAGGCGGCGACGGTGAAGGCGACTCCGGCAAAGGCAGGCGACAGCCTCGCCGTCGACCAGGTGATCGTCGAATTCGAATAGGCTTTGCCATTCGTCAAATGACCGCCCGCGTCGATGGCGAGCAGTTGCATGGCAATCTGCCCCCGTTAAGCTCCGCCCAACTCAACCGATCACGCCGGAGATTTAAAGCTGATGCGTAAGTTCAGCACGCTTACCCTGCTAGCAGCCGTCACGATGCTCACGCCGCCGCTGCTCGCGGCCCCGGCGGCGGCGCCCAAATTGGTGCCGATCCCGACGTTGGTCAGCCAGGTGTCGATCCCGCACACGACCTACAAGCTGAAGAACGGGCTGACAGTCATCGTCCATGTCGACCACAAGGCGCCCGTCGCGGCGGTCACCGTCTGGTACAATGTCGGGTCGAAGGACGAGCCCAAGGGCGAGACCGGCTTCGCGCACCTCTACGAGCATTTGATGTTCAACGGCAGCGAGGACCTGCCCGGGGACTATTTCACCTATCTCCAGCAGATCGGCGCAACCGATTACAACGGGACGACTTCTTACGACCGCACCAATTATTTCGAGACGGTGCCTTCGGGCGCGCTCGAGCGCGCCCTGTTTATGGAAAGCGACCGAATGGGGCACCTGCTGGGCGCGGTGACGCAAGGCGTGCTCGATAACCAGCGCGGCGTCGTCCAGAACGAGAAGAGGCAGGGCGACACCCGGCCGGGCGGCCTCGTCCAATATGCGCTCCAGGAGAACCTGTTCCCCGCTGGGCACCCCTATCACCACACGGTGATCGGCTCGATGGCCGACCTCGACGCGGCGAGCCTCGCGCAGGTGAAGCAGTGGTTCCGTGACAAATACGGACCCAACAATGCGGTGCTCGTTGTCGCCGGCGACGTCGACCCGGCCAACGTCAGGACGCTCGTCGAGAAATATTTCGGGCCGATCCCCGCGGGACCGGCGAACCATCCGGCGATGGCGACGGTGCCGACGCTTGCCAAGGCGAAGTCGATCGAGATGAAGGACCGCGTCGCGACCACCATCATCCAGCGCTACTGGGCGGTGCCGGGGTTGCTCGACAAGCAGCTCGTCGCGATCGATATCGGCGGCTCGGTGCTCGGCGGCCTCGCGAGCTCGCGGCTCGACAAGATCATGGTCCGCGACGAGAAGCTGGCGGTGGGGGTCAGCGCCGGTCTCAATCCGTTGCAGCGCGCGGGCATCTTCACGGTCAGCGTCTCGGTCCGTCCCGGCGTCGATCCGGCGGTCGCGTCGAAGCGCCTCGACGAGATCATGGCCGACTATATCAAGAATGGCCCGACCGCCGATGAGGTGCAGCGCGCGGTGATGAGCGAGGTCTCGGGCGAGATCCGGGGACTCGAGCAGGTCGGCGGCTTCGGCGGCAAGGCCGTGTCCCTCGCGCAGGGGCAGACGTTCGCCCACGACAGCAATTTCTACAAGAAGACGCTCGCTTCCTATGCGGCGGTCACGCCGGCGCTGGTACGCGCCGCGATGCAGCGCTGGCTCACGCGGCCGGCGCTGACGATCACGCTCTCGCCGGGCGATCGGCCCGCCTATCAGGAAGCCAAGGCGGTCGAGCCGCCCAAGGGCACCAGCAAGGACGAGGGCGCGGTGAAGGGCAACCGTCCGGTTCCGCCCGTCGGCCAGCTCGCCGCGCTCGACTTCCCCGACATCGTCCACACCAAGCTGTCCAACGGCATCCCCGTCGATTACGTGCAGCGTACGGCGGTGCCCGTGTCCCAGGTCGCGCTGGCGTTCGATGCCGGCGACGCCGCCGATGCACCGACCGCGCGCGGCCTGTCGGTCTTCACCACGAGGATGCTCGACGAGGGGCCGGAGGGATTATCGTCCCAGCAATATGCCGAGGCTCAGGAGCGGCTTGGCGCAGATGTGAACGCGAATGACGGCGCCGACCGCTCCTATGTGATGCTCAACACACTGTCGCCGAACCTTGCGCCGTCGCTCGATCTTGTCTCGGACGTGATTCGCAGGCCGGGCTTCCGTATCGAGGACATCGAGCGTCTCCGCGCGCAGACACTGACGGGCATCGCGCAGACGCAGAAGGACCCGACGCGGGTCGGGCGGCGCCTGCTTCCGGTCGTCCTCTACGGGCCCAATCACCCCTACGGCGGTCCTGCGGGCGGCGATCCGGCCGAGATCAAGAAGATCAGCCGCGCCGACCTGATCAGCTGGCAGCAGCGTTGGCTGAGGCCCGACAACGTCAAGATCTTCATCGTCTCGGACAAGCCGCTGTCGGAGGTCCAGCCGCTCCTGGAATCGCGCTTCGGCCAATGGGCGGCCCCGGCCGTCGCCAAGGGCGTGAAGAGCTTCGCGGCGCCGCTGCCCCGGCCGTCGTCGCCGAAGATCCTGCTGATCGATCGGCCCGGGTCGCCGCAATCGAACATCCTCGGCGGGCAGCTGCTCCCGATCGACCCCAAGGCCGACATCATCCCGTTCGATGCCGCCAACGACGTGATCGCCGGCGACTTCCTCGCGCGGCTCAACATGGACCTGCGCGAAGACAAGGGTTGGTCCTACGGCGTGTCGGGCGGCGAGGGCGTGAACATCCATGCGGTACCGTACATGATCTCGGCGCCGGTGCAGGCGGACCGCACCGGGGATACGCTCGTCGAGCTCAACCGGCAGGTCACAGACTTCCTCACCGCCAAGGGGACGACGAAGGAAGAGCGCGACCGCGTGGTGACGAAGAGCATCAACGAGCTCCCGGGCGACTTCGAGACGTCGGGCGCGGTGCTCAACGCCATCATCGGCATGGATATGCTCGGGCGTCCGGACGATTATTACGAGACCCTGGCGCCTGAATATCGGTCGCTGACTCCGGAAAAGCTCGACCAGGCCGCGCGCGCCGCGCTCGATCCGAAAGGTTTCACCTGGATCGTAGTCGGCGACGCCGCCAAGGTGCGTCCGCAGTTGGACAAGCTCGGCTTCCCGATCGAGGTGGTCGAAGCGCCCTGACGCCCGTGAACCATCCCGACTGGTATCCTGATTGGCGGCATGAAGTAGTCCACGAGCTTCATGCGAAGAATGAACGCCCGGATCAGGTTTACAGCATCAAAAGGTGGCCCCGTTGGGACTATGATCCTGAAGCGGGCACGCTGACCTTTTCAGAAAACGGGATCGCCAAGGTCGTCGCGGAAATTCAGGTCGTCGGCACGAGGCCACGCGATGGAGGCGGGGGCCTGTATCTCGTCTACCGAAAGGTCGACTGGGTCACCTGACCGTTAGCGAACCCTCGTCACATGGCCCATCTTGCGGCCGGGGCGGCCCTCGCCTTTGCCGTAGATGTGAACGTGGAGGTCCGGCTCGGCGACCAGCGCGGGCCAGCGGTCGACGTCGTCGCCTATGAGATTGTCCATCACGGCGCCCTCGCCGACGAGCTCGGTCGACCCCGGCGGAAGATCGCAGATCGCGCGGATATGCTGCTCGAACTGCGAGGTGACGGCGCCCTCGATCGTCCAGTGGCCGCTGTTGTGCACGCGGGGCGCGATCTCGTTGACGACCGGCCCGTCGCCGCTGGCGAAAAACTCGACGGTTAGGACTCCGACGTGGCCGAGTGCCTCCGCGATTCCGATTGCTGCCTTCCGAGCTTCCGCAAGCTGTCCGGCGACGAGCTCGCCGCAAGGCACCGTCGACCGGCGAAGGATGCCGTCGCGATGCTCGTTCTCGGCCGAATCCCAGAATGTATGCCGGCCGTCCGCCCAGCGTGCGACGATCACCGAAAATTCCGCGGAGAAATCGACGCCGGCCTCCGCGATCGAAGGCCCGTCGCCGATGGCGTTCCATGCCCCCTCGGCCTCGTCCTCAGAGCGGATCCAGGCCTGACCCTTACCGTCATAGCCGTAACGCCGGGTCTTCAGCACGATCGGGAGACCAAGTTCGGCAACCGCGCCGCGCACGTCGTCCAGGCTATCGACCGTCCGCCACGGTGCAACGCGCCCGCCGCAATCCTCGATGAACTGCTTCTCCACCGCCCGGTCCTGCGCAACGGCGAGCGACCTTGTGCCGGGGCGCAGCTTGTCGCCGGCCGCCTTTAGCGGATGGACCGGCAGGTTCTCGAATTCATATGTGACGACATCCACGGCCTGGGCAAAGGTCTCCACCGCCGTGGCATCGCCGAATTCCGCCCGCGTGAACCCGCCGGCGACCTGTGCCGCGCACGGATCCTCGTGCGGATCGAAGATGTGGCATTTGTAGCCGAGCTGGGCCGCCGCGACGCTGAGCATCCGGCCGAGCTGTCCGCCGCCGATGATCCCGATCGTGCTTCCCGGCGGCAGGGCTGTCATTCGGGCGCTTCGGCCACCGAGACGGATTGCTTCTCGCGCCAGGCATCGAGCCGCGCGGCAAGCGCGTCGTCGTTCGTCGCCAGCATCGCCGCAGCGAGCAGCGCCGCGTTCACCGCCCCCGCCTTGCCGATCGCGAGCGTGCCGACCGGCACACCCGCGGGCATCTGGACGATCGACAGGAGGCTATCCATGCCCTTCAGCGCCTGGCTCTCGACGGGGACGCCGAGCACCGGCAGCGACGTCATCGACGCCGTCATCCCAGGCAAATGCGCCGCTCCGCCCGCGCCGGCAATCACGACCTTCAGGCCCCGGTCCCGCGCCGAATGGGCATAGTCGTAGAGCCGCTTTGGGGTCCGGTGAGCCGAAACGATCTTCGTCTCATGCGCCACGCCGAGTTGCTCGAGCGTATCGGCGGCATGACGCATCGTCTCCCAATCGGAACTCGATCCCATGATAATGCCGACCAGCGGCTCAGCCATTGTCCCGCCTTGAACCAGTGGAAGTGAGCGGGCTCGTTTAGGGTGCCGACTCGGGCTAGGCAATCGCGCACGGTCGTCGGGAGCCGGACCCTGAATTTGACCCGCTGAAGATCCCGCGTTTTCAAGGTCTTGGATTCACGCTATGGACTCGGACACAGGCAAGGGCAGAGGCTCGGGGGCAATGTCTGAACAAATGACCGACGTGTCGGACGTCGAACAGTTGATTGGCGAGATCAGCGCTCTGCGCGGCAAGGTCGCGCAGCTGCAGGAGCGCGTCGAGCAACTCGACCTGCTTGCGCACGAGGATAGCCTCGTCGCCTTGCCGAACCGTCGCGGGTTCATGCGCGCACTCGAACGGACGATCGATCGCGTCAGCCGCTACAAGGAAAAGGGCGCTTTACTGTTCGTCGATGTCGACGGGCTGAAAGTGATCAACGACAGCCTGGGGCATCTGGCCGGGGACGAGGCTCTGGTCCAGGTCTCCCGATTGCTCGTCAGCGGAGTCCGCAAGAGCGATGTGGTCGCGCGCCTTGGCGGCGACGAGTTCGCCATCCTGCTCGGCTATTCCGACGAGCAGTCGGCGCGTGACACTGCGGTGCGGCTGATCGAGCTCATCGCGGGATCCGAGTTCATGTATGACGGCCAGGCGCTTCCGCTCAGCGTCGCCATCGGTGCCGCGGGAATCAACGGCGACGACACGCCCGAGACCGCGCTCGCGCGCGCCGACCAGGAAATGTACCGCCACAAGGTCGCGGCGTAGCCGGCGCCCTAAGCGGCCCCTTCAAGATAATAGCGCCGCTCGACCGAGAGGTCGTCGGCAAGCTCGTAGACGATCGGCTTGCCCGTCGGGATTTCGAGCCCGACGATCTCGTCGTCGCTGATGTTCGACAGATATTTGATGATCCCGCGCAGCGAATTGCCGTGCGCCGCGACGAGCACGCGCTTGCCCTCAGAAAGGACGGGCGCGATCTCGGACTCATAATAAGGAACGGCGCGGGCGATCGTGTCCTTGAGGCTCTCGGTGTCCGGCACCTCGATGCCCGAGTACCGGCGGTCGTTGCCGACCTTGTAGGGACTGTCGTCCGGCAGCGGCGGGGGCGGGATGTCGAAAGAGCGGCGCCAGATCTTCACCTGCTCGGCGCCGACCTTGTCGATCATCTCTTGCTTGTTGAGCCCGGTCAGGCCGCCATAGTGGCGCTCGTTCAAGCGCCAGTCTTTCGTCACCGGCAGCCACAGCCGGTCCATCTCGTGGAGCACGAGGTGCAGAGTCCGGATCGCCCGCGTAAGCACGCTGGTGAAGCAACAGTCGAAGTCGAAGCCTTCCGCCTTCAGCATCCGGCCCGCGGTGCGCGCCTCCTCGACGCCGGCCTCCGACAGGTCGACGTCCCACCAGCCGGTGAAGCGGTTTTCGAGGTTCCACTGCGACTGCCCGTGCCGCAGCAGCACGAGCGTCGGCATCAGGCGGCGACCTTTTCGCGCTTCGCGGAGCCGCGCTCGGTCCGCGCCTTCTTCAGGTCCGGAAGGATCGCGTGGAGCGCGTCGAGGCAGGCCGAAGCGAGGAACTTGGATCGCTGCGGCGACCAGCCATAGACCTCGTCTGGCAGGTTGAAATTGTCCTTGAACGGCATTTCAAGCGTCATCGACACGCAGCCGTAGCGCTCGGCGAGCTGCGTCGTGGACATGCTCATATTGGCCTGGCCGGGCGCCGGGATCTCATAGCCCTGCTCGCGCTGGAAGTCGGGAGACAGGCGCTCGAGCGTCTCGCCGAACAGCTCGAACAATTTCTGCTGGCGGTCGGTGTGTGAGGGAATGCCCTCGAAGCCGGCGAGGAAGTTGGCGGGGATGGCCTCGTCGCCGTGAACGTCCATCGCGAAGTCGACGCCGGTTTCGTCCATCGCGTTGCGGACGCAGAGCACTTCCGGGCTCTTCTCGGCGGACGGCGCGTGCCACTCGCGGTTGAGGTTGGTTCCGACGGCGTTGGTGCGAAGATGACCGCGGCGCGACCCGTCGGGGTTCATGTTGGGGACGACGCGGAAGGTGCAGTCCTTGCGCAGCACGCGCGCAACGGGGTCGTCCTCGTCGGTGAGCTTTTCGAGCGCGCCTTCCATCCACCATTCGGCCATGCTCTCGCCGGGGTGCTGGCGCGCGTAGAGCCAGACGTTGAGCGGGCCCTCGCCGATGGTCAGGCAGTCGATGTCCTGGCCATCGAGGCTCTTGCCGAGCGAGCGATATTCGACACCCGGGATCGTCGCAGTCTGCGTGACGAGGTCGTGGTGCCGCTCCATCGAATAAGGCGCGAAATAAGCGATCCACACCGTGTCCTGCGGCGGCGTCAGCTTCATCGTCAGGACGCCGTCGGCGTAGCTCGTGTCGGCGATCCGGATCCATTCCTCGCGGTCGAGACTAAGCACGCCTTTGTAGTCCGGCCAGCCGTTCGGATAGGCGGACCCCGCGCAATTGGTGATCCGCAGCGTGACCTCGCGGCCCGCCGCGCCCGCCAGGCGGAAGTAGAACCACTGGTAGAAGTCGCTCATGTGATCGGCGACGATCTCCAGGTCGACGCGGTCGCCCTCGATTGCGACGACGCGGATATTGCCCGCGTCGAATGAGCTCGAAATGGTCAGTGGCATGGTTGCATCCGGCTGGTCTTGTTCGGCGCGCTGATAGCCGAATTCGCCCGCCCCGCAACCTTGCGCCGCTTGGCGCCCCTCGGCTAGCGCCTTGGCGATGAACAAGGTTCCAGTGCTCGTAACCGGCGGCGCCGGCTATATCGGAAGCCACGCCATGCTCGCGCTCAAGGATGCGGGCTGGAGCGTGTCGGTCATCGACAATCTCTCCAATGGCACCCGCGAGGCGGTGCCCGACGGCGTTCCTTTCTACGAGGGCGAGATCGCCGACAGCGCGCTGGTGAAGCGCATCTTCGATGAGCAGGGCATCCAGGCGATCATGCATTTCGCCGGATCGATCGTGGTCCCGGAATCGGTCGAGAAGCCGCTCTTCTATTACTGGAACAACACGATCGCGACGCACGCGCTGGTAAGCGCGGCGGTCGAAGCAGGCGCAAAGCACATCCTCTTCTCGTCCACCGCTGCGGTTTATGGCGCGCCCGAGAAGGTGCCGGTCGAAGAGGATGATCCGAAGGAGCCGATCAATCCCTACGGCGCGTCCAAGCTGATGACCGAGCGGATGCTTGCGGATGCCTCCGCGGCCTATCCGTTCAACTATGGCGCGCTCCGCTACTTCAACGTTGCGGGGGCCGATGCGCAGAAGCGTGCGGGACAGCAGGGCAAGGGCGCGACCCATCTCATCAAGGTCGCGTGCGAGACGGCCGTCGGGCTTCGCGACCATATCGACGTTTTCGGCACGGACTATGAGACGCCGGACGGGACCTGCATTCGCGACTATATCCACGTCAGCGATCTAGCCGCCGCGCACGTCGCTGCGCTCGAATGGCTGATCGCCAACCCGGACGAGAACTTGATCGTGAACTGCGGCTATGGCCGCGGGTTGTCGGTTCTCGAAGTGCTCGACGCGCTCGACCGCCTGACCAACCAGCCGATCAAGCGGGCGATGGAGGGCCGCCGCGCCGGCGATCCGCCGATGCTGATCTCGGCAAACAAGCGCATCCTCGATACCATCGACTGGAAGCCGCAGTTCAACGACATCGACCGGATCGTCGGCGATGCGCTCGAATGGGAGCGCCACCTGCTCGAGCGCAGGTCGGCCGCTAGCTAGACTTTCCCACGCGATCGTCGAGCGCCTGGCGAATGCGCGACGCAAGAACCTGGCGTGAATAGGGCTTGGTCAGCAGGTTCACCCCAGCGTCGAGCCGCCCGCCGTGGACGATCGCATTTTCCGTGTAGCCAGAGGTGAACAGGACGGCGAGCGTCGGCATCCGCTCCTTCGCCTTGCGGGCGAGCTCCGGACTGCGCAGCGTCCCCGGCATCACGACGTCGGTGAACAGGAGGTCGACCTTCACGCCGCTTTCGAGGATCGGCAGGGCGCTTCCCGCATCCTTGGCGGTCAGGACGTTGTAGCCGAGCTCGCGGAGCAACTCGCTAACCGTGGCGCGAACCTCCTCGTCGTCCTCGACGACTAGGATGGTCTCCGACCCGCCGCCGGCTTCGACCAGCTCGGGACCGGCGGCCTGGTCCTCGTCCTCATGGATTCGCGGCAGATAGATTTTGACCGAGGTGCCCTGTCCGACCTCGCTGTAAATCTTCACATGGCCGCCCGACTGCTTGACGAAGCCATAAACCATGGAGAGGCCGAGGCCCGAACCCTTGCCTTCCGGCTTGGTACTGAAGAAGGGCTCGAACACCTGCTCGATCAGTTCGGGCGGGATGCCGGCGCCGGTATCCGTCACGGCGATCATCACATATTGGGCCGGGCGGACCTCGCTGTTCTTCTCCGCATAGTCGTGGTCGAGATGCGCGTTGCGAACCTCGATCGTTAGCTTGCCGATGCCATCCATCGCATCGCGCGCGTTGATCGCGAGATTGAGGATCGCATTCTCGATCTGCGTCGGGTCGACGAAAGTGTTCCACAGGCCGCCGGAGACCACGGTCTCTATCTCGACCGCTTCACCGATGCTGCGCCGGACCAGATCTTCCATGCCGCCGACCAGACGGCCGATATTCACGACCTTCGGCTCGAGTGGCTGGCGCCGTCCGAAGGCGAGCAGCTGGTTCGCGAGCTTGGCGCCACGGGTGACGCCCGCCATGGCGTTGGTGATGCGCCGCTCGGCCCGCGGGTTGTTGGCTACGTCGGTGGCGAGCAGTTGAAGGTTGCCGGAGACGATCTGCAGCAAATTGTTGAAGTCGTGCGCAACCCCGCCGGTGAGCTTGCCGATGGCCTCGAGCTTTTGGGCGCGCTGCAACGCGACTTCGGCCGCGCGGCGCTCCGCGATCTCCTCGACCACGCGCCCTTCCAGCGTTTCGTTGAGCTGGCGAAGCTTGGTCTCGGCCTGCTTGCGTTCGATGACCAGCGCCGCCGTCTGGGTAATCAGCTGGACCAGCTGCAGATCGTCCTCGAGCGGCTCACGCGGCTCGCGATGATACATCGCGAACGTCCCAAGCACCGCGCCCGACCCTGACCGGATCGGAATCGACCAGCAGGATCGAAGCCCATGCTCGGCCGCAAGGTCCTTGAAGTCGGTCCACAGCGGGTCCGTCGCGATATCCGCGACGAACACGGGTTTGCCGGTCGCTGCCGCAGTGCCGCAGGAGCCGACGGTCGGCCCGATCTCCACGCCGTCGATCGCCGCATTATAGGCGTCGGGGAGGCTCGGCGCGGCGCCGTGGCGCAGATGCTTGCCGCTTTCGTCGAGCAGCAGGATCGAGCCAAGCACGCCCGACGGAGAATGTTTCTCGACGGTGCGGATCAACCCCTCGAGCGCGGTCTGAAGTGGCTCGTCCGAAATGGCATGTTCGAGCACTTCGTTGTGCGCGATCCGGACTGCCTCGCTGCGCTTGTGCTCGGTGACGTCATAGCCCTGGACGAAGATCCCGGTGACCTCGCCCGCGGCGTCCGTCATCGGCTGGTAGACGAAATCGACGAAACGCTCGGTCTTCGTGCCGTCCCGGGTCAGCTGTACGGGCACCGCGCGGCCGACGTAGGTTTCGCGGGATGCCGCGACCTTGTCGAGCAGCTCGACGAAACCCTGGTCGGCGACTTCCGGGAGCGCTTCGGCAATCGTCTTGCCGAGGACGTCGCGCCCGACCAACTCGAGATAGGCACGGTTGGCCATCGTGAACCGGTGTTCCGAGCCTTCAAGCAGCGCGGCGAATCCGGGCGCCACGTCGAACATCTGCCGAAGCCGTTCGCGCTCGCCGCTCAGCTGCCGCTCGGCGCGGACCTTGGCGGTAGTCTCGACGACGATCGCGATGACTCCGGCGCGGCTGCCGTCGTCATTGAGGATCGGGGAATAATCGAGATTCATCCACACCGGCTCGGCGCCGCCGTGGCGATCGAGCTCGAGCTCCTGGTCCTGGTAAGCGAGCGTCCCGCCGCCATCCAGCACCGTCGCCATGATGTTGCGGTTCCAGTCGGCGGCTTCCGGCCAACCCTCCAGCACGTTCGCGCCGAGGATGTTGGGATGCTTGTTCCCGGCGAAGCGAGCGTAGGCGTCATTGTAGATCATGACGCCGTCCCTGCCCCACAGGGTGACGATCGGGACCGGCGATTGGAGGATAAGCCCCACGGTCGTCTTGGTCACGTGCGACCAGTTCTCGATCGGGCCTAGCGGCGTGATCGACCAGTCCTTTTCGGCGATCAGGCCGCCGAGTTCGCCCGAGGTCGCCAGGAAGCCCGGGCGAATGACCAGTGTTGTGACGCTTTGCAGTTACCTGACTCCGCGAACAGTTTTGGCGGGAAACTCGCTCTCCACCGTCAGGGTTCCGCCCCCTAAGACAAGTCAGTTTTCAGATCTGCCGGACGAGAACCGAGCGCGGCTTGCCGAGATGATCGGCGAGCGCGTTGACGCAGCTGAGATACTCGGTGCGAATCCGCGCGATATTGGCGAAATCGCAGTCTTGCCGAAGACGATAGCCCGCACCGTCGAGCTGATCGGCGGCCTGCCGAAGCTCGGGCTCGCTGCCGTCCGCCTCGATGGGCTTGACGCCGATAAGGCCGGCGAGCTCGCGTGCCATGCGCGTGGCCTCCTCGCGCAATAGCACCGCCGGTCCGCGAAGCTCTTGGCTGTCGAGGAAAAGCTCGCTGAGGAGCGAAAGGTCGAGCAACGCTCCCAACGCGGCCGGCCAGCCGCTTCCGGCAGCCACTGACTGAAAGTAGATCAGCGACGGATGGTTGGCGTGGCTTTGGCGCACGGTTGCACACCAGTTGCGGCCTTCGCGCAAGATTTCACCGATGTCCCCCTGATTGTCGATCGCGGCGAAGCGCTGCAGCAGGATGACGGCCGAAGGCGGTTCCCCGGCGGAGGTGTTGAGCTTGATGATTCCAGTGTCGCGACGCTCGACGCTGGTTTGAACCTCGAGCAGGTAGGTGACGGCCATCGTCATGACGCCAAGTCCGCAAAATCCCGCGCCGAGGACGACCCAGCGTGCACCGCCAGCTGGGTTGCTCTCCGCGAGCCCGACGGTCACCAGCGAGCTGCCCACAATGTAAACGGCGTCGAAAAAGCTCTTAAGGGGTGGATCGAAGTCGCCCCGCACGGCGTAGGACATCAGCCCGAAGGCGAATGCCAGCAACGCCATCCAGATAACGAAGCACAGGACCAGGGCAAGCGGCGCGAACGCCGTCGACAGGCCATGCCGTCTTCCGCGGACCGCCTTCCAAACCGGCAGCATTGCCCAGACCAGCCGCCTCGCCACCTTCAGTGACGCGCGGCTGCCGCCAGGTACGATCACCGTCTCGAAGACATCGAGAAGGGCCATCATCGCGAGCACGAGGCCGCCGACGAACAGGAGAGTATTCAGAGTCACCGCGCCACAACGGCGAACCGCGGCGCAAGTGCCACAGCGCTGTGCTTGACTTAGCCCGACCCTCTCTCTAGGTGAGCCGCCGGTCCACGGACCTTTCCAGCAATAGTAATCAAGAGACACGAGCAGGCGCCCGGCCATGAAGATTCGCAATTCGCTAAAGTCGCTGAAGTCGCGCCACCGGGACTGCCGCGTGATCCGCCGCCGTGGGCGCACCTACGTCATCAACAAGACGAATCGGCGCTTCAAGGCTCGCCAGGGCTAAGCCCGCGCGGCCTGCGAGCCGATTGCGCTCGCTCGCCTCAAATCCCATATCCGATGGGCTGGCCGGATGGCCGAGCCTGCCGACGCGCGTCAGCACGCGTTAACGTCGATAGGATAGAGGGGGGCGACAAGGAGCCGTGAAGATGAAGAAGACCGCCATAACCGTGCTGATCGCGGGCGCCGTCGCCCTCGGCGCGACGGCGGCCTATGCCCAGCCGGCGCAGAACCAGCAGCAGTCGACCCCCAAGGCCTGGAGCTACAATATCCAGAACGGCCAGCGCGTGCCGAAGGGCAACCGCGTGACCAATGCCGACGGCAGCTGGCGCGAAGAGGTCAAACAGGGCAATTGCGTGACGGTGAAGGAAAAGTCGGCATCGGGCGAGTATAAGGAAACTCGCCAGTGCAACCCTCGCTGAGGCTGACGGCCCCTATTTCTTGCTCGAATCCTCTTTTTTAAACGTGAAGCTGCCCTTGGGGCGCTGCTTGATGACGCAAGCGGGTAAGCCGGTGTCCACCACGTCCTTGCAGTCACGCACCTGAGCGCTTCCGTCCGGCCCGGCGAACACCGCCCAGTCGCGCGCCACGCCCTTGTCATACTCGCAATGCGCCATCCACTCGTCGAGATTCTTCCAGGTGCCGACGAAGCCGGCGTCGGTGATCCGCTTGCAGGTGTAGCCCGCATCGTAGATCGCGCGCTTGAGGCCGATCGCAAGATTGAACGCGTCGAGCTGGTGAAGCTGTCGCTGCTCAGCGCTCACGACCCTGATCGTCTGTTGGTTCGATGGCGCGGACGTGTCGCCGCAGGCGGTGACCGTCAGGCAGGACAAGAGAATCAGGGCCGACTTCCTCATGCGCTTTTCCTTCAGTCTCGATAACGAATGTGGACGCGCGCGGCTGCAGCCTTTGCGCGCTCGACCGCGTCACGCGCATTCTCGTCTCTTGCGAGCGCGACACCCATGCGGCGGTTCTTCAGCGTATTGGGCTTCGCGAAAAGCCTGAGATCGACGGGCCTTCCCGGCGCTCCAAGCGCAAGCGCGTCGGCGACGCCGTCGAACGAAAAGTCGTCGCATTCCCGATCCGCGAGGATGACCGCCGAGGCCGAAGGGCCGGCGAACTCGATGGAACGAATCGGCAGCCCGAGGATCGCGCGCAGGTGCAGCTCGAACTCGTTCGGATATTGCGAGATGAGCGTCACGAGGCCGGTGTCGTGCGGGCGGGGGCTCAGCTCCGAGAAGATCGCCTGGACGCCGCGGATGAAGAATTCGACACCGAATATGCCGTGCCCGCCAAGCGCCTCGACCACCTTGCGCGCCTGGAACCGCGCCGACTGCAGCGCCTCCTGCGGAATTCCCGCCGGCTGCCAGCTTTCGCGATAATCGCCGAGCTCCTGGCGGTGGCCGACCGGCGGGCAGAAGATGGTCCCGTCCTTGGTTGCGACCGTCAGCAGCGTGATCTCGCTGTCGAACTTGACGAACTCCTCTACAATCACGCGCGGCCGGTCGCCACGCATCTTCTCGACCGCATAGTCCCAGGCGGCACCAACATCCTCGGCCTTCTTCGCCGTGCTCTGTCCCTTGCCTGAACTCGACATGACGGGCTTGACCACACAGGGCAGCCCGACCTCCTGCGCCGCCGCAATTGCTTCCTCGCGGCTCTCGGCGAAACGGTATTTCGAGGTGACGAGGCCAAGCTCGCGCGCGGCGAAGTCGCGGATCCCGTCGCGATTCATCGTCAGCTGCACCGCCTTTGCGGACGGGGCGATTCGCCAGCCTTCCTTCTCCAGCTCCGCGAGCGTCGCCGTGTCGATCGCCTCGATCTCGGGGATGATGACGTCCGGCCTGTGCTTCTCGACCGCGGCGCGAAGCGCCTTGCCGTCGAGCATCGGGAAGACCTCGAAGGCGTCCGCCATCTGCATCGCCGGGGCGGCTGCGTAGCGGTCGCAGGCTACCATCCGGCAGCCGAGCCGCTTGGCGGCAATGGCGAACTCACGCCCGAGCTCGCCCGAGCCCAAGAGCATCAAAGTTGCGGTGAACATTGCCGGGCGATAGCCGCGCTCCCCGTCTCCGTCATCCCCGCGCACGCGCGGACCCAGCAAGATAAACTGGGTTCCCGCTTTCGCGTGAATGACGAATCTGGTTCATTGCCGGAATGAGAAAATTTCTAGTTGTTGCGTTACTTGGCCTCTCCGCAGCCGCACCCGCGAAAAAGCTGCCGACACCGTCCGATGTCGTCGCCGGGGCGCCCGCGAGTGCGTGGAGAGCGATTCCGGCGAACGACCTGGTCGTGATGGAACTCGCCAACGGCGGCCGGATCGTAATCCAGCTCGCACCGGACTTCGCGCCAGTCCACGTCGCCAACATCCGCGCCCTCGCGCATGGGGGCTATTGGGATGGGGCGAGCGTCTACCGCGTCCAGGACAATTATGTCGCGCAATGGGGTCAGAACGAGAGCGAGAAGCCCTGGCCGGCGGGAGTCACACCGAAGCCGCCGGCAGAATATACGCGCAGCCTCAAGGGACTTCGTATAAGGCCGCTCGGCTCTCCTGACCCCTACGCGGCGGGAGCGGGTTTCAGCGGCGGCTGGCCGGTGGCTTATTCGTCAAAAGGTGGCTGGGCGGACCTCGTCCATTGCTACGGAAGCGTCGGAGTGGGTCGCGACCTTTCACCGGACACGGGCACCGGCGGCGAGCTTTACGCCGTGATTGGCCAGGCGCCCCGCCAGCTCGACCGCAACATTGCGATCGTCGGCCGGGTCATCGAGGGGATCGACCGCCTGAGCGCGCTCCCGCGCGGCACGGGCGACCTCGGCTTCTACAAGGACAAGGCGCAGAACGTGCCGATTGCGAGCCTGCGCCTGGCGAGCGACATGCCCGCCGCCGAGCGGCCGTCATACGAATATATGGATAGCGTTAGCCCGGCCTTTGCGAGCTATCTGCGAGTCCGCGCCAACCGACATGACAGCTTCTACGACCACCCGGCAGGCGGCGTGGACCTGTGCAACGTTCAGGTGCCGGTGCGGCGCAAGCCCCAAGCCACTAACGCGCTAGTGCGCTACGTCGCGAAGCTCGCGATTCTTGTGCTGGATCACGGTCGGCCCGTGGTGTGAGCGCATGCTCGCTTCGGCGAGCGGCAGCGCGGTCGCGCAGAAAGCGCATTCGGCGGACATGCGGCCGATCAGCCAGTGGGTGCGGCCGCAGCCGGGGCAATGATTGACCTCGTGCTCACGATAAACCGCATGATAACCCCGCGCATAAGGCTTCCACGCTTCGCTGGAAGAAAACGGCATGGCAGACTTCCTTTCAAAGCCGCTAACGAGCGAATTGAGGCGCGGTTGCAGGGTTGGTCAGCCCGGGAAGCAGCTAACGAAAGGAAAGCGCGACGAGCGGTGGCCCGCCGCAGATGAGCTACAGGTCGAGCCCGTCCAGGGAGATCGGCTCGGCGAACTCGGCGCCGATCTTGTCGCCGGCAGTCCATTTGACGACGGCGTTGGCGCGCTCGCGGCCCGGCAGCATCAGCCAGACGCGGGAACCGACCTCGAAGCGCGCATCGGTCGCGGCCATGAAGCCGCGCTCGGAGATATTGAGGACCTTGGCTTCGACCCCGCTGGCGCCAAGCTCGCGCATCTTGGCGTCGAGCTCGACCGGCAGGCGCGAGACGCTGCGGCGGTCGCTCTCGTCCTCCCCAATGCGGCCCGTGATCGTCACAAAAATCGTCTCCATCGACAGCTAGTCCAGCCGTCCAGCGAACGACAAACCGATGCGGCCGTCCTTCACCCACCTCACCTGAGACGAGACCACGCCGCGGTCAAGAAGCTGTAACGTCAGCCGTTCACCAATGTTCGGCGTGTGTGGGAAAATGACCATCGCGCCCGACGACGAGATATTGATGAGGCGGACGACATGCTTCCGGCCGCGGAACTCGAGTACGGCGGTGCTGGAGACGGCTGCATGCCGAACCTCATCGCGCTCATCGATCGTGCGCTCCGCCTGACGCGGGATCATGCTCCCGTCGAGGAAAATACTGGACGCCACTACAAATTGCCTCCCCCCGGCACAGGGGACGGACCTTAGCCATGCCCGCTTAAGGATTGGTTTGCGACAAGATGAGGCGAAACAACCGCGATTGTGCGCTCAGTCACTGGCGAGCGTTCGTAGTCGGATGTATGACGGAGTTGGAAGGCGGGGGTTGTCGTTTGAAATGAACAAGTTGATGTTGTTCAGCGTGCTGGCCGGGATGGGCTCGGCGCCTATAATGGCGCAGGTTCCCCAGGGACCGGTGCAGCCGAGGCCCTATCCGGTCATGCAGGCGCCGAGGCCCGCGCCGCAGCCGCCGGTCAGCGCTCCGGCGCAAGCCGTGCCTCAGACGCAGCCGCAGCTGCCGCCCGGTGCGATGCCGCCGGCCGTCCAGGCAACGCCGGCTCCGGCGCCTTTGCCGCCGCCCCTGTGGGACGCAGTCAATGCGGAAGACCTGCTGCACTACATCCAGCAGGTCGGCGCCGAGGGGCTCAATCCCGCGGACTATGATCCGGACGGGCTCGCGACCGCGATCCGCGCTGGCGACTATTATCTGATGTCCGCGGCGGCGACGCAGCGCTTCAACCAGCTCTCGTCCGACCTCGCGCTCGGCCATGTGAAGAAGCCGGCGCGGGTCGACTGGTGGATCGTCGACAAGGACATCGATGCCCAGAAGCAGGACGCGCTGCTTCGCTCGACGCTCGTCCGGCACGACATGGCGGGGGCGCTGAACGGCCTGCTTCCGACACACCCGCAATATGCGGCGCTGAAGGCCGCGCTTGCCGCGGCTCCGGCCGGCGACGCTGCCGAGCGCGACCGGATCCGGCTCAACATGGACCGCTGGCGCTGGCTACCGCGCGACCTCGGCCAAAAGTACATCATAGTGAACGTCCCCAGCTTCCACGCCACCCTCGTCGAGGACGGCGCGAACCGGTGGAAACAGCGGGCGATCGCCGGCAAACTCTCGACTCCGACGCCGCAGCTTTCCGCCATGGCGACGGGCGTGATCCTCAATCCCTGGTGGGAGGTGCCCAAGAGCATCGAGAAGGAGGCCGCGGGCAAGAAGGGTTTCGTCCCCTTCAAGGGCCCGGACGGCTCGATCCAGCGCTGGCGCCAGCCGCCGGGGCCGACGAACGCGCTCGGCCAGCTCAAGTTCGTCATGCCAAACCCGAAGTCGATCTACCTCCACGACACCAATGCGCGCAGCCGCTTCAACGACAGCGTTCGAGCGCTGAGCCACGGCTGCGTCCGCACGCAGCATGTCGTTGACCTCGCGACCCTGCTTCTCGGCGACGACAACGGCCCGTGGACCCCGGACAGGGTGCAGTCGACGCTCGCCAGCAAGAAGACAGTGCAGGCGAACTTCGTGAAGCCGCTGCCGGTTTACATCGTCTATTTCAGCCAGGCGGCGCTGCTCGACGGCAAGATCGTCGACTATCGGGACATGTATGGGCGCGATCCGAAGGCGGTTGCCGCGCTCAATATGAAGGACGGCGGTGCGAGCCTCGCGCCGCCGCCTGAGAAGCCCGAGCCGGCCGACAATGTCGCAGCGAAGCCGAAGCCGTCCAAGAGCCAGGACGCGGCCAAGCCGAAGCCCGCGCCAAAGGACCAGATCGCGACCCGGTAAGCGGCGGCGGCTCGCCGCCACATCCGAGATTGTACTCAGTCAATTACCTGATGGGGAAACCGCGCTCGGCGCGATAAGGCGCATCCGCGCCGCGGCAGCCTGCTGGCGACGATTGCCGAACGAGGTGTCTCGTGAAGCGGCTGTTAGCATTCCTGTTGCTGGCATGTGCCGCCTCGGCAGGCGCACACCCTCAGCCGCATTCCCAGAAGCACCGCAGCCTGTCGTTCGCGGAGAAAGCGACGAGCCTCGGGCCGGGCCAATATGCCTGGAATTCGAAGGAAGACTCGGACGGTCCACTGTTCCTGGTGATCCATCTCGGCGAGCAGCGCGCGATGCTTTACCGCAACGGGGTGCTCATCGGCGCCTCCGCAGTGTCGACGGGTGAGGGCGGGCGCGAGACTCCGACCGGGGTGTTCACCATCCTCCAGAAGGAGGTTGTGCATCGATCCCGCACCTATGACGATGCGCCGATGCCCTACATGCAGCGGCTGACCTGGAAGGGGGTTTCGATGCATGCCGGCCACCTTCCCGGCTATCCGGCGTCGCACGGCTGCATCCGCCTCCCGATGGGCTTCGCCAAGCTCCTCTACGGCGTCACCAAGCTCGGGACGCCGGTCATGATCACGGACTGACAAAAAAAGGGCCGCTCGAGGCGGCCCTTTTGGTTGGATCGGTCAGGCTCAGGCCTGGGAGAGCTTGTCGGCGTAGATCATCCGGCCGCCGGCGAGCTTGCGCATGATGGCGTACTGGCTCGCCTTGGGCATTGCGAAACAGCCTTCCGAGCGGCCGAGCATGCCGTGCTGCTGGACCATCTCCGGCTCCGCATACCAGGCGTTGTGGATGACGATCGCGCGCGATTCGGCATTGTTGTTCGACCAGTCGAGGCCAGCGACCTTCATCGAGAGGCCGTACTTGCCGTCATAATAATCGCCGGTCGTGTAGGTCCCGTTCGAGCTCGCGTAGGAGCCGAAATCGTTGCTGAACCGCTCAAGATAGCCCGAGTGCGCCGGATCCGAGCCGCGGCCGTGGGCGACCAAATGGCTCTCGACCGTGCCGTTCTGCAGGTCGACGAGGTGGAAGCGCGCCTCGCTCGACGGCTTCGAGAAGTCGACGATGCCGATGCTGTCGCGAATCCAGAGCTTGTGCTGGTCGAGCGCAGCCTTGGCGCGGGCGAACAGCTGGGGATCGATGCCCACGGGCGCGCTCGGTGCCACTGGCTGCGCAGGGACGCGCGGCAGCGGAGTGGGAGTGGTCCCAACCGTCGGCATAACCATTCCGGAAACTACCTGCGACGCGGCCGCAGAAGAGAGGATGAGGCCCGCAGCACCGGCAGTGCCCAGACGCAACATTTCCCTTCGGTTCAACGACATTCGAATCCCTCCGCTCTCAAGGCCATCCCTTTATCAATCAGTGGGTTAATGGCCGATAACCCATTGATGTAAGTTTCCCCGCCTGCCGCTTTAAGGGAACGATTCGTCGCACTTGATGGCGACTAGGGGCGGGTTGAACGGTTTCTCTCTCGCTGCTAAGGGGCCTGCCGCCGCCGAGGTTTGCCTCTGGAGGCCGCTATTCTATTACCACTGTTACGGAAGAGAATTTCCGTGCGTTGGATATATGGGGTTAAACCCCTGAATTTAAAGACTTTCGGGAGAGTGACGGGACTTTATGCAGATCATCGTTCGCGACAATAATGTCGAGCAGGCGCTGCGCGCGCTGAAGAAGAAATTGCAGCGCGAGGGCGTCTACCGCGAGATGAAGCTGCGCCGTCATTACGAGAAGCCGTCAGAGAAGCGTGCGCGCGAGCGTGCCGCCGCGATCCGCCGCGCCCGCAAGCTCGAGCGCAAGCGCGCCGAGCGCGAAGGCGCCCGGTAAGCCTCAGTTTCCCACAAGCACCGTGTCCGTCGCCGAAGCCGCCCATCGCCCCGACCGTCGCGGGAGGGGTGCTTCGCTGTGGCTCGGCTTCCTCCTGGTGATCGCAGCGGGAGTCGGCCTGGCCTGGCTCGGCGCGCATTCGGTGCGTCAGCGCACGGTTCAGGTTGAAACCCTCCAGGCGGGTCGTGGGCCGACGATCCAGCCGCAGGACGGCGTGCTGATCGACTATGAAGGCCGGCTCGAGAACGGCAAGGTGTTCGATTCGAGTGCCGGCAAGGGCCCGGTCCCGCTGCTCGCCAGCCAGGTGATTCCGGGATTCGCCGAGGCCCTGACCCGCATGCAGGAAGGCGGGCAATACAAGATTCACATCCCGTCGAAGCTCGGCTACGGCGCCAGCCCGCCCGCCGACAGCCCGATCCCGCCGAACGCGGACCTCGATTTCGACATCAAGATCGTGAAGGTCGTTCCGAACGCGGCCCTGATGCAGGGTGCCGGCGGGCCGCCGCAGCCTCAGCAGTAGCTCAGGTCTTTCGCGCGGCGACGACCTCCGCGCCTTCCTCCTCTTCTCGCGCGTGCTGTTGGCTGACGTCGACCAGCGCGACTTTCAGAGTCGCGAGGATGGGATCGGCAAACAGGACGCCGAGAATCCCGAATAGGGCGCCCATCAGCAGCTGCATCGCCAGGACGACGGCGGGTGCGAGGTCGACGGTCCGGCGGGCGATGTACGGGACGACCAGATAGCCGTCGATATTCTGCACGAAGAAATAGACGAAGATCGCGTAGACGCCCTGGTGAGGCCCGGCGCTGAAGCCGACCGCGACCATCAGGATGCCCGACGTGATCGCGCCGATGTTCGGGATGAAGGCGAGGACTCCGGTCACCAAGCCCAGAAGTCCCGCCATCGGCACTGCGCCGATGCCGATCACCCGACTCACGATGTCGAGCATGAACCAGGTGAAGAAGCCCTCGAAGATCATGCCGACCAGCCGGCCGAACAGCAGTCGCCGCAGCGTGAAACCGACATGCGCGGCGATCCGGTAGAAGCCGGCGCGGGCGCGAAGCGGCAGCATCCAGGCGATCCCGCGGTCGTAGATTCGCGGCTCCGAGGCGAGAAAGATGCCGATCACGATCATGCCGATGACGCTGGTGATCGCTCCGATCGCCGTTCCAAGGGCGCTGGTCAGGCGTCCCACAGAGCCGAGAAGCTGGCTGCCGATGCTCACCTGCCCCTTGGGAACGAGCCCGAGTGACGCGGCGAATTCCATGAGACGGTCGAACTGGGCGGTGACGACCGCCCGGAGTGCTTCGGCCTGGGCTGCGATGGTGGTGCCCGCGAACCAGAAAACCCATCCGATGAAGCCGAAGCCGATGATGAGCGTCAGCAACAGGCGCCAGCCGCGGGCGATTGGCAGATAGCGGCCCAGGAGGCGAACGCCGCCGTCGAGGAAGACCGCGAAGATGGCGCCGCCGACGATAAGCAGCAGCGGCTGGGCCAGAACAACGACGCCGACGATGAGCAGCGCCAGCCCGAACCACACGGACGCCTTCTGCAACTCCCTGCGAACGATGGGATCGCGAAACTCCGCCGGACCGGGCCGCTCCAGATGTGGCTCGGTGGTCGGCGGCCGGCGAGTCATCAGCTCTTTCTAAGCGACTTTCCGGCGCGGCCGGAACGAAGAGCCTCGACCCAGCTGATCGGGTTCCACCATTTTGACGTGCCGTCGAGCGAGAAGGTGATGAACTCGGCGCGGCCGCCGATATTCTCCCACGGCACCGGCCCGCCGAGGCCGCCCTGCCATTCGGGCACCCGGCTGTCCGCCGAATCGTCGCGGTTGTCACCCATCAGCCAGACATGGTCCGCGGGGATGGTGACCGGATCGAAATTGTCTTCGGGAGAACGCCCGAGATCGACCGTTTCATAGGAATGGCCGTTGGGAAGCGTCTCGCGAACGACCGGCACCTTGCAGTACGCCTTTCCGTCAGCGCCGGTGACCGCGTAGCCGTTGAGGGCCGGATCGCGCTCGGACCCGCAGGGGGAATTTACGTCGATGGGGATCATCTTCGGCGCCTCTGCCTGGCGCTTCACCGGCTGCCCGTTGATGTAGAGCTGTCCATCGAGCATCCGGATCGTGTCGCCGGGAAGCCCGATCACGCGCTTGATATAGTCGGTGCGGGTGCCCGGCGGAGTCACGATGACGATGTCGCCGCGCTCCGGTAGGTGACCGAGGACGCGGCCCTTCATCGGACCGATGACGTGGAAGCTCGGGGACACCCACGACCAGCCGTAGGGATATTTGGTCACCACCAGTCGGTCGCCGGTCAGCAGGCCTGGCATCATCGATTCGGACGGGATGTAGAATGGCTTGGCGACCAGGCTGTGAAACGCCAGAACCGCGAGCAGCACCCACAGCAGTCCCTTGATCTCGCGCCAGACGACGGAGCCCTTCTCGTCTTTCTCTTCGACCGGCGGCGACGCCTCGTCCTTGGTGGTCGCCTCGGGGACAGTTTCGCTCAACACTCAGGGCTCCAGCTTGCGGGCGGTCAGGATGACAAAGGCCTGCGCCCAGGGATAGTCGTCGGTCATCGTCAGGTGAATGTCGATGGCGTGGCCTTCCGGCGCAAGTGCGTCAAGTCGAGCCCTCGCTCCGCCGGTAAGCTGTAGCGTAGGGGCGCCCGACGGAAGATTAACGACGCCGATGTCCTTCATATGGACTCCGCGCTTGAAGCCGGTGCCGACCGCCTTGGAGAAAGCTTCCTTGGCGGCGAAGCGCTTGGCGAGGGTTCCGGCGGTGGTGTGCGGACGAGATGCGGCTTTCGCCTGCTCGACGTCGGTGAAGACGCGTTTCAGGAACTTGTCGCCCCAGCGCTCGAGCGAATTCTCGATCCGCTCGATGTTGCAGAGGTCGGAGCCGAGTCCGACGATCATGAATCGGATCTCGGAAGAAGGTGAGAGAAACCGAGCACCGCGACCAGGAGGGCGAGGGCGGCTGCCGAATAAGCGGTCGAACGGTCCCGTCCTACCACCCACGCCCGCCAACCGAGAAACAGCGAGATCGCGGCCGGAAGCGGCACGATGGCGAGATAATAAGGCGAGTGGCGTGCCGGACCCAGCGTTCCAACGGCAAAGAAGAGAAGCGCGAAGGCCATCGCCAAGCCCGCGAGATAGCGGTTGCCCGTGCGTTGGGACCTTCTCATCGGGCGCTATCCATCAGTTCGCGCATATGGCGGACGCTGGGTTCAAGTCCCGTGAAGATCGCTTCGCCGACCAAAAAGTGGCCGATGTTGAGTTCGGCGATTTGAGGAATAGCGGCGACGGGAACTACATTGTCGAACATCAACCCATGACCGGCGTGCACTTCGATACCGTTCTTCACGGCGAGAGCGGCGCAATCGGCGATGCGCTTGAGCTCGGCGGCGCGCTCCTCGCCCTTGACGTGCGCGTAGCGGCCGGTGTGGAATTCGACGACGGGCGCGCAGAGGCGGACGGCGGCGGCGACCTGTTCCTCGGTCGGCTCGATGAACAGGCTGACGCGGATGTTCGCGCTGCCGAGCTTGTCGACGAAATATGCGAGATGATCCCGTTGGCCGGCAGCATCGAGCCCGCCCTCGGTCGTGCGCTCTTCGCGGCGTTCGGGGACGATGCAGGCCGCGTGGGGACGATGGCGAAGCGCGATGTCGAGCATCTCCCCGGTCGCCGCCATCTCGAGGTTCAGCGGCAGGTCGATCTCGGCCATCAGCCGGTCGATGTCGTCGTCGGTGATGTGCCTCCGGTCCTCGCGAAGGTGCGCGGTGATCCCGTCGGCGCCGGCGTCCGCCGCGATGTGCGCCGCGCGCACCGGGTCGGGATGGTTGCCGCCGCGCGCGTTCCGGATGGTCGCGACGTGGTCGATATTGACGCCGAGGCGGAGCCGGTTGCTCAAGCGGCAGCGCGGCTCCCGGGCTTGATCGCCGGGATCGACGCGAGCTCGGGCGGAACGGAATCAGCCTCGTACGTCGGCACATCGATTCGGATGAGCGGGTAGAAGGGGACTCCGAGATCGGCAGAGCCCGATGAGCGGTCGACGAGCGCGGCTTCGGAGAGGACGTCGCCGCCGGCGGCGCGGACGGCGTCGATCGCCTCGCGCGACGATAGTCCCGTCGTGACGACGTCCTCGACCATCAGGACTTTTGTGCCCGGATCGATGCGAAAGCCGCGGCGAAGCTCGAACGTGCCCTGCGGCCGTTCAAGGAACATCGCCGGTCGTCCGAGCGCGCGGCCCATTTCATGGCCGATGATGACGCCGCCCATCGCCGGAGAGATGACCGCATGGATGCGGTCGCGGACGTCCTGCGGAATCCGGGAGGCGAGCTCGCGCGCGAGCCGCTCGCTGCGAGCTGGGTCCATCAGAACGCGCGCGCACTGCAGGTATCGTGGGCTCCGGAGGCCCGAGGAAAGAATGAAATGACCTTCGAGCAGCGCGTCGGCAGCCCGGAACTCGGCGAGGATTTCGTCGTCGGACATCATTGTAAGGCGGCACTTAGGGCGAGCGGGGGTTCGCTTCAACACCGTGGAAGAGGGATGGACGCAGGCGCTTGAGGCTCACAAAAGCCGCGCCTATAGAGCGGGCAATCCCGGTGGCGCGAACCTGCGTCTATCGGTTCCAACAAGTGACCTGGGGTGCTGATGAGACGGATTGGATGGGCAATTGCCTTGGCCGCGGCATGGCTGACACCTGCAGCAGCGCAAGCGCCTGCAAGTGCGCCCGCCGCCACTGCATCGCCAACTGCCCAGCCGACGGCGGCCCCTGGCGACTACACGCGCCCTGAAGCGCTTCCGGTCGGAAGCCAGCCGACCCCGCCCGGCGGCTTCGCGCAGAACCCGAACCAGCCCGAGCCCGGCACCCCTCCGCCGACGATGGCGCCGACGCCCGGCATCGGCGAACCCGACGGCCGCATGAGCCTCCAGGACCAGGTGAGCCCGATCGGCCAGGAGGCCGCGAGCTTCCACGACAACGTCCTGCTGTTCCTGTGCGCCATCATCAGCGTTATCGTGCTTGCGCTGCTGCTTTGGGTGATCGTCCGCTACCGCAAGGGCGCCAACCCGACGCCCTCCCGGAATTCGCACAACACGGTGATCGAGGTTATCTGGACGCTGGTCCCGGTGCTGATCCTGGTCGCGATCGCAATCCCGTCGATCCGCCTCCTTCGCCACCAGTACACGCCGCCGCCCGCCGACGTCACGGTCAAGGTCACCGGCCACCAGTGGTACTGGAGCTACGAATATCCCGACAACGGCGTGACCTTCGACAGCTACATGCTGAAGGAAGCCAACGACCCGACGCGCCAGAAGAACCAGCGCGCGCGTACCGACGCCGACGGTCCGCCGCTGCTCGCGGTCGACGAGCGGATCGTCATCCCGCAGGGGAAGGTCGTGAAGTTCGTCATCACCGCCGACGACGTCATTCATAGCTTCGCGGTTCCGGCCTTCTGGGTGAAGCAGGACGCAAACCCCGGCCAAGTCCACGAGACCTGGGCCAAGGTCGACCGTCCGGGCGTCTATTTCGGCCAGTGCTCGGAGCTTTGCGGCGCTCGCCACGGCTTCATGCCGATCGCGGTCGAGGTCGTCCCGCAGGCGCAGTTCGACGCCTGGGTTGCTTCGAAGGGCGGTCATTTGAAGGGTGCGCAGCCCGCCGCGGCCGCTGCTGCGACCGCTGGCCCGGCCGGTGAGATGACCACGCCGGCGCCCACCGTGCCCGGCACCGCTACCGCAAACACGACACCCGCTCCGGCGAACCCGAACGTCGCCAATCGCGCAACCAAGTAAGATACGGACCCGGACCCCATGAGCACCACCGCCGACGCCCTGCACTTGAAGTCGCACGAGGCGCATGACTCGCATCATGACGCGGACCACAAGCCGGGCTTCTTCGTCCGCTGGTTCATGTCGACGAACCACAAGGACATCGGCACGCTCTATTTGATCTTCTCGATCATCGCCGGCGTCATCGGCGGCTCGATCTCGGGGATCATGCGCTGGGAGCTGATGGAGCCGGGCATCCAGGTGCTCAACCACGCCTGGCCGATCGGCGCGGGCACCGCGAACTTCGATGAGTGGACTCACCACTGGAACGTGCTGATCACCGCGCACGGGCTCATCATGGTCTTCTTCACCGTCATGCCGGCGATGATGGGCGGGTTCGGCAACTGGTTCGTGCCGCTGATGATCGGCGCGCCGGACATGGCCTTCCCGCGCATGAACAACATCAGCTTCTGGCTGCTGGTGCCCTCCTTCCTGCTGCTGCTGGGCTCGACCTTCGTCTCGGGCGGGACCGGCCTCGGCGCCGGAACCGGGTGGACGCTCTATGCGCCGCTTTCGACCTCAGGTTCGGCAGGCCCCGCGGTCGATATGGTGATCTTCTCGCTCCACCTTGCAGGCGCGAGCTCGATCCTCGGCGCGGTCAATTTCATCACGACCATCTTCAACATGCGCGCGCCCGGCATGACCCTGCACAAAATGCCGCTGTTCGTGTGGTCCGTGCTGGTCACCGCCTTCCTTCTGCTGCTCTCGCTTCCGGTCCTCGCCGGCGCGATTACGATGCTGCTGACGGACCGCAACTTCTCGACCGCCTTCTTCGACGCGTCGGGTGGTGGCAATGTTGTCCTCTACCAGCACCTGTTCTGGTTCTTCGGCCACCCCGAGGTGTACATCATGATCCTGCCGGGCTTCGGCATGATCAGCCAGATCGTCGCGACCTTCAGCCGCAAGCCGGTGTTCGGCTACCTCGGCATGGCCTATGCCATGGTCTCGATCGGCGTGATCGGCTTCGTCGTCTGGGCGCACCACATGTTCATCACGGGGATGAGCGTCGACGAGAAGATGTACTTCACCGCGGCGACGATGATCATCGCGGTGCCGACCGGCGTGAAGGTCTTCAGCTGGATCGCGACGATGTGGGGCGGCAGCCTCACCTTCGAGACGCCGATGCTGTTCGCGATCGGCTTCATCTTCCTGTTCACCGTCGGCGGCGTCACCGGCGTCGTCCTCGCGAACGGCGGCGTCGATACCTACATGACCGACACCTATTACGTCGTGGCCCACTTCCACTACGTGCTCAGCCTGGGTGCGATCTTCTCGATCTTCGCGGGCTTCTACTACTGGTTCCCGAAGATGAGCGGCCGCATGTACAATGAGCTGCTCGGCAAGCTCCACTTCCTGCTGATGTTCGTCGGCGTGAACATCGTCTTCTTCCCGATGCACTTCCTCGGGCTGGACGGCATGCCGCGGCGTATCCCGGACTACACGCCGGCCTTCGCGCACTGGAACTACGTCTCGACCGTCGGCTACATGATCACCGTCGCCGGTGTCGGGATCTTCTTCGTTAACCTCCTCATTTCGCTGACTGCCGGCCGCAAGGCGGAGGGTAATCCGTGGGGCGAGGGCGCGACGACACTCGAGTGGACGCTATCGAGCCCGCCGCCGTTCCACCAATATTCGACGCTGCCGCGGATCGACTAGATCTCGCAGCTGGGAAGAAGAGGCCGGCCTCCGCCAGGAGCGCCGGCCTCTTTGTTATTTAACGCGCTCGGCCTTCACGATTTTCACGGTCGGATCGAGCATCTGGCCCTTCATCACGCCTTCGCCCTTCGTCGCCGACACCGGCGAGGCGAGAATCTTCTGGACGATGTCCATGCCCTGCGTCACATGGCCGAACACCGCGAAGCCCGGGTCGGTTGCAGTGGCGTCCAGAGAGGGCATGTCGCTCGTGAGGATGAAGAAGTCGGCGCGCGCGGTCCCGGCGCCGGCATTGGCCATCGAGATCGAACCGGCGACATTGTGGAGCCCCGTTTGCGTGGTCGGCTCATGCGCGATCGGCGGGTAGAGCTTGCGGGAATCACTTCGAACACCGCCCTGGATCAGGCCGCCGTCGCCGACATGCATGGCGCGGTAGAAGTTCTCGCCGTCGAGGCGGTGCGTATCCACATAGTGAAGAAAGTTCGCCGTGGTGACCGGTGCGTGGGTCTTGTCGAGCTCGAGAACTATCCGGCCGGCAGTCGTGTCGATCGCCACGGGCACGACCTCGACCCTGGGCGGCCGCGCCACCGGCGGGATTGCGGGCGCGGTCTGCGAGAGAGCTGCAGCGGAGGTGGCCGCCAGCAGCGCTGCGGCGAGGAATCGGATCGTCATGCCCGGCGGGATAGCAGAGCCAGGATGAACATCGCCACACAGGCTTTTCTCCTCTGCCGCAAGCCCTTATAGGCCCCGGCAATGCCCGCCATCGAGTTGACGAATCCAGCCGCGCTTCCGGCCGACTGGCGCGATATCCTCGCGCTCACGAAGCCGCGCGTCATGTATCTCGTGGTCTTCACCGGCCTTTGCGGAATGCTCGTGGCTCCGACGATGCCGCCGGTCGTCCTCGGCTTCACCGCGATCCTCTGCATCGCGCTCGGCGCGGGCGCATGCGGCGCGCTCAACCAGTGGTACGAAGCGGACATCGACGCAAAAATGCGGCGGACCGCCAAGCGCCCGCTTCCCGCCGGGCGTATGGACCGGCAGTCGGCGCTCCACTTCGGCGTTGGCCTCGGGATCTTCTCGGTCCTTCTGATGGGCCTTGCGACCAACTGGCTCGCGGCCGCGCTTCTGGCTGCCTCGATCCTCTTCTACGTCATCATCTATACCGTCTGGCTGAAGCCGCGGACGGCGCAGAACATCGTCATCGGCGGTGCCGCCGGCGCCTTCCCGCCGCTGATCGGCTGGGTCGCGGCCACAGGTCACATGAACGCGCTCCCGCTGTTGCTGTTCGCGATCATCTTCCTGTGGACTCCACCGCACTTCTGGGCGCTGTCGCTGTTCGTCCGGTCCGATTATGCCGCGGCCGGAATCCCGATGCTGCCGGTGGTCGCGGGCATCCCGAACACGCGCCGCCAGATCTTCATCTACTCGCTGCCGATGGCGGCCGCGGCGGTCGCGCCGTGGCTCCTCGGCCTGACCGGACGCATCTACGGCGGTTGCGCGGCAGTGCTCAGTTTCGTCTTCCTCGTGCTTGCGGGGCGGGTGCTTGCCAACCGCGCGACCGATCCGGCCGAGATGGCGCCGGAGAAGAAGCTGTTCGCTTATTCCGTCTTCTACCTCTTCGCCTTGTTCGCGGTGCTCGTCGCGGATCGCTGGCTTACGGCATGAAGCTCGAGGAAGAAGTCGTCCGCCGCCAGCGGGAGCGGGCACGAATCACGGCCTGGCTTCTCGGCGCCTTCGTCGTGCTCCTCTTCTTCATCACGATCGCCAAAACGGGAATCAATTGGTGAATACCGCTGTTGCCGAACGGAAGAACGGCAAGACCCTGATCGTGCTGGTGGCGATCATCGCGGCGATGATCGGCCTCGTCGCCGTCAGCCCCCAGCTTTACCGCGCTTTCTGCGAGGCGACTGGTATCAACGGCACGACACAGCGGGCCGAACGCGCACCCGGCGCCGTCGCCGGTCAGATCGGCGTTCGGTTCGACGCCAACGTCCATCCCGGACTTCCGTGGCGGTTTGAGCCTGAGCAGACCACCGTTCGCATTCAGCCCGGCGCGCAGACCAAGATCTTCTACATGGCGCAGAACCTCAGCGCGCGAGCGATCACGGGGCAGGCCGTCTACAACGTCTCGCCGGACGAGGTCGGCAAATATTTCAAGAAGATCCAGTGCTTCTGCTTCTCCGAGCAGACGCTCAAGCCGGGGCAGAAGGTCGATATGCCAGTGATTTTCTTCGTCGATCCGGCGATCAAGAAGGACCCGGACACCAAGGACATCGACGAGATCACCTTGAGCTACACATTTTATCCGGTGGAAACTGAAGAAACCGCTCGCTAGAGCATCTCGCAAAGACAAAGAGGGAAGCTGCGACACATGGCCGCGACGAAGAACCATGATTACCATTTGGTCGAGCCGGATCCGTGGCCGCTGATCGGCGCGCTGTCGGGCGGGATCATGTTCAGCGGCTTCGTGCTGTGGCTGCACGAGAACCGCTACGGGACCATCGTAGGAATCCTCGGTCTGATCGGCGTGCTCGTCACCATGTTTAACTGGTGGAAGAACACGATCGACGAAGCGCACACCGGCTATCACACGCCGGTCGTCCAGCTTCACCTGCGCTACGGGATGATCCTGTTCATCGCCTCGGAGGTGATGTTCTTCCTCGCCTGGTTCTGGGCATTCTTCGACAGCGCGCTCTTCCCGAGCGCAGTCGACGCGGTCGGCGCTCAGTGGCCGCCGAAGGGCGTCGAGGTACTGAGCCCGTGGGGTTTCCCGGCGCTCAACACCCTGATCCTGCTCTGCTCGGGCACGACGGTGACCTACGCGCACCACTCGCTGATCCACGGCAACCGTGACGGCCTCAAGCTCGGCCTCCTGCTGACGATCCTGCTCGGCCTGACCTTCACCGGCATCCAGGCTTACGAATACGCCCACGCGCCGTTCGCGTTCAAAGGCAGCATCTACGGCTCGACCTTCTTCATGGCGACGGGCTTCCACGGCTTCCACGTGATCGTCGGCACGATCTTCCTGATCGTCTGCCTCATTCGAGCGAACCGCGGCGACTTCACGCCGAAGCAGCATTTCGGCTTCGAGGCGGCGGCCTGGTACTGGCACTTCGTCGACGTGGTGTGGCTATTCCTGTTCACCTCGATCTACGTCTGGGGCGGCTGGGGCGCGCCGCACGCGGGGTGATCCAATGTCCCCTACCGCTTGCGGGAGGGGACGAGCCGCGCAGCGGCGAAGGGTGGGCCTGTCAGCTTGAGTGAAACAAACCCTCCCCCTCCCCCTCCCCCGAGCGGGAGGGGAATCCTGGAAGGCAATTGCCCGCGCTGCGGTGAGCGCACCTTGTTCAAGGGCTGGGTGAACTTCGCCCCCAAGTGCCCCAACTGCGGGCTCGATTTCGACAGCTTCAATGTTGGCGACGGACCGGCGGCGTTCCTGATCTTCATCGTGGGGACGATCGTCGTCGTCTCCGCGCTCGTCGTCGACGGTGCTTACGCGCCGCCCTGGTGGGTGCACCTCGTCTGGATTCCCGTCGCGACCGCGCTGACCCTCGGCGGCCTGCGCCTCTCGAAGGCATGGCTGCTCACCCAGGAATATCGGCACCGGGCGCGCGAGGGGCGGATCGCGAAATGACGCGCCGCATTCCCGTCCTTGCGACCATCATCGTCGCCGCCGCGGTCGCCTTGATGATCGGTCTTGGCATCTGGCAGCTGCAGCGCGCCAAATGGAAGGAGCAGCTGCTCGCGCAATACGCGCAGGCGCAGAAGCTGCCGCCGATCGTCTGGCCGACCGTCCCGCTCAAAAGCGACCAGCTGCCCCTGTTCCGTTACGCAACGGGTGTCTGCCTCCGTCCGGTGGCGCGACAGGCGATTGCCGGCGAGAATTTGAAAGGCGAAACCGGCTATTCTCAGATCGTGGATTGCGCGACCGGAGCGGAAGGGCCCGGCATGAGCGTCGACATCGGATGGTCGAAGAATCCCAACGCCAAGTTCAACTGGCGAGGCGGACCGGTGAGCGGGGTAATTGCGCCCGACCGCCACAGCCGGATTCGCCTCGTTGCCGCCGGTTCTGTGCCCGGACTCGAGCAGAGCGCGCCGCCGACGACCGCGAGCATCCCGAACAATCATCGCTCGTACGCGCTTCAGTGGTTCAGTTTCGCTGCAATCGCGCTCATTATCTACGGCCTCGCGTTACGGAAGCGAATGAAGGAGCCGAAACAGTCGTGAGTGCCGCGATGCACGTCCTGCCGAACGGCTTCACGGTTGCCGTCGACCCGCTGCCCGGCGCGGAGTCGGTCGCGCTTGGGGTGTACGCCATGGTCGGCTCGCGCTCGGAGCCCGAGCATTGCAACGGGCTCGCGCATGTCGTCGAGCACATGGTCTTCAAGGGCGCCGGCTCACGCGACACGCGCCAAATCGCCGAGGCGATCGAGGACGTCGGCGGAGTCATCAACGCTTGGACCGCGCGCGACCAGACCGTCTTCTACGGGCGGACGCTGGGCAAGGACGCAGCGTTGTTGGCCGAGCTCATCGCCGATTTCCTCCGCGCCCCGCACCTTGAAGAGGAGCATCTCGAGCGCGAGAGGGCGGTTATCCTCTCGGAGCTCGGGGAGGCGACCGATACCCCTGACGACCTTGTTCACGATCATTTGTTCGAGGCCGCGTTCGAGGGCCAGCCGCTGGGCCGGTCGGTGCTGGGTTGCGAAGAGACGCTGGGCAGGATCACTGCTGAAGATTGCCGTAACTGGCTGCGCGACGAGCTGATCCCGTCGCGGCTGATCCTGTCGGCCAGCGGCAAGGTCGACCCCGGGCAGATCCTGAAGCTTGCAGAGCGACTGTTTGGCGACATGGAGGATTGGCCCGGCGTGCCGATCGGGCGCGCCGAGTTTACCGGCGGCGTTCGCAACGACCGGCGCGAGTTCGAGCAGGCGCATTGGTGCCTGGGCCTGCCCGGCTTCCCAGCCTCCGATTCCCGGCAGCCGGCGCTCTCGCTATTCGTGCAGGCGCTCGGCGGCGGCATGTCGTCGCGCCTGTTCCAGGAACTGCGCGAGGACCGCGGCCTTGCTTATTCGGTAAGCGCCTGGAGCCAAGCCTATGCCGACACCGGCATCGTCGCGATGAGCTGTGCGGCCGACCGCAACCGCGCCGTCGAGTCCATGCACGTTGCGCGCGGCGTCCTCACCGAAGCGGTCGATAATCTCGGCGCCGGCGAAGTTCAACGCGCGCGGGCACAGCTCGAAGCAGGGCTGCTGATGGGGATGGAGAGCGCACAGGGCCGCGCCGACCAGCTGGCGCGCTCAATCGAAGTATTCGGCCGCATTCTTCCGATCGAGGAGTTGCTCGGCCAGCTCCGCGCCGTGGACGCGCGGGCCGCGCGGGAAGCGGGCGCTGCGATGCTCGACGGCCGCGCCGCCATCGCCTCGGTCGGTGCCCAGCTCGCACTCGCGGCGTGAGCAACCTCGAGACGATCATTGCCGAGCCGTGGGCCGACTGGGGGCTCATCGATTGCGGCAACGGGCAGAAGCTCGAGCGCTACGGCGACGTCCAGGTCGTTCGACCCGAACCGCAGGCGATGTGGGCGCCGGCGCGCGATGATTGGGATGCGGACGCCACCTTCGTTCCCGGCTCGGACGAAGAAGGCGGTGGCCGCTGGGTGCAGCACCGGCAGGTGCAGCGTCAGTGGGAGCTATCACGCGGCGACGTTCGGTTTGCAGCCTCGCTGACCCCCTTCCGCCACCTCGGCTTCTTTCCCGACATGGCGCCGCAATGGGACTGGATGCGCGAGCGCTCGACGGATGCAGAAGTGCTCAACCTGTTCGGCTACACGGGGGTCGGAACGCTTCAGCTGAGCGATGCCGGCGGGCGGCTGGTTCACGTCGATGCGTCGAAGAAGTCGGTCGAGCAGGGGAAGGAGAATGCGCGGCTGTCGAGCATGGATGATCGCCCGATCCGCTGGATCGTCGACGATGCAAGCAAGTTCACTGCGCGCGAGGTCCGGCGCGGCCGACACTATGACGGGATCCTGCTCGACCCGCCGAAGTTCGGCCGCGGCCCGACCGGCGAGGTGTGGCGCCTCGAGGAGAATCTCGCGCCATTGCTCGCCGACTGCCGCAGGCTCCTCAACGAGAACAGCCGCTTCCTCGTGCTCACCGTCTACGCGGTGCGCATGTCCGCGCTCTCGATCGGAGAGCTGGTGAAGCAGACGCTGGGTGGCCTCGGCGGAGAGGTAGAGGCGGGGGAGATGGCCGTGCGCGAGGAGGCGAGGGGGCTGCTGCTCCCGACCGCCATCTTCGCGCGATGGTCTAGGTCCTAGAAGCCCGGATCGCTGCGCCGGCCACGAACGGAGCGCCGGCGGTCAGCAGCAGCGAGATTGCCGCTTCGAGGGGCAAGGCTGCTGCATGGCCTCCCGAGCTCGCCGCCGCACCGAAGATCAGCAGCGGGATCGCGAGCGGGACGAGCAGGAGTCCGGCCAGCGCACCCGCCCGCGGAAGCCCCGCGGTCACGGCGGCAATCGCGACCGCGAGCGCCGCGAGCCCGGGCGTTCCGACGGCGAGCGCGATCTCGCCGCGTAGCAGCGCCGCGCCGTCCATCGCCATCAGCGCTGCTCCGGGAACTGCGGCGATCAGCAGGAGCGGCCCGAACGTCAGCCAGTGCGCGAACACTTTCGCGGCGGCGACCGACTCGTCGGCGATGCCGTGCAGGAACAATTGGTCGAGCATGCCGTCGGCGCGGTCCGGCTCAATCAGGCGCTCGATCGGTTGAAGCGCCGCGGTCAGCGCCGCAATCCACAGCACGCCGCCGCCAATCCGTCCGAGCAGCCGCGCATCCGGGCCAACCGCGAACGGCATCAGGGCAACGATGAGCAGGAAGAAGGCGGCCGGAAGCCACGCGGTGCCCGTCGTTCCGCGCCGCACGTCACGCGTGATGAGATCGCCGATCATCCGGCGAGCTCAGTCAAGCGCCACTCGCCGGGCAGCCGCAGGTGAGAAGCGGCGAGCACCGCGCCGCCGCGCTCGCGATGGGCGTCGAGCAGCCGGGACAATCGCTCGACGCCGTCCGCATCCAGAGCATTGAGCGGCTCGTCGAGGAGCCAAAGCCATGCTCCCGACGCAGCAACGCGCGCGAGGGTGGCTCGCTTGGCCTGCCCCGACGAAAGCAGCCGCACCGGTACCGGCGCGAGCTGTGCGATGCCGAGGGTCTCCATCGCCTCGTCCGGCGCGCCGCCCCAGAACTGCAGCGCGCGCCTCAGCGGCAGCTCGCGGTCGAGCGCCAGATTGTCGTCGGCGAGCGCGGAAGGCGAACGCTCGACCTTCCCGCGTTCCGCCCTGAGCAGCCCGGCGGCGAGGCGGATCAGGCTCGACTTGCCGCAGCCGTTCGGTCCGGCGACCTGCAGCGCCTCGCCCGGCTCCAGAACAAGGTCCATCCCTTCGAACAACAGCCGACCACCACGACGCAGCACCACCTGCTCGAACCGGAGGAGGGTCACTCGCCCTCGTCCTCGAGCGCATGCATGTCGTCGTCCGAGAAGCCGAAATGATGGCCGATCTCGTGGATAACGATGTGCGACACAAGCTGCTCGAGGCTGACCCGCGTCGACTTCCATTCCGCGATGATTGGCCTGCGATAGAGCGTCACCCGTTCGGGCAGCGTTCCCGACTGCTGGACGCTTTGCCTGTTGAGCGGAATTCCTTCGTAAAGGCCGCTCAGCTGCATCGGATTCCTGAGGCCGAGGCGCCGGGCCGTGTCGGGATTCGCGACTTCCTCGATGAGGAGAACGATGTCGCTGAGACTCTCTGCAAAAGGCGACGGAAGCCGCTCCAACGTATGCCGCGCGATCGCCTCGATGTCGGCGGCGCTCGGGCTTCGTCCGGAAAGGCGCTCGGCGGGGGTCATGGCCGTTGGAGTTAGAGGGACGGGTTACGCGCGGCAACCTTGCCCCGTCCGCGCTTCGCCCCTAGATGCTCCGCCTTCCTGGCATGCGGAGCGGTGGCCGAGTGGTCGAAGGCGCTCGCCTGGAAAGTGAGTATACGGCAAAACCGTATCGAGGGTTCGAATCCCTCCCGCTCCGCCATTCTTTACCTTCTTATTGAGGTGGGGTCGCGATCGCTCCGCGCGGGCCTAACGGAAGGCTCCCGACGACGACTGTCCCCGGATCGAGCCGTCGCACGCTCAACCGGCCATCGATTTCCTTGAGGCGAGACCTCATGCCGGAGAGGCCTACTCCATCCATTCCATCGACCTTTTCGCGGGCGACGCCCACGCCGTCGTCGGCAATCACTAGATGCGTCGCACGTGGCCTGAAGATGAGGGTCACGCGAACCCGGCTGGCATTCGAGTGGCGATGCACGTTGGCGAGCGCTTCCTGGACGATGCGATAGAATGCGATCTCGGCGGCGTGTGAAAGCCGCTCCGCGATTCCGTGCTGTTCGAACGATGCCTGCAGGCCGGCTCGCCGTCCGAACCCCTGGACGAGCGACCTGGTCGCTTGCGCCAATCCCATCGTCTCCAAAGCAGGGGGGTGCGCGAGATAGGATATCGCGCGGATTTCCTGCTGCGCTTCGACGACTAGGTCCCGCAATTCGCGAACGGTCCCCGCCGTGTCGGATGCAGGTGACTTCGCTTCGAGATTCGTCAGCAGCAGGCCAATCCCGGTGAGAAGTTGGCCGGCGGAATCGTGCAACTCACGAGCGAAGCGGCGGCGCTCCTCGGCCTGGCCGTCGAGCACCGAGGAACTGACCTCCTCACGCAGGCGCCGGAGTTCAATGGCATCGGTGATGTCCTGTCGCGCCACGGTGGCGAGCGAGCGCCTGTGAAGGTGCAGGCGGTTGATACGCAGTTGCAGCGTGCGCCCCGCCCATTCCTCGGTCCCGGCATAGATGTGCTCAAAGCTACTGGTCTCACTGGCGTCTATGGCGTCCAACCCCCGGAGGACGACACTAGCGTTGGCGTGCCCCTTGGAACTGAAGCTCGCGAGAAAGGCCCGATAATTGGTGCCCACCGTGAGCTCGGGATATCCGGTAAGACGGATCATCCGCTTCCAAGCTTCATTCACCGCGATGATCGTCCAGCGCTCATCAACGATTGCGACTTGCTCGCTGAAGCCCTCGACGAGCGCCGCCATTGACCGGTTCAGGCTGGGATCGCTCGCGCGCGAATCGGTGGCAGGGGCCTCCGCCTGCTCAGCATAGGTCAGCAACGTGCCCGGCCCATCGGCGCGGGAAAATTCCGATTCAATGGTCATGCAGCCCCCCGAAGGCGCGGCCCCCCGTTGAGACCATCGGACGCGCACTTAGGGGCTCGGTCCGTACTTAACCGGTTTTAACCCTGAGGGCCACATGCAAGATTCTACGGAGCACGGTGGGCGTGGACGGAACTCCCTCTCGGGCGCGGCCGTCAGCCGATCAGCCTCTCGTCCGATTACGAACGGTGTCGGCAAACGCCCTGCAATCGGCCGCGATATCCCGGACCAGCCTCGCGATTTCGTCCGATCCTGAATCTTCAGCATGCCGCTCGAGATCGTCGGCAAGCGCCTGCATTCTGGCCGCATGCTCGATCAATTGCCCCAGGGAGAGGCTGAGTGGGCTCTCCGGATTGGCGGGGTCCGCCATCTGCAGCCGCGATTGCCCGTCGCCTTGATGTGAAGCTGCCGGCGGCTGGAGATCCTGGACGCCCCGCGCGCACATGATCGCCTGCGCAACGTGGTCGGTTATCAACTTGATCGCTTCGATCTCTTCGTCGGTCGGGTGGCCCGGCGTCTGGTGATAGATTGCGAATGTCCCGATCAGCTCACCGTTGCCGGCCCGAATCGGCGTGGACCAGCAGGCGCGAAGGCCGTGCTGCAGTGCGAGATGACGATAGGCCTCCCACAGCGGGTCGGACGCAATGTCGGAAACGTAAACGGGCCTGCCGAGATATGCCGCGGTTCCGCACGAGCCCGCGGACGGACCTATCTCGGAACCGTCGATCGCCGAGCAGTAGGAGGCCGGAAGATTGGGCGCAGCGCCGTGCCACAGTGTTCTGCCGTCCGAATCCAGCAGGAGTACCGAAGTAAGAAGCGCGCTGTCCGCCATCTCCTCGACCGCGAGCAGATGTCTGCTCAACACGCGCTCCAAACCCTCGCCATTCGCCAGTTCGGATGGCGCCGACTGTGCACGAGCCCGGAGTGAGTTTCTAAGGCCAGCCGCGAATGGCATGCGGCGCTTCTAATTCAGAACGGCCGACGGCAATAGTGGGGCTTCCGACCGGGTCCCGCCTTTCACTTCGCCTGTACCGTTGTGGATCATCTATCACTTGGACAGGAGGACGGCCAAGTGGGAGGTCGCGGCGGGTTGCTCCTCTTTTTCCTGTTCAATGACGACGCGCGATTTCGGGACACCGCGCGCCACAAGGCCATCACGAAGGCGCAACGCACGCTGATCGTCCAGTCTTTCGATTGCCTCACTTTGAAATTCGGCCGGCTCCAGAACGTGGATGATCAGTGTCGGGCTTGCCTTCGTCAGGGCCGCGACCTGGTTCATCCTGGTCTTGGTGAGGTCGCTCGGCGTAGCAGAGTTGGGCTGAAAACTGTGGTCGCTAAGCTCGAAAGTGATCGTCTTGGCTTTTCGGGATTGGAGCCAGCTTGTCATGGTCTGTCCAAGCGCCGCCGGGGCGACAATCATCGTGTCTCCATCGATGACGACGAGCCGCTCGTCAGTCGGAGCGGTACTGGCAAGGACTTTGCTCTCGCGCGTGCTGGCAACATAATTTCGCACCGCCAAGATCACCGGTATCAGGAGCAGGATGCCGACGAACAGCAGGGTCCGGCGAACCTTGCGATCCATGGCGGAAGTCGTTGGGGACATGACGAGCCCTCTTCGCGTACGCGCGGTACCGAGGAAACGATCCTACGGGAGTGCCCCCAATTCCATCGGGCCTTTCACGGAGGCGAGCGGTTCGCGACTGCGAACCGCAGTATTGAAGCCTTTAGCGAGGAAGCTTTTTCTTCTTTTTCTTCTTCTTCGGTGAGGGCGTCTCGTGGGCGTGCTCGGGTCGGTAGGTGGAGTTCTTCTCTCGCGGCTCGGCCAACTCGATGATCAGCCCTTGATCCTCCGGCGCGATGGTGGCGCGGCGTAGCGCCTTGATGAAGCCTGGCCTGGCCCGCTCGCTCACTTGGAAGTAGCTCTCGTTGGCGGCAAGGCGGATCGCGCCGATCTCCGTCCTCGTCACGTGACCGTAGCGGCAGATGAGCGGAAGCAGCCAGCGCGGGTCAGCATTGTGGCGGCGTCCGGCATTGATCCGGAACCAGGTGGCGTCTTCGAAGCCGGCGCGATGAACCTTCTCTCCGCCGCGCTCCGCCGGGCTCAGGATATCCTCCGGCGCCGGCATTTCGGAGCGCAGCGATTGGATCAGCGCTGCCGCAATCGCTTCCGGCGGCAGCCGGTCCATCAGCTGCCCGGCAAGCTCGCGGTCTTCGTCGTCAAGTTCAATCGGGACGGTGAGGGACTCAAACAACCGCTCCCGGTCCTTCGTCCGGATCTCGGCAGCCGATGGCGCGGGGATCCATTGCACGTCGATGCGCGCGCCCCGTAACATCGCTTCGATCCGCTTGCGGCGTTGAAAGGGCACGATCAGGACGGCGGTGCCCTTCCTGCCGGCGCGGCCCGTGCGCCCCGAGCGATGCTGAAGCGCCTCGGCATCGCGTGGAAGCTCCACGTGGACGACGAGGGAGACCGACGGAAGGTCGATGCCGCGCGCGGCCACGTCGGTAGCTACGCAGACCCGGGCGCGCTGGTCGCGCAGTGCCTGGAGAGCCTGATTGCGCTCATTCTGGCTATGCTCCCCGGAGAGGGAAACCGCCTCAAACCCGCGCTCTGTTAGGCTGGCATGCAAGCGCCGGACGGCGTCGCGGGTGGCGCAAAACAGGATCGCCGTTTCCGCCTCATGGAAGCGAAGCAGGTTGACGACGGCGTGCTCGATATCGGTCGGGGACACCGCGACCGCCTGGTAGGCGATGTCCTGATGCCCCTCCCGGTCGCCGAGCATCTCGATGCGAAGGGCATCCTGCTGGTAGCGCTTTGCGAGAGCGACGATTGGCCGCGGCATGGTCGCTGAAAAAAGCAGGGTTCGCCGGCCGGACGGCGTTGCGTCGAGAATCTCCTCCAGCTCCTCGCGGAAACCCATGTCGAGCATTTCGTCGGCTTCATCGAGCACGACGGCGCGCAACGACGACAGATCGAGCGCCCCGCGCTCGAGGTGATCCCGCAAGCGCCCCGGGGTCCCGACCACGATATGCGCGCCGCCGGTGAGGGCGCGCCGCTCCTTCATCGGATCCATGCCACCGACGCAGGTGACGATGCGTGCCGTGGCCTCGGCGTACAGCCATTGAAGCTCCTTGCTCACCTGTATCGCAAGTTCGCGGGTCGGGGTGATGACAAGCGCAAGCGGCGCCCTCACGAAGGGCAGGCGATCGCATTCCAGGAGGTCGGGCGCCATCGCGAGCCCGAAGGCCACCGTCTTGCCGGATCCGGTCCTGGCGGAAACGATCAAGTCATGGCCACCCGCTTCCTCGGCAATGACGGCAGCTTGGACGGGCGTGAGTTTCTCATAGCCACGGGTGTCGAGCGCCCGGGCCAGGGCGGGGTTAAGCTGCGGAAAGGGCATTGCGGGGCCCTACGCGCCCGCCGTCGAGACGGATAGACCCGAGGAGCGTAACGACCTTTTGCCAAACTATGGCACGGTAGGGCTGGTTTTTGCCCGTAGCTGGCGCAGGGCGGCCAAACTTTGCCCAAACATCCCGGCAGCCGTCGTCTAGCAGCGCCCCGTCTTCACCCGAAGATTGCAATCACGTTCACTTGCCGCGCCCGCGGCAACAGGGGAGTCCGTTAATGAAAGTTACGAGCCAGCGCGTCGCGCTGCTGACTGGCGCATCCATGTTCGCGCTTGGCCTGCCTGCCCCTGCATTTGCGGCGACGTCTCCCGCGGTCAGCCATTCCCTGAGCGGGGCCAATGTCGCCGACGAGCTCGTGATCAGCCATATCGGCGATCCGCCCCTGGAGCTCGGCGAAACTGTCGAGGGCAGTTCGAGTGCCTTCGCAAATGCGGATACGGAGATCCTTCAGGTCGGCAACGCTTACGGTGCAGGACCCGCGGACGGTAACCTGACGCTTGAGGCCGTGAACGCGGGCGACATCACGATCGAAGCGATCGCGGACGCCGCAAACGAGAAGGGTTCCGCGACCGCCCGCGCTCACACGCAGCGCAATTTGGTTCAGACCGGTTCGGCGATGACGAAGAGCGTGCTGGCGCTGGACAACAGCGGGGACCTGACAATGGCCGCAGAGGCCGATGCCGCCGGGACTGCCGCCTTTGCAAACGCCACCCTCTCGACCGCAATCCTCCAGATCGGTGCGGGGCCCGTAGTGCAGATTGGGTTTGGCAATGACGGAGCGCTCAACCTAGCTGCGTCCGCCGCCGCCAAGGCAACTGCCGAAACCGCGGCCGCGCTCGCGACCCTCTACGGAATCGACCAGGCCGCACACGGCTACGACGAGGGCTCGATCACGCTGACCAACGATGGGTCAATCGACATTGCCGCCGGCGCGCTTGCGACGGGCTTCGTGTCGGGCCTTGCCCATGCCAAGGTGAATTACGGGATCGCGCAAACCGCTTCGGCAAGCGCGACGACCGACGGCCTCGCCAGCGCAACTATGGCGAACTCAGGATCCTTCGCAATCAACGCGAACGCCGACGCCAATGCGCAAGTCTTTGCCGAAGCGCTGGCCGACGTCGGAGTCGCAATCTACCAGCACGCGACCGGTTCGGCGGGCGGCGCGGAAGCCATGTTCTCCAATAGCGGAACAGTCGAGCTCAGCGGTAACGCCGTTGCCAACGCAGAGAATGCCGGCATGCGAGCTACGGTCGCCAAGGCCGACGTCTCCGTAAACGGCATCGAGCAGTACGCGTTCGCAAGGACCTCACGCAGTTCCAGCGGCACGTCGGGCGGTACTTTCCACTTCGATCATACGGCTCTGCCGCAGGGGCCCGCATCGATTTCGCTCGAGAATAGCGGAACGCTCTCGCTCACGGCGAATGCCGAGGCGAACGCCGAGGAAGTCTTCGCCAAGGCGGCCGTTACCGTGGCGACACAGTCCGCGAAGGGGACGGAGGCCGCGGTCTCATTCGATAATAGCGGGGTCCTTACGGCGTCGGCGTCAGCCGCCGGTCACGGAAGCGACGCCGCCTCGGCGCTGGCGTTCGCGAGCGGGATGTTTCAGTTGGCAAGCACCTGGGGCACCGAGCTCCACTTCATCTCCACGCCGAGCGGAGCGGGTCACATCGACGATTTCATCGCCGGACGTGGACCGGCGACAGGGGCCATTACGAACAGCGGTACGATATCGATGGACGTCACTGCGCATGCGATCGCCAGCGGCGCTTCACCCTCCCATCCTCCATCCGCTTCATCCTCTTCCTCGGGCCCTTACGCCTACGCGCTTGCGGACGTCGGAAATGCCTTCAACCAAGAGGTCTACGGAAGCGATGCCAACGCCTCGCTCACCAATAGCGGAAGCATCGCGATTTCGGGCGCGGCGGCGGCTACCGCCGACGGCAGGGCGATCGCGCAGGTCAACCTCCAGGGCTTCGTCCAGAATGCGGTTGGAACCGGCTTCTTCCTATCCGCGAACTGGAACGGCAGCGGCTCGTCGAACCTTGCCGGCATGGCCTTCGTCGGGGATGCCGTTGCGGAACTGACCAATTCCGGCACATTCGAGGTAAGCGCAGTGGCAAAAGCCGATGCGACCGCCTTCGCCAACGCAAATATCAATCTAACGGGTGGGACCCAGGCGGCCCTCGGGCTGACCGGGGCAGTCAAGTTCGAAAACAGCGGCAAGTTTGCTCTCGCCGCATCTATCGATGCTCATGGCGCGTCGGAGTTCGGCCACGCCCATGTCGTAGGTCTCGACCAATTCGTCATCGGACTCGACGCGGCGAGTGCAAGCATCACGAATTCGGGAACTATGTCCGCGCACGCGATCTCTCACGGAACCGCGACCGAGGGGCATGCGACAAACGTCGCCGTTGCCGGGCGGTTCGAGCAGAGTCCGCAGGCCTGGGGGACCGCAACCGCGAGCTTCGTGAACACCGGCACCGTCGACATTGGCGCCGACGCGAAGGCGCATGGTGTCGACGTGGCGTTCGCCGCCGCGGATTCCCTTGGTGTCCTTCAGGAGCCCCTGTTCGGCACCATGAACGGGATCTTCAAGAACGACGGAACCATTAAGTCCTTGGCCGATGCATCGGCGGTGGCCGACGATGGAGCCGCTTATGCCTCCGCCAGGGCGACTGCCTACTATTTCAATGACGCGAATCTGATCGCGGACATCGCGAACAAAGGCTCGATCGACGTGGCGGCTTCGGCCGTCGCCGACGGGGCCAGCGGAAGCGCCTATGCCTATGCGGCTGCCCTCACAATGATGGCCGCCAATCACATGAGTGCCACGTCGGTGGTGGCCGGGTCGATGACGGGAACGATCACCAATGCCGGCGAACTTAACGTCTCCGCGAAGGCGGATACACCACAGGGCGAATCGGCAGCGGCAACGGCGACCGGCATCTACCTTACGTCGACGCGCAATAACCTGAAGGTCGTCAATTCCGGGCTGATCGACGTTCAGGCAATCACAAATGATGGAGACTCGGCGGTCGCCTACGGTCTCCATTTAGTGAACGCCATGCGCGGCAATCCACCGGAAGCGAGCGACCTCTTCACCTTCACGAACGACGGCGGGACGATCATTGCGCGCCAGTCGACCGACGGGGGCGAGAGCTGGCAGCATGGCATGGCGATCGACCTCAGCGAGGCACCCAATGCCAGCGTCGTGAACCTCATCGGCGACGGCGTCATCTACGGCAACATCGCGGTGCAGTCGGGCGACCGGATCGACGTCAAGGCGGGGACGACCTACTTCGACGGCATCATCGGCCCGTCGTTCAAGCCGGCCGGCGGGGTGACCTCGGCGCTGCTCGACAGCGGCGTCTTCGGCGCCGGCACCTTGAACATCATGGACGGCGGCAACCTCATCCTCGCCGATGCGCGCGGGGCCGCTAATGCGGCGATGTA
>Ga0207711_10000342_pt1 | contig 49421 bp, 34 predicted proteins | sample KBSS34metaG_FD_184401 | JGI IMG/M metagenome (GOLD analysis project Ga0207711, IMG submission 184401) | Switchgrass rhizosphere microbial communities from Kellogg Biological Station, Michigan, USA - KBS S3-4 metaG (SPAdes) (version 2) | ecosystem: Host-associated > Plants > Roots > Rhizosphere... | reverse complement strand
ATTAACCGCGGCTTCGCCATTACCCAGCCGAGCCCATGCCATGGCGAGCCATAAAGAACCGTGAGTGTACTGTCCGCCGTTCTCGCGTACGCCCGGCGGGTAACCCATAATGTATCCGGGATGCGGCCGGGAATGGTCGAAGGGCGGCGTAAACAGGAGCACGAGCTGGTCATCCTCGGGAACAAGCTGGCGGGTAGCGGCTTGCATGCCCTGCAACGAACGCGCTGGATCGGCCGATCCGGAGAGCACCGCCCAGGATTGTGGAAGCGAATCGATGCGGAGCTCCTGATTGTTGTGCGATCCCATCGGAGTTCCGTCGTCGAAAAACGCACGCAAATACCATTCGCCGTCCCAGCACGAGTGTTCAATCGCGCCCGCCAGTTCCTCCGCGCGTTTCCGCCACAGCAAAGCGCGTTCGGGATCGCGTTTGTCGGCCAGCACCGCGGATGAACGTAGGACGGTCATAAAGAACCATCCCAGCCATACGCTCTCTCCCCGGCCTTCCGCACCCACGCGATTCAGTCCGTCGTTCCAGTCGCCGCTGCCGATTAGCGGGATCCCATGCGATCCAAGCCGCCAGGCGTGTTCGATGGCGCGAACGCAATGCTCCCAAAGCGCAGCGCTGGTTGCGGAGGCAACGGGAGCCGACATATGCTCCTGCTCATGTGCATCCAATATTGGCCCCTCGAGAAATGGCACTTGCTGGTCCAAGATCGAATCGTTCCCGGTAATCTCGATATAGCGTGCGACCGCATAGGGAAGCCATAACAAATCATCCGAACAGCGGGTCCGAACACCGAGATCCGATCCAGGATGCCACCAGTGCTGCACATCGCCCTCCGCAAATTGGCGCGATGCCGCGGTGAGAATGTGCGCGTGGGCCAATTCGGGCGCCGAATATAAGTAAGCCATCGCGTCCTGCAATTGGTCGCGGAAGCCAAAAGCTCCGCCGGACTGATACAGCGCGGATCGCGCCCAAAAGCGGCAGCTTAGGCTCTGGTACAAGAGCCAACGATTCATTAGGAAGTCTGTAGAGAGATACGGCGTGCGGACCTGGATCGATCCGAGCCGCTCGTCCCACCACTTTCTGGTCGTCGCCAATGCGCGCTCCACATTCTCGGCAGACGAATAGCGGTTGACTAAATCGCGGACTCCCTCGACGCTGGTATGCTCGCCCAGCAAGAATATGATTTCGACTGTCTGCCCCGGCTCGATGACCACCGGGATCTGCAGAGCCGCGATCGGGTCCATCCCCGCGCCGCAGCGGTTGTCGAGCGTCACGTAATCGAGCGCCGCTGGATTTGCCCGGGAACGGTTTCGACCCAGGAATTGCGCGCGATCGCCGGAGTAGGACGAGGCTCGCGGAGCGGCGGCGGCAAAGGCCACGGAGGTCGCATAATTTTCACGCCAGCTCTGGCGGGCCAGCAATGCGCCGGATTCCTGATCGAAGGCTGTTTGCACGTGGAGCTGCTGGTCTTCCCGGGTCGCTCCCAAGGTCCACTCGGCGGCGTACGTCACACTGAGCTGCCTGCGACGAGTCGATTCATTGCGCAGACGCAAGCGGCAAATCTTCACGGGGTCGCCGCCGCCAGTCTGCGTAACCGGAACAAATACGGTCATCTCCTGGACAATCGCGTGGCTGTTATGTTCGAACACGGTGTAACCCTGGCCGTGGCGCGCGCGATACGCATCGTGTTCACGAATGGGCGCCGCAGTAGGCGTCCAACGCGCGCCGGATTGGTCATCGCGGATGTAAACGGCCTCGGGCGGCGGATTACTCACGGGATCGTTGGTCCACGGCGTCAGACGATTCTGCTGACTATTCCCGCACCAGGTAAACCCCAATCCGGTTTCACTCACCAGTGTGCCGAATCCCGGATTCGCCATGACGTTGATCCAGGGCGCCGGAGTCATCGTGTCGGGAGCCAGATAGATGGCGTACTCGCGTCCGTCAGCGGTGAAGCCGCCCAATCCGTTGAAGTACGGAAGTTCGAGAAATGGCAATTGCGAAGACGGCTCCTCGGTCTGGGCTGCCAAAGGCACAAACGGCCGGACCGGCGAAAGCGTTTCGGTGCCCGAAAGCTGACGCTGCAGGGATCCGCGGTTGCCGCTCAGCACGGCGTGGGATGCCGCCAGAAGCAAATTCCGATGATCCTCGGGAACCAGATGCCAATCCAACAGGTAGACGCCGCCAGCGCGATTCCCGCTGGCCTCGCGAGCATAGGCGTCAATCTGGCGCTGGAGTTGGAAATGCAACGGGCGATCGTAACTGGCCGGCTCCTGATTCAGGATGATGAGATCGGCGTGGAAGCCGCGCAAACGCCAGTAGGTGTGCGCCAGAAGGAGCTCGCGAATCAGACTCAGGTTAAAGGAATCCGCGATCGTCACCGTTACCATGGGCAGATCGCCCGAAATGCTGTAGCTCCAAAGTGCGGATTGTCCCAGGCGATTCAGCCCCAGACGTCCAGGGGATGGACGCATCCGCGCACTCGGATAAAGCAGATAGCCCGCTAGCTCCTGATAACCTTGGGCGGCAGCGGACCCGATTTGCAGGAATCGAAACTGCAGCTGCGCATGGGTCCAGGCCAACTCGAACGCCCGTGCAACCGATTCCTTGCGGCGATACTTTGCCACCAGCGTCATGAGCGCCTCCCGCGAGTCCGCGGCCATAGTCAGGAAAACCAACTCCTGCCGCTCACGGGGATCCAGAGTCTCGCGGCAGCGAATCCCGAAGACCGGATCGAGGACGGCGCCATCGGATCCCGTCAGGTCGTGCCACAGTGCCGCAGGAGTATGAATGGTGTTCCCACGGCCCAGAAACTCCGCGCGATCGGTTTCACGCTTGAGCATGCCGCTCGCGCCCACTAGCATGTGTGCCACCCAAATCGGCGGATCGTCCGGTGAGCGCGGCCGGCGGCGCGCGAGAAGAACATCGTCCTCCTGCATGGTTTCCACGAACATCTTGCTAAAGGCCGGATGAGCGGAATCGGCGGCCTCCGGCGCCAGAGCCAATTCCATGTAGCTGGTGATCTCGATCGCCCGCGAGCGAACGCTACGATTGACGATGGTCAGCCTGCGCAGTTCGACATCGTCCTCCGGTGACACGGTGATGCTCATGACCGTTTCGATGCCCAGGACAGTGCGGTAAAAGTCAACTCGATCCGCCGAAAACGTCACCGAACTCTTACCCAAAGTTCCGTTCAAGGGCTGGGGTGTTGCCGACCAGGCCGTACCGGTTCGCACATCGCGAAGATAGAGATAAGTTCCCCACTCGTCGAGCGTGGGATCCGAACGCCAGCGCGTGATGTCGAACTGGTTCCAGTGGCTGTAACCCGCGCCGGAATTTGAAACCATCAACGCATATCTGCCGTTCCCGTAGAGGTGGATTCTGGGGACTGGCGTTTCCTTGCTGAACGTAACATCGCCGGCGTCTTCTCCGACGGTCGCGTGCAACCCGGCGAGCTTGGCGTGCGCTTCCCCTCGAATCGGCTTGGTGATGGGAATCCGCTCAAACAAAAGCGATTCCACGGCGCGAATGCGGGGATCTGCGTGGAATCTGCGCTGCATCGCGCCTTGATGCAGCACGTTGCCGATGGCCACCAGGCTCATTCCCTGGTGGTGCGCCATGTAGGCGTATATGACCACACCGGGGGTTCCATCTCTCTTCGACTCACGAGAGAAATCAATCGATTCGTAGAAGCCCATCGGGCCGTCCAAACCCAGCCGGTCAAGCTGCTGGAGGTTGGGAATCGCACTGTGCGGATCGATCATGAGCGCGAGCATGGAAGCGTACGGCGCCACCACCGGGTCCTCCTCCACATCCGGTTGGATCGCCAGATCGGGAACTCCGAAGGCCCGATATTGATAGATCTGATGGGCGTCCAGCGCGCTATAGGCCGCTTCCGATATGCCCCATGGCACTTCCTTTTCGCGGCCGTAATCGATCTGCCTAGCGACTGCGTTGCGGCACGCTTGATCCAGCAAGGAACTCTGATACGTGCGCATGAACAGGAGCGGCATCAAATACTCGAACATGGTTCCGCTCCACGACAGAAGCGTTTCCCAGTGCGCACCCGCTCCCCGCGGCCGATGCAGCGTGAACCAGTGCTCCACCGGAACATCGTTCTTGGCGATGGCCACCAGACTGGCGAGCCGGCTCTCGCTGGCAAGTAAGTCGTAGTGACTGGTAAACTCCAGCGGCCCGCCGACCAGGTATCCAACGGCGAACAGGCGGCGGCGCTCGTCGTACAAGAACCGCATGTTGATACCTTCGGCCAGCCTCTGGACTCCGGCAGCGAGTGCGTCGAACTGTTGCAACGTTTCCGCGGCGTTTTTTCTCGCCTCTCGGTATTCGTGATCCACTTGATCCAGCCATGCCGCGGCTTCCGGCCGCAGACCCGGAACACCGCGCCGCATGAGGATCGTTTCCGTGGGCGCCGATCCAATTTCGGCAAGCGTGTGCAAAGACGGGATATCCTCCACCGCCTGGCGCCTCAAATCCACCAGCTCTTCACTCAGCGAATGGAGAAAGGAATTCGGCGGCCGCGAAAGCGTTTCCATCCACAACAGGTATCGATTGACGGTGGCCGACCAGGAAGCCGCCTCCCGCGCCAGCGATGACGCCCAGTAGGCGGGCTCATCCGCGGGTGCGGTCTGCCATTGGCGCACCTCCTGCAATTGGGCAGCGGCCAAGGTTGTCATTCGCAGCCGCGCGATGAATTCGTGTTGCGCCAGGTCTCCGCGAAGCAGGCGGCGCACGGCCCGCAACGGTACCGAAAGGGAAGGATCCTCTCCGCTCACTTGCGCCAGAATCGCCGCGGTATCGGCCAGCGCGCGCAGACTTTCGGTTCCCACCAGCGGCGCCCGAACCGCCTCCTTGCAGCCTTGCTCAAAGACCCACAAACTGGCCAGCAGGTTGCCGCTATCGACCGAAGACACATATTTCGGCGACAGCGGTTCGCGCGTTGTAGTGTTGTACCAGTTGAGAAGATGCCCTTCGTAGCGTTCCAGCTGTTCGATAGTCGCAAGCGTCGCAGAGCAACGGCGGTACAGCTCATCGGCTGTCAGATAACCGAAATCGCGCGCAGCCAGGGCCGCGGTTAGCCACATGCCGATATTGGTGGGCGATGTGCGGTTCGCCACCTCCACTCGCAGCGCAAGCTGAGAGTTATCAGGCGGCAGCCAGTTCGTATCCGGGCCCACGAGGTCATCGAAATAGCGCCATGTACGGCGCGCCTGGCCGCGCAGATAGACGACTTGTCGCGCGGAGATTTGCTGCGCGGCAGGGGCCCGCGGAGGCTGGCTGAACCACTTCAATACCAGCGGCGACAAGGCCCACAACACCAGGAATCCGGCAGAGTGAGCGAAAGCCCCCCGGGCCAGGAGCGCTAACGTCAGCAATAACGATGCTCCCGATACCGCCAACATTTGATTTTGAGTGGTGTTGCTATGGTGATCCGCGTGCGCCTCGGCTGCCTCCGCAGTCTGCCACTCCAGCATGTGCCGGTGGCTGACGCGGCTGCGATACCGCGCGCGCACGATCGCATCGGCGGAGATCCACGCCTGGTGCGGCAGGAAGGCAACCATCAGGCTCGCTCGCAAAAGCTCATCCGCGGCGCCTCTCCATCCGCTAACCTTGCCATGCAGGTGGCGCGCCCAACGGTCGAGCAATGGCGCGAAGGCCGGTATCGCAACCGCCAAGGCGACCACCAAACTCGAGATCCCCGGCACCTGGGAAATCAGCCATCCCACCAGCAGTAGCAGCAGGGACGCGACCGGAACCAAACTGCGCCGCAGATTATCGAGAATCCGCCAGCGGTGAATGATCCTTAGAGGATTGCGCTCGGGCCCGCCGGGAGCAGGCACCTTCCCAAAAATCCATGGTGCGATCTGCCAGTCGCCGCGAATCCAGCGGTGCTGGCGCCTGACGAAGCCCGAGTAGTCGAGCGGAACATTTTCCAGAAGCTCTATGTCCGTCGCCATGGCGACTCCGGCGTAGGCTCCCTCAATCAGGTCGTGACTGAGCAGAGTTTCGGCCGGGAAACGGTTCGCAAACACGGTCCGGAACGCCTGCACATCATAGATGGCTTTACCGTGAAAGATGCCTTCGCCGAACAGGTCCTGCTGGACGTCGGATACCGCGCGGCAATACGGATCTGTGCCGGCGGCGTCCGACATGATTTGGGTAAATCGCGTAGCCGTTGCACCAGGCAAAGACACGCTCACGCGCGGCTGGATGATGGAGTAGCCTTTCCGCCTCACGTGCGTGTCGGGGTCCAACGAGACTTCATTCAGCGGATGAGAAATAGTCTCCACCATCCGGCGCGCGGTTGCGGGTGGCAATTGCGTGTCCGCATCCAGCGTGATGACGTAGCGGATCTGCCCGGGAAGGCGCCCTAACTGAAGAATTTCCAGAGTCTGCTGTCCGGCCAAAAACTCGTTGAGGTCTTCGATCTTGCCGCGTTTACGCTCTCGGCCAATCCAGGATTGCTGGCTCTCGGACCAAACGCGCGGCCGATGAAACAGCAGAAACCGGTCGCCCGGATAGCGGGCGTTCAAACTGGCGATGCCATCCCGCGCGGTCTTGAGCAGAGCTGCGTCGCCGGGCGCGGATACTTCCGGGGCGTCGGTGAAATCCGAGAACAAGGCATAGGAGAGATTTGGCTCTGGATTGGCGAGAAAGCGGACTTCCAGCTTAAGGATCTCGCCCTGGACCACGGCCTCGCTCGAAAGCATCATCGGAACTACCACCAACGTGGCGCGGTCCGCTGGAATCCCCTCTTTGTAGTTCATCTTGGGAAGGAGGACCGGAGGAAACAACGAGATGACCAGGGCGTTCACGATTTGAATGGACAGTTCACTCAGCGGGAACAGGGCGAGGGCCGCCAGGATCGCCAATACCGAGTGCTGAGCGATTCCGACCTGGTCCGCGAAGGCCACGGTCATGGCCGCGAAACACGCGGTCAGCACGGTGATGCCGGTCAGGTAGACACCGGTCGCATGCCGGCGGACCGAGCGGTGAAATCGGGTCTGAAGCCGAGGGCGGGCGCTGGCGCTTTGCTCCAACTGGGAGATGCCCTCGGCCAGCAAATAATGTGTGACATGCCGGTGAGACGGGTCTTCCGCAGCGTTGGCAAGGGAGATAGCCAGGTTCGCGATCTCGATTTCTTCCTTTCTCGCGTTTCGTGCAGTCTGTTCCACGATCCGGCGGCATCGATCGCGTGTGGCAAAGTCACTGTGGGAGTAAATACCCGCCGGATCGTGCCGCAATTCGGCTTCGACCAAGCTGACCGCCTCGAAGATGGTCGTGAAATCGAGTTGAGAGAGAAGACGAAGGCTGCCAAACGCCTGCGCCGTCGCCACGCTTTCCGCCGCTTCCCGGGCGTGTTCGGCGCGAACCACTTCCGTGAGCGGTTGTTGGAGCCGTTCCTCAATCCAATGCTGTACGCTGGCGAAACTGTTTTCCTCACCCTGAAGCTGTTCGGCAAGCACCATCAAAAAGTGATGGGCGCGAACATATCCCTCGGATTCCATCCTGGCCAGCATCCGATTGAATTCGTCGTTGCTGCGGCGGGACGCGGAAGTAAGACGGTCAGCCCATAGCTGAGCCGCTTCACGGCACCGCTGCGAGCCCGCCACGCTCGTCGCTAAGGCTGCCAGGTGCTCAATAATCGCCATCCGCAGGAATAACGGGAAAGACCACAGTTCGGCGATGCGTAAGGGTTCGTTGGCCTGGGCTTCGCGAAGGTGGGCGATGATCGCGGATTCGGTCAAGGAACCCTGACTACGCCGAATCAGGTCTTGTGCGAGTCGATATACTCGCGGCCGGATGGAAGCCGGTCCCGAGTCCGATAGCATTCTGCGGTACTCGCGCGGAAGATCCGTACGGATCTCGCGCAGATGAGACCGAATCAGATACGCGTTGTCCAGGAACCAGGCAGCCGCTGGAGCCGGAGTATGTCCGAGTCCCAGAGCTTCACTGAGGTCGGTGTGCGCAGATTCGATGAGCCGCTGGCTCTCACGCAAGCTGAGGAAGGAATTCCCGGAGGCAGCGTCTGCCGCGGTGTCATCGAAGCATGGCGGAACAGGACTCTCCAGGAAGACCTGCTCAGGCAGGACAAAAACGCCCGTGTGGCCTACTTGCCGTAAGGCTTGAACCAGCGCGAGCGATTGCTCCGGCGGGACCTCCGCCAACAGGAGCCGTTCGCCTTCGAGGACAAGTCCGGCATGCGGCTGTACCTCTGACCGGGAATCATCCGGTCCCCGCACCAACCGCACATGGTGAACTCCAGCGGCATACGCCACGCGGCGAATTTCCGCAGTTTGATCGTCCTCCGCCGGGAAGAAGGCCAGGACAGTTCGATTCGATGTTTTCTTGCGGAAAGGGTGATGGAGTCCCCAAATCACTCCGCCCGGCCTCGTATCGCCTGGGCCACCAAACTAAGCACGAAAAGAGTACCGAATAGAACGCTAGCTCCTTTGGCAGATTCCACGATGGATGTATCGCTTAGGCTCATGCCCGCCGCTGCGACAGCCATCAGTGCAAAAAGTATCATCCAGCCACGCATTTTCTGCTCCTCGGTATACGGCGACAGTTAGGGTTACCATTGCCGCAGGTAATGAAGCACGTCGATTGCCAGAGCTCTTCGCTTTTTCTTCGTTGAGTTCGGATGACAGCTAACGTGATAGCGCCTACTGAGGTTTCTTTGTGGCGGTAGTGTGGTCATACCTTGACCACCGGTCGTCACTTTGGTGACGTCTAAATCTCAAGCCTGGGCCAAAATCCGCGCCCGGCGGGAGATGTCTCGAGCGGCTTCCTCAACCGTTCTCACCAGTTTCGGCAAATCATCCCAGATGGGTTCGTTGGGGCTCCCATTTACGGAAACCGCGGCCCGAACTTCGCCGTCGGCGTCGAAGATGGGAATACTGAGGGCTCGCAAGTCCGCGTAAACTTCGCCGTCCGCGATGGCATAGCGTTGCTTTCGGACCAAATCTAACTCCGCCAGCAACCGCTTCTTAGAAACGATGGTGGTCGCGGTACTCCGCGCGAGTCCGTACTTGGCGACCAGATCCATCACTTGCTGCCTGGGCAAAAAAGCCAAAAGAACTTTTCCGAGGGCGGTGGAGTGCGCGGGCAATACGCGCCCGATGTCCCGTTGCGCACGAACCCGGTAGGATGTCCGGCCAGCGGCAGCTTCTATCGCCCTGTCGACGAAGCGCGGCCCTTCGACGCGATCGACCAGGAGCACTCGCCCTCTTTGCAGAACGCCAATGCCGGCGGACAACCCGGTCTGGTTGGTCAGTTTGTAAAGCGCCGGCTCCGCCACGGTTCGAATCCCGACTTCGCGGAGCGCGCCGTGCGCCAAGGCGATGGGCGTCAAACCGATCTTGTATCGCTTCGAGACCGGGTCCTGGATCAGGTAGCCCTCGCGCTCCAGCCGGCTGACAATGTAGGTGCAACTGCTCTTGGGGATCTTCAGCTGCCGGCTGATGTCCGCGTTTCTTAATCCACCCGGTGTTTGCTCGATGGCCTTGAGCAGCACCAGGGCGCGTTCCAGAGAGTTCGTGGCCGCCACTTCACCAGATTGGCACAGGATGTCCGACGGCGTTCAATAGGTTGAACATGCCGTTGACCCCGCCGGGCAGACGTTCTATGCTTCGCATATGAAGAGAGCCAGCAATCCGCCCTTCGCGACCCTCGTTTTATTGCTCGCGGCGGGCATATCCGCGTCCGCGCATCACTCCTTTGGCGCTGAGTACGATGCGAACAAGCCGATCACGTTGAGCGGTATCGTGACCAAGGTGGAGTGGACCAATCCGCACAGTTTCTTCTATCTGGATGTGAAGGACGCATCCGGCAAGGTCAGCAACTGGAAGTTGGAAGGCTTTCCTCCCAATGTGCTGTATCGGACCGGATGGAAAAAGGACGTCACCCTCAAGCAGGGCGACGAGATCACGGTAACTGGATGGCACGCGCGCGATGGCAGCGATTGGGGCCATTCTCGCGAGGTCACTTTTAAGGACGGCAAGAAGCTGTTTTTCGGACCGCCCGCGGGCACTGGCGACGGCGGAAATGCCCCGGCGGTTGCTGACCCCGCGAAGTAGAAAGGATCCCGATGGCACAATCTCGCATCGTCTCGAATTTGATGGCTGCCGCGGTGTTGGCGGCTTTGCCGCTGGTCACTACGGGTCAAACCGCAGCTCCGGGTGCCACGTCAAAGGTCCCACGCGCAGCCGACGGCAAGCCGGACTTAAATGGCGTCTGGCAGGGCGGGAGCAATCGTATCGGAACGTGGGAAGAGGCCAATGGTGGCGGAGGTACGAATGCGACCACCGGTCAGATCACACCCTTTGCCGTTCGTGGCGCACCGGAAAAAGCGCCGTATCAGCCATGGGCCGCCGAGAAGGTGCTCGAATCCTTTAACCGGCGCGGGATTGACGATCCAATGGCTCGTTGCCTGTCACCGGGAGTGCCGCGCACCACGACCATGGGGCTGTTCCCGATGCAAATCGTCCAGACGCCCAAAACTATCGTGATGTTGTTCGAAGTTTTCCATGTGTTTCGGGTGATCCAGATTGACGCGAAGCATCCGGACGATCTGGAATCGTCTTTCATGGGCGATTCTGTCGGTCATTGGGAAGGCGACACGTTGGTCGTGGACGCCATCGGCTTCAACGACAAAACGTGGCTGGCCGGCACCGGCACTTTCCATAGCGACAAATTGCATGTGATCGAAAAGTTCACCCGTATGGACCAGAACACGATCGCCTACGAAGTCACCATGGAAGACCCGGCGGTGCTTACCAAGCCGTGGGTCCAGCGCAGCACCATCATGCTTCGTCCCGGCACGCGCCTCCGTGAGTACGAATGCGCCGAAAACAACACGGATCTGGATCGCTACGAAAAGCTCCTCAAAGATGAGTCCGTCTTCCGCAGAAAGTAGGACGGGGTCTGCATTTTATATCGTGCTACGATATATCTGTGGATCTGACGTTACGCGACTATCAGGAGCTGGCTGAGTTTCGCTACCAGCTCCGGCATTTTCTTCAGTTCAGCGAGGCACGGGCCCGCGAGCATGGGATCGAGCCGCACCAGCATCAAGCTTTGCTGGCGCTCAAGGGGCTGCCCCCGGGCACTCACCCGACGATTGGCGAGCTGGCGAACCGCCTCGCGCTGCGCCATCACACTACGGTCGAGCTGGTCAATCGGCTGGAATCGTCCGGATTCGTCAAGCGCCAGCCGGACCCGGCGGATGGCCGCCAGATCCTTCTTCATCTGACCGCTCAGGGAACCGCCAAGCTGCGGTCGCTTTCCGTGGCGCATCGCGATGAGCTAAAGGTCAAAGGTCCGGAACTGGCCAAGGCCCTGCGTGCCATCCTCCGTGGAAGTCGAGCGGTGAGCGCGGCATGAGCGAACACCTGGCTAACGAACCACAGGGCGACTTCACCGTCACGCCTCGAGTTCTGGTTTTGTCGCTGCTAGCAATTGCGATTGGCTTGCTGAGCACCGGGGTCGCGTTCATATTGCTCCGGCTCATCAGTCTGTTCACGAACCTGTTCTACTTCCAGCGATGGAGCACCGCAGTCACCTCGCCGGCTCAGAACACGCTGGGCGGCTATGCCGTTCTGGTTCCCATAGTTGGGGCGTTGATCATCGGACTTATCGCGCGCTATGGCTCGGAGCGCATTCGCGGTCATGGAATTCCAGAGGCGCTGGAGTCGATCCTGATCCACGGCAGCCGCGTACAGCCCCGGTTGGCCGTGCTGAAACCGCTGTCGGCGGCCATTTCCATCGGATCGGGAGGTCCCTTCGGAGCCGAAGGTCCGATCATCATGACGGGCGGCGCGTTCGGCTCGATGATCGCGCAGTTGTTTCACTTGAGCAGCGCCGAACGTAAGACTCTGCTGGTGGCCGGAGCGGCAGCCGGAATGTCCGCGACCTTCGCCGCGCCTCTAGCATCCGTGTTGCTCGCGGTGGAGCTGTTGTTGTTCGAATGGAAGCCGCGCAGCATGATTCCAGTGGCTCTTGCCAGTGCGACTGCCGGGGCGACTCGACGATACATTCTCGGCGTAGGCCCGTTATTTCCGGTTCCCGCGCATCCGGTTTTCATTGGTCCTGCGGGTCTTGCGGGCTGCGTGCTCGCTGGGATTTTGGCGGGATTGCTCTCGGCCCTGTTGACGTGGGCCGTTTATGCCAGCGAAGACACATTCCAGAAGCTTCCGATTCATTGGATGTGGTGGCCGGCCATCGGAGGACTGGTGATCGGACTCGGGGGATTGATCTTCCCGCAGGCGCTAGGCGTGGGCTACGACACCATCGGCGCTCTAATCCAGGGCGACGTTCCCCGCGCCATGATCGCGGGAATCCTCTTGGTGAAATCCATCATTTGGGCCGTGGCGTTGGGCTCCGGAACATCAGGAGGCGTGCTCGCACCATTGCTGATGATGGGCGGCGCACTCGGAGGTCTGGAAGCGATGTTCCTTCCCCATATGGGCGTCGGATTCTGGCCCTTGATCAGCATGGGCGCGATTCTCGGCGGGACCATGCGCTCGCCCTTTACCGGAATTGTGTTCGCGATCGAGCTTACGCACGATTTCAACGCGTTGCTGCCGCTGCTGGTCGCGAATGTATTGGCGTACACGGTCAGCGTCCTTCTGCTAAAGCGATCGATCCTGACAGAGAAGGTAAGCCGTCGCGGTTTTCACCTGAGCCGCGAATACTCGGTGGATCCTCTGGAGATTTTGTTCGTACGCGAAGTGATGCGGACCTCGGTCGCCGCGTTTGCCGCCGCAACTACGGTGGACGAGGCCGCGAGTCACCTGCGGCCGGATCATTCACCTCTTGGCCAGCATCTCTATCCGGTGCTCGATTCCGAAGACCGGCTGGCCGGTGTGATCACGCGCAAGGATCTGCGTAAGCTTACCGCCGAGGATGACGGAGCCCGGACGATTGGAGAATTCGTTCGCGGCGCTCCCGTGGTCGCCTTCGCGAATGAACCGCTTCGGGCGGTGGTCTACCGCATGGCATCCAGCGGATTCACCCGGATGCCGGTGCTCGATCCAGCCGCGCCAGGGAAGCTAGCCGGCATGGTCTCCCTGCAAGATCTCCTTCACGCGCGAGCCCGTAATCTTTCGGAGGAGCGGGATCGCGAACGGGTGATTCGCATTCGGCTGCCGTTCGGCACGGCGGCCACCGCAGAAAAACAAACGTGAGTTAAGGCGTCACGACGATCGTCACGCGGCGGCGGGAAGGATCCGTCTGTCCGTCTCCGGGCTCAGCCTCTTTCTTCGACTCAACAGTTAGGCTCGAGAGGCCCAGCCCGCGCAAAAGCGTGGCGATATTCTGCACGCGCTTTTCGGCGAGGCCCGCTTTCTCGATAAGCCGGTCCCCATTTGACAGGACACTGGTCGCCCGATATCCGGAAACCTTCACGTTCGATGCTCCGATCCGCTTGGCGTAGGCCGCTGCTTCGGTAACCACTTGATTGCCGCCATATTCCAGATAGTCATCGTTGAAGGAATAAAGAACGGTGAATTCCTGCTGGCCCGTCAGGGGTTCGCGCGGCGCGCTCCTGGCTTCCGATCCTCCTTCGGGACGGCGCGATGACGGTCCCGGTCCGCGAGGCGCCGGTGGAGCGTCCAGTCCCGGCTCAGCAGGCAACAGAGTGCTGCAAGCCAGGTTGACTTCCTTCAGAACTGAGATCGAAACGGGCTGCAGCGGAATCCCACCGCAGACGCGCGGGCCTGGGGCAACCCGGCCTTCCACCAGCACTTCGTGTTTCAATTGCGGCGGATGGAAATCGCTGGTGATGTCCTGCTGAATTCCCAGATAGTACGTTTCGCCTTCATACTCAGCCAGGAAACAAGGGACGGTCTTGGTGTCGCGGACGATCGGGCAGGAAACAAAATTGCGCTGCTGGCCGAGTGCGACGATCGCCCCCAGTAGGAACAATCCAAACCCGCGCACTACAGAGCCCCCAGGAAGTTGATGAGGTCTTCCTTCTCCTGGTCCGCAAGTTTCATATCGAAGCGGCGATCGTAAAAATCGACCACCTCGCGCAGCGTCTTGGCCGAGCCATTTGCAAAGTACGGGGCGCGAGCGGCCAGCCCACGAAGCTGCTGCATGACGATGGAACCGACATCGACGCATCGTCCGGAAATAAGCGCGCGGCCCGGATCGGTGGTGTAGATCACTCGCCCGAGGTAAGGATGCGGATCGGCATCGCGATTACAGGTGATCTTGAAAACCGGTAGCTCGCTCGATTCCGCGGACGGTTCCGTCCACGTCGGATAGTTCGTGGTGCCGACGTCGACCCAGCCCGCAGAAAGATCCTGACCGGTCATTTGAGCGTTATGGCAGGTAGCGCATGTGCGCTTCAGCGGGTTGCCCAAGCCGATAGAGTTGATGTGCGCGGCATCGCGCAGCCAAAACTGGCGGAACATAAAAATATCCGCGCCGCGAGCCACGGAAGCACGGTAGTAATCGTTGCCCTTCCACGCGCTGAAAAGCCCGAAGACCGGATCGCTTTCGTTATCGCCGAGCACGCCGGCACGATGATCGCGCAGTGCGGCCACCCCCAGACCCGGAGGTCCGCCCGCTTCCGCCAGAGGTCCGCCGAAGATGTGCGCCTGCTGCGCCACGTAAACCTGCGACTCATATTCAACGATCTTCTGAATCTGCGGGCTTGATGGGGCCACTTGTGCCTGTTCGTGCCCCATGATCGCGCTGACCGCTTGCGTTTTCAGCGACGGCTCGCGAGCGTCGGTCATGAGATTCATGCTCACCGGATTCCCGGTTTCGGGATCGACGTCCGCCAGCATGCCGGTCTTGAGGACGATCGAGCGGCCGCCGGAGAGGACGTACTTCAGGTTCGCCACCGGGCGCGGACGCCGGTAGACGGAAATGGTAGGATCGGCGCTTTTGAGCCCATATTGCGGGCTGGTGTTGCACCCCGTTGGATCGCGCACCACCTCGATCGTAAACTCGACAGGTTTCGGCGAGCCGTCGGCATTCTTGGGCGGCCAAGACAAAGGAATTCGGAAAAGACCGCGCCTGAGCAAAAGCGAATGCGAGTTTTCTTTCTCTTGAGGCAGCCCGGGACAGTTCGATCCGTCGAACCCCGCGAACACCGGGTCTTTGCCGTCGGTCGTGCGCCAACGTTCAATGAGGCCCGATGTTGAGACGCTCATCCCGTAGGTCGGCTGATGACAATTCACGCAGGCTCGCCCGTTAGTTCCGAGCGCGGTAAAAAACGGATGGCCTTCGGTGTTAATTGGTCCCGATGCATTGAGCACCCCGATCGTCCCATCAGTGCTGTCAAAGGCGTCAAACTCGGGCAGCGTGGCGCCGCTGCCAGGCTCGATCCAGGTGATCTTGAAACGGTCCTGGTATTGGGCACTCAGCAGAAGTACGCTCCCAATACTGAGGAAAACTAGCAGAAATAGTCTGCGCATAGGAAGATGATCTCTATCTTATCGCTCCTGCTTGGGTTATAGCTTCGGTCATCCTGGAACCCGATTTGCTCCATTATTCACAGGAGCGGCCTGAGAGGCCGTGGAATCAACGTTGTAACGTGGAGGCACGGAAGAATATTCGGGCCGTCCGGAATAATCTACGAGCTGAGGAGGTCATCGTGAAGCGCTTCATTTGGCTTGTCTTTTCTATCGGTTTGGCGACTCTAGCAGGATGCAGTAGGGAAAGATCCGTTGACGCCGCCGGCACCTCTCTGGGAGCTCCAGGCGCACCGCCCGCTTCGGAGTTATCCCTCCCAGCGGGCACGAGAGTTCGGGTTCGTTTAAGCGAGACAATCGATACCCGGCGGAATCGAGCCGGCGACAGGTTCACGGCATCGCTCGATGAACCACTGGTTGTTGACGACCGCGTGGTGGTGCCGCAGGGCGCCTCTTTCTTCGGACAGGTTACCGAATCCAAACCTTCTGGACGATTCAAAGGCCGCGCCGTGTTGGCCCTGAGGCTGGATTCTTTCGAACTGAACGGAGTGACGCATGACATCAGCTCGACGAACTCCGCCCGGAGAAGCGCCGGCCATAAGAAGCACCATTGGTTGTGGATCGGAGGCGGGTCCGGCGGCGGCGCGGCGATCGGTGCGATCGCTGCTGGAGGATCCGGCGCATTGATCGGAGCCGGCGCGGGTGCGGCCGCTGGAACCATCGGTTCAGCCATCACCGGCAAGCGGCAAGTTAGCTTGCCGGCGGAAACGGCGGTGACCTTCACATTGCAGGCCCCTGTCGATATCGGGAAGGTCCACAGCTAGCCCGTCGACCTGCGATAGTAATGGCAGGACCGGCGATGTCGTTAAGCGTTCGAAACGTCGAGTATTTTTACATCCGTATCCATGACGCGCCGGAAAAGGCGTATGAGCTTCTTGCTCAGTTGGCCTCGAGCGAAGTGAACCTGCTTGCGTTTAGCGCAGTGCCCTTCGGCCCAAATCACGTTGAGCTGACCATCTTCCCCGATACTCCCGCGAAGTTTATTCAGCTGGCTGAGAAATTGGGGTACGAGATAACGGGTCCCCTGCATGCTCTACTGGTGCAGGGCGACGATCAGCTCGGCACTCTTGCCGAGATTCAGCGTATGCTGCTCGACGCGGGCGTCCACATCTATGCATCCAGCGGCGTCACCGATGGCAGCGGGCGCTACGGATACGTGATCTACGTGAAGGAAGAAGATCACCAGCGGGCGGCGACAGCTCTAGGAGCCGTGACGCCTCCGGGCACCTCGACGCAACTGTCACAGCCGTGAAGAGCATTACGCTGCATCTTTCTCCTTCTTCTCCTCTGTAGCGATATCGACGGCTTCCTGGACGACCTCCTTGACCGCTGCCTTCACTGCGTCTTTCACACTCGCTTCCACTTCGCCTGGAACCAGATCCAGATCCTTCTTCTCCACTCCCATCTCTTTCATCACTTCCGCCAAAACCGGGGCTACGGGCGGTAGGTCCTTAGCGACCGCCTTAGCCAGCTTTTTGGCGACCTTCTCGACCGGGGCTTTCTCGTCTTTGCGCATCCGCTCAGCGCCTTTTTCGGCGATCTGCCAGTCATCATGAAAGACTTTCGCCAAGCCCGTGACCGTTTTTCGGTCGCAAAAGATAACACCGACTTCGCGGCGCGCATCGAGCTCAGCAGCGCGCAGGCTTTGGCTCCCCACAAAGGCGTGCTTGCCATCGCGAATGATGGTGCGCGCATGCAGCCTAAGCTTGGCGATCTTGTGTACTTCGAGCTTGGGACTTCGGCGCGCAAGCCGGCCGATGATCCTGACCCTGACGCCCGCCTTGGCGCGGTCTTCCAGGAGCCGAATCATCGCGGGATCGCTGACCACCGGATCGTAGATCAGGATTTCGCTCTTGGCCGCACGAATAAATGCGCCCAGCCGTTTGCGCGCGTTCTCGGGACTGACCACCAGCGTCCGGGCGCGTGGCGTATACGGATGCCGCTTGCTGTCTGCATCGAATAGCCGGATGCTCTCCTGGACCAGCGTCCGGTTACTGGTAACGACGGCAAAACTCCGCGTACGCTCGGTATCGAGCGCCGTGAAGTTGAAGGCGAACAGATACAATTGACGCCGGTCCACGATCATCATTTTGCCGTGGTAGCGCGCCAGATCGTCGGCTGTTCGCGCCACGCTCACCCCTGCGCCTAGCAGGCGCTGCTCCAGCCGGCGCAAGCCATCTTCACCCGCCTTGTTGGCATGCGCCACCAGCGCGCGAACCACGACGCCACGGGCCACGGCGCGCCCCAGAGCGGCCTCGACGTCGGTCCGATCAAACCTGAAGATCAGAATGTCTATGTTGGACTGAGCGCCGTCTATAGCCTTCAAAAGCGGAGCCAGCCCGTCATCGGGAAGCACCCATAGTTTCATGTGTAATCGCTTGTGCAGCTTGGCAACCGTTGTGCACGGATACCAGTCCCTAGTACCGTATCGTTGTTAAAAAGAAAGCACTTCCGCCTGCCGACAAGCCGCTCGACGGCCGGAAGAAATACCGGACTCCCATCAGTACGGTAGAAAATACCAGTGCAAAATGTGCACTAATCATCTCAGGGCAGCAAGACGAGTGCCGCTCCATCCCACTGATGTTTGCCCGTCGAATCCGGCGGAGTGTCTCCGAGGGGAATGGCGCCTACCAGGTTCGCGGCCAGCTTAAAACGCGTCTGCAGATAGCGCTGCAGAGCTAGTGCGTGCTGTTGCGACCGTCGAAAGCGCTCGTCCGGAGGCCCGCGCTCGGAATAGCCTTCGACCACGATGGGACGGTTGGGCAAATCAGGGACAAACTCCGCCATGGCCTTGTCGACTTCCGCGCGTCCCTGGGTAGACAATTCGTCCGTGCCCTTGGCCGGAGAGGAAAAGATCTGGCCTGCATCCAGCCAGACCCGCTTCACGGATTTGTCTTTCACGAACTTGCTGGTCCGGTATTGCGCCGGCGTAAGGTCACCCAGGTCAAAGAAGCCTCGCTTCCGGAAGAAACCGCGTAACAGAAAATTGTGCTTCATCGCCTCGGTATCGTCCGCCAAGTTGTTCATGGCGCGCTGCGCGCTGGCCATCGTTTCGTTCAAGTGGACCGCACCGTTCTTCCCGTCACTTTGTGGACTTAGAAACGTACCAAGGGCCTGATTCACGTTGTCGGCCACCTGACCCGCGCTTTCCATAGTTGTGTTGGTGGTCTTGAACAGATTGCGAGCGTCCTGCATCATATCCGCGAAATCGAACGGCTCCTTACTCGCAACGATGCAGCCCTCCTTACACTCCTCCGTCTGGTCGCTACCCTTGTCGATCTCCACGTACTTGTCGCCTACTAGGCCTTCGGTTTGGATCAGGGCGAGGGAGTCCTGGCGCACCAGAGGATGGACCTTTTCGGTAAGCCGCAGCTTCACGCGGAAAACCGACGAAGCCTGGGAGGGAACCTGAATCTCTTCCACTTCGCCTGCGTCCAGCCCTGAGACGCGAACATTCGCGCCCTCTTGAAGCCCGGAGACACTCGCAAAATCGGAGTATACGTGGAACCCACGAGTGAAGACCTTTTGCCGGCTGCCGATCAAAAACAGTCCCACGCCGAACAATAGGGTTCCTCCAATGAGGAATGCGCCTACGCTAGCTTTTGCAGACAACATTTTTGCCCTCCCCTCCGGATGCGAGAACTCGGACCAGTTCATCGCGGCTGTCGGCCAGTTCTTCCGGTGTGCCGGAAACGATCATTCGGCCGTGGTCCAAAACGCCCATGCGGTCGGCAAACCCGCGCACGCGTGCCGCATCGTGAGTCACTGCGACCAGAGTGGTTCCCTGCCTCTCTTTCAGCTCCTGCAACAGGCCGTGTATCTCTGAAGCAGTAACGGGATCCAGACCGCTCCCTGGCTCATCCACCAGAAGAATCGGAGGGTCAAGGACCAGTGCTCGAGCCAGTCCGGCGCGCTTGCGCATGCCGCCCGAAAGATCGGCGGGCATTTTGTTCAGGTCTTTCTCCAAGCCCACTTCCGCAAGTTTTTCGCGCACGATCTCCCGGATTTCCTTTTCGGGTTTCGAGGTATGACGCCGTAACGGAAACGCCAAGTTTTCAGACAGGGAAATCGAGTCGAACAACGCGCCATCTTGAAACATGAATCCGATCTTCTTGCGGGTCTCCAGAAGCGTCTTTCGATCGAGCTTCTGCATTTCGTCGCCGTCGATCACGATGCTTCCGCGGTCGGCTGCCAGTAGACCGATCATGAGTTTCAAGGTCACGCTCTTGCCAGTCCCGCTTTTTCCGAGGATGCAGAAGCCCTCGCCTGCCGCGACTTCGAACGAGACATCTTCTAAGACCGGGCGCCGCCCAAAAGATTTCGATACATGATCGACTTGTATTAACGGTTCGGCGACGTGGCGCATGTCAGGAAAACCAAAAGAAAGTCAGCTTGACCAGGATGATATTCACCAAGATCAACAGCAGTGACGAAAGCACGACACTGCGCGTGGCCGCATGCCCTACGCCCGTGGCGCCCTGCTTGGCCGTGTAGCCGAGGAAGCAGGAAACAGCGCCAATGACGAAACCAAAAACCATAGTCTTGAGCGTTGTAGGGATGTAATCTGACCACCCCATCGCCGCAAACCCACGGTGAATGTATAGCGTTGCCGAGATATGCGACACGGTCGCTTCTGAAAACAGGCCACCCGTCAGCCCCGAGAAATCCATCAGAATCGTCAGAATGGGCAGCGCCAACACGCAGGCCGTGACCCGGGTGATTACCAGATATTTGAAGGAGTCGATTGCCAGAGACTCCAGCGCATCTATTTGTTCTGTCACGCGCATTCCCGCGAGCTCAGAGCCAATGCCGGCGCCGACGCGCCCAGCGACCAGTAGTCCGGTCACCATCGGGCCGAGTTCCCGGAACGTAGCGATCGTCATAGTCGCCGGGATCAACGACGATGCCCCGAATCGCACCATCGAAGCCCGCGTGTGCAGCGACATAACGATTCCCAACGCGATGCCGCAGGGAATGATCAGTGGAACCGAGCGGGATCCGATCTCGCGGATCTGATAGCCGATCTCATGAATCTCGAAGGGCCGCCGGACCGCATCCCGGGCCACTCGCGCGCTAAATAGGCCGAACTCGCCCGCCGTTTCGAGGAAGGTACTGATTCGTATCTTGAGATGGATTCCAGCCACTGCTCATCCCCATACGAAAATGTGCAGGTTGTTCGCCAAACTCAGCAATCACAATAGGTTCAGAACACCGGCGGGACCGCTACGCAAGATCTGCTCTGTAAGATCTACCGTTCGGCAGCCCGAAACGATGACAGGAAACCCACTATCTGCTCAATAGAGCAAGGCGGAGGAGGAATTATGCCGTTAATAAACGTGGTCCTGGTGCTACTGGTCGTCGGGATTTTGCTCTGGCTCATCAACACTTATGTCCCCATGGCCGGAAGCATCAAGACGATTCTAAACGTGGTGGTAGTGATCGCCGTATGCGTCTGGGTTTTGCAGGCTTTCGGCTTATGGACCGCCGTTGCCAACTACCGGGTGCCCGCTACTACCCGATGACAATCACAACGCATTGAGTTCGGCGATCCTGGCTTGGACCACCGATGCGAATTCATCAGCGTCCTGGGGCGAATAGCCTGCGGCCCGGAACGCGTCACGAAGCTGATCCGGCGACAGCTGGCCCAGGACTTGTCCCAACCACTTCGCATCGCCGCGGGCGATGTGCTTGCCAATCCAGCGCAGATCGATGCGATGCACGAAGACCGGCAAATTGAAGCTCTCGATTAGTGTCGGACGGCCGGGCGCTGCGAAGTCGACGTAATCGTCGTTTTTGCTGCTGATAAATTTCGAGTGCTTGTACTCGCCGAGATTGCCGCGGGACGCGTCCATAGATAGCGTGAAACCGCTCGTACCGAAGCTCGCACCCAGGTCACTGATAAGGTACGTTTGCTCAAGGTCGCCTGATCCGTCGTCATGTTTTGCTTGATAAATAGCGTTGTTCGAATCCTTGAGATCCCAGTTATTAATGAGCGCCATAAGGACTCTCAACCCGTTGAACTCGCGGGTGCTTACGAATGGGTTTGACGCCCACTGCCAGGTTCCGACCTTTTCCTGGCCCTTGAGTGCTCGCTTGAGCCGCACGTTATGAATGGTGCCGTCAGGCCCCACCTGATCTTGACCGCGGTGCAGATGGCTCGGCAAGCCTTGGACATGCAGTTCTTCCAGAAAATAATCTTCCGTGGTGAAATATCCAGCCGCCCACACAAGCCGCGAGGCTACGACTTCCGGGCGAGCTTCGGCGCCCATTTTGACCTTCCACTTGACTCCATCCTGGTCACGAACGTCGAGCTTGGGGTTGGAACCCTCCATATCTTCCTGAACGAAAGTAAATGTTCCGCGGGGTTGATGCTCTTCGCCGCCCACGCCATAGCGTAGATTGAGCGAAGGAATATCCTTCGGGTCGCGCCAGAGAATCGCCTTGGCGCCGTGCCCCAAATTCGCCACACCGGATTTTGCGGCATTTGGCGGGTTGTTATCCGCCGGAATAGCCGGCAGGACAAGGGCCAGCAAAAATAGAAGACTTCGTAAGGTACTGGGCATACTGTACTTTCTCCCCTCACATGTACAGCTACGATCCTGTCCCTGCTTAAAGAGCAAGAACAAGGCCATTCTGGGGCCCTTTCAGTCGAAACCCGGGAACCGGAGCAAACATCTATTCAAGTGGCCGAAGAAGTTGGCGCATGCGGCAGGGAAATCCTGAGGCTGCCCGACCCAAACGGGCATGTTTCAGAGATTTACTATGCAACACAACTCATCCCTTCGGCGGCGCGCCGCCATTTTTGGTTTTACGGCCACCCTGACCTTAGCGTCAGCTTGGGCGCACTCTCAAAATGACAACCTCCCCAACTTCCAGAAGGTAGACGATCAGGTCTATCGCGGAGCTCAACCAACCGACAGCGGATTCAAGGATCTGGCCCAATTAGGAATCAAAACGATTGTCGATCTCCGCGATGTCGGCGAGCACTCGCAGGCAGACGAAGAGAAAGTAGTCACCGCCCTAGGTATGCGCTATGTCAGCATCCCCATGCATGGCATGTCGACTCCCAAGGACGATAAAGTCGCAGCCGTTCAGGCGCTGTTCAATGACACGGCCAGCGGGCCCGTGTTCGTGCATTGCAAGCGTGGAGCGGATCGTACCGGCATGGTGGTGGCGGTCTACCGCATCTCGCACGATCAGTGGGACAACAAGAAGGCGCTCAGCGAAGCGAAATCATACGGCATGAGCTTTTTTGAACGCGCCATTCAGAGCTACGTGATGAGCTATCGTCCGAGCGTCACACTGGCCACGGCGGGTACGGACGCCGCGTCATCGCTGGCGGAAACTCGCGGAGTGCGTTAACACTATTCGTCGCCGTGCCTCCTCCTCTTATCCGAGAGGAATTGGAGACCCACGTAGGCAATCCAGGTTGGTTGGCCGTTCGATTCGGTAGCAGAAACCAGTCCACGGCCTCCCATCCCGATGAGACGAAGCCAGTGCCCTTTGACGATGGGAACCCTGCCGCCCAACCCAAGAGTGGTTTCCCGGAATCTATCCGCCCCGGGAGCCACTCCCACGTCGTGCTGATCGTACAGTTCTAAATAAAGTTCACTATCCTTGCGGAATTCGTGACCCGCGACGATTCCCTGAATCCACGAGTTCGAAACCTCCTTACCCCCTATCCAGTAGCCCACTTCCGCGCTGAGGCTGATCCATCCGTAGTTGGCGTTTGCTTCCAATGGAAGAAGCAACTGTGGGCCAGGCTCCGCAATACCGCGAGCTACCGCGCGAGTCGGATTGTTCAGGAGCAGCTGAGGGTATGTCGAGACGCTAAACTTGACCTCACGCTCACCGTCGCGCACGCGAGTTTTGGAGTGACGCTGATAGAAACGGTATTTCACGCCTAGCAGCGAGTTCCCGAACCCGGCAACCAGATGATTAGAGTCGCCCCGCGTTTCCTGCATGCTCATGGGTGCTTCGTACTTGAGCTGGATCCGGTTTCCGAGCCCGTAATTGATGTCGATATTCGGCGTATCGTACGAACCGCCGAAGGGGCTGCGTTCGCCGATAAACCCCATGTTTATTTCCCAGTGCCCATTTCCGGGCGTGTCCGGGTCGTCGGATCGAAACGGTGGTCCGCCTTGAGCCAAGGCCACTACAGGTAAAAGGGCGAAGGCAGCTACTGCCCTCGCCCGGGGATTTAGTATTTTCATTAAGTGTCCGGCTATTGTCTGGGTACCGAGGTAGAGGATGTACGCGTCTCGATCGTCGTCCCCAAAATCTCGCCTGAAACCACCAGTTCCACGCGACGATTCACCTGCCGTCCCGCTGCGGTTTTGTTGTCGGCCACGGGCATCGTCTTTCCGAAGCCTGTCGCGGTCACTGCCGCGGGATCGATGGATTGCGAGACAAGATAAGCTCGCACGCTATTGGCGCGATTCTGTGAAAGCTTGAGATTATATTCATCGCCGCCGACGCTGTCGGTATGACCCTCGACCGCTATCTTCAAACCAGGATGCCCTAGAATGATTCCGGCGACCTTGGCGAGCTTTTCGCGGGCCCCCGGCTTCAAGGAATACTGGGCGGTATCGAATAGTACGTCGGACATGTTCACGATCAATCCCCGCGCCGTGTCGCGAGTCTGAAGAATCGTATTGAATTGCGTCAACAATTGCTGCCGCAGTTGCGCCTGATCCTCTTCGGACTTGGCGCGCTGACGTTCAGCCTCTTGCCGCAAACGATCCGCATCGGCTGCCGCGCCACGCGCGCGATCGGCTTCGGCGGCGAGCTGCTGTTGTTGAGCCACTGCGGATTGCCGCGCTTCGTCGGCCGCTCTTCGGGCTTCGATGGCTTCCTGTTTGACGCGTTCGGCGTTGGCTGCCGCGGTCTGGGCCTCTCGTGTCGCTCGCTCGGCATCGGCTTTCGCTTTCTCCGCCGCGATTCGATCCGTATCGGCTTGCGCCCGCAGGCGAGTTTGTTGCTCCGCGTTCAAGCGGGCTGTCTCGGCCTTCTGTTTTTCGGCATTTTCGCGGGCGATGGCGGCCTGCCGTTCGGCTTCCGCGGCCTCTTCAGTTTGGCGCCGTAGAGCGATAACGCGCGCATCCTCGGCTCGCACCACGGCTTCGCGCGCCATGGTGATCACCGGCTTTTGGCCGGGCTTCTGAAGCTGGTAGCGCTGGGCCTGCCTCAAGGCTTCGGTTGCCTTCTGGAAACTATCCTGGGAGTATTTCTCCGCGCCCGCTAAACGAGCGATCTGAATCGCGTTCTCCGCTTCGTACAACTCAAACGGATCCTTCTTACTCACGCTGAGCGGCACGAATCGGCCCGTTTTGGTGTAGGCCCCGCGCGGGAGAAGCTCGTATTTCGCATTAATACTTTCGACCACTCCCTGAGTGTCGGGACGCGCGACATTTTCCATGACCACCGCATCACTGGGTTGGGTCACACCGTAGTACGGTTCCGCCGTAACGATCAAGCCAAACGTCTGAATGTCACTGGTAGCTTCGATCTTGCTACTGGAGCCTTTACCGTAGTCGCTTAGCGTAAGTTCCCCGAGATTCACCGGACGCCCGTCGGGAGAGATGGCCCACAGCACGTAGGTCAGATACTCGGGACCGAAGCTGCTGGGCGCAGCCATATCCTTAAAGTCGGCCGATACATGGATGACGCCCCGCTGGCTTTCCACTTTGGCCGAACCGCTGGCGGAGGGCATGAGCGGCGTGCCCTTGAAATCGAGTTTGCTGGCGCCGCTGCGATGCAGGTAGTTCACAGCCGGCGTGGACCGCTCGACCACCTCGATCCGATAGACCGGCGTCTGTGTCGGATTCGGCTCCTGGGCCGACAGTACCAGGCAACCCGCAGCGGTAATCCATGCGAATTTTGCTGTCGAGATAAGCATTTGGTGTCGCATGCGACCTACAGAGCACGTTGACGGCCAACAATCGTCTTTGGCTCCAATGGGATAGCGCCTGGGCTCAGAACTAATTCGGCAATAGTGCAAATTTTGCCCGTAAGAGAGTATTGTCGTGCAATTGCGGTCGAACTAACCGGACGTCCTGCGACGAAATCGCTTAGCCAGCGGGTGTGGTTTGGATACCGGGATGCAATAACCTCTTCATGAGCTTGACCAAGTATCAGGACAAGCGCGACTTCAAGCGTACTCCTGAGCCTAAAGGAGCTGCCCGCCCGAAGAATTCCGCCCAGGAACTAGCGTTCGTTGTGCAAAAGCACCAAGCCAGCCATCTGCATTACGATTTCCGTCTGGAATGGAAGGGCGTCCTTCTTTCCTGGGCGGTTCCCAAAGGTCCATCTCTGGATCCATCGGTGAAGCGTCTCGCGATGCCCGTGGAAGACCATCCGCTCGAATATGGGGGCTTTGAAGGTGTGATTCCGGAAGGACAATACGGAGGGGGCACCGTCATGGTTTGGGACCGCGGGTTCTGGAGTCCGGAGGTGCCCGACGTCGACGAAGCTTTACGAAAGGGCCAATTGAAGTTTTCGCTGTATGGCGCCAAGCTGCATGGGTCGTGGGCGCTGGTGAGGACCGCGATCGGCGGATCTCCTCGAACGAAATGGCTCCTGGTGAAACATCGTGACGGCTATGCCTCAACCGATGACATCACGGTGGAAAAGCCGCGTTCCGCGATATCGAAACAACTGCTCGCCGACATTGCCAAAGCGAATGGCGGGGACTCGGTGAAAGCTGCCAAAGGGGATCCGCTCGCCAAGACTAGAGCGAGACAGCGGGCGTGAACGTCCTTCTGGAGGTTTAATTGCACTTCTGTTGCTCGGAGCCTAGGAGAATCCGAGCTTTCATGCGACGCCTTATTCCCCTTCTTTCGATTGTCTTGAGTATCGCCTCCGTCTCCGCCAGTCAAAATCCAAGAAAGGCTTCGCGCAAGCCTGCGCCAGTGAAGAGCGCACCCGCGGTCAAATATGATTTAGCGGCAGTCAATAATCCAGCGACCACCGATCCCTTGGAGGAAAAAGCGGCTGGTTCGGCGGCCCTGCGAGCGCAGATCCTCTTGGATCGCAACCATTTCTCCGTTGGCGAAATCGATGGCCGAATGGGCGCCAATGCTCTTCATGCCGTCGCGGGCTTTCGGGCGGCGCAAGGGTTGCCTTCCGGCAGTTCCATCGATGCGGACGTTTGGAAGGCCCTCAATGCGGATCCCACGTCCGCAATCGCGGAGTACTCCCTCACCGAAGACGATGTGAAGGGTCCTTTTGTCAAAGTGCCTGCAAAGATGATGCTCCAGGCCAAATTAAAGTACCTTGGCTACAGTTCGGCGCTCGAAGGCGTCGCCGAGAAGTTTCACATTAACCCGGCTTTGCTACAACAACTGAACCCAGGAAGTAAATTCACTGCGGCCGGTCAGAAGATCTATGTGCCAAATGTTCCAGCGGAACTCAGCACAAGGGCGGCCAGAGTCGTGGTTTCCAAGTCCGACTCGACCCTGAAAGTATTAAACGATATGGGACAAGTGATCGCTCAATATCCCTGTACCAGCGGGAGCGAACACGATCCCCTGCCTATTGGCGACTGGACGGTCACCGGCGTTTTCAAGAACCCGAAGTTCAACTACAATCCCGACTTGTTTTGGGATGCGAAACCATCAGACTCGAAAGCGACTATTGCTGCCGGTCCGAATAATCCGGTCGGGAAAGTGTGGATCGATCTTTCGAAGGAGCATTACGGGATCCACGGAACTCCGTCGCCGGGACTAATCGGCCACACAGAGTCGCACGGCTGTATCCGCCTTACCAACTGGAGCGCGATGGAGCTCGCTGGGATGGTCGAAAAGGGAACGCCTGTGAGCCTGATCGAATGACGCTGCGACGATTGTTCAAGGACGATGCCAAAGCTCGGCATGATGGATCGGAGCCTTAGCAACGCCGAGATCGCGGATCGTTTGGCCAGCCTGGCTCAGTTGCTCTCCACGCAAAAGGAAAATCCATACAAGATCAAGGCGTACCAAAGGGCGGCGGCCAAGGTTCGCACATTGTCTGAAAGCGTGGATGAACTGGTGCGCGACGAATCGGACCTCACCGAATACGCAGGTATCGGGAAGGCTATCAGCAGCGCTATTCAGGAAATCGTACAAACCGGCACCCTGGGCAAACTCGAGAGCCTCCGCTCCCAGGCGAGTCCTGAACTGGCGAGTATCAGCGCGCACCCCCGGCTGGATCCTAAGCGAGTTCTTCGCATTTACAAAAAGCTCGGTATTTCTTCCGTGGAGGCTCTTCGTGAACAACTTGAAAGCGGCGAAATCGAAAAGAAACTGGGTCTCCGCATGGCCCAGCACGTTCGCCAGGGCCTGACGGAAACCCATGCGATGCTGCTGTATAAAACTGACGACCTGCGTATTGCCGTCGAAGACTACTTACTCGCCAGGTGCGGAGTAAGGCGAGCCGAAGCAGCCGGCGATTACCGTCGCAGGGTGGAGGTCATCGAAGAGCTTGGGTTTATGGTTGAAGCAGACGACCTTCCCATGGTCGTTTCAAAGCTCGAACGGTATGGCGGAGGAACGCCGCTGATCAGCTCGTCGAACAATTCCGCGCTGTTCGCACTCTCATCCGGGATCTCGCTACGAATTCAGCTTGCCTCGCAAAAGGACTGGGGACTTTCGTTCATCGCGTGTACTGGTTCCAAGACGCATCTCCAGAAGTTAACCGCGGTAACAGGCAGTTTGAAATCGTTGAAGGCCAAAGGTCCTTTCCGCACGGAGACCGACGTTTATCGGAAGTTTGGCCTCACGTTCATCGAGCCTGAACTTCGGGAGGGGCACGATGAGGTGGAACGGTCCTTGCAAGGCACGCTTCCCGTGCTGGTTACCGTGAATGACATCCGAGGGGAGCTGCATGCGCATTCCACTTCAAGCGATGGATCCCATTCCATTGAACAAATGGCATCTGCGGCGCGCGCCACGGGATACGAATACATCGGGATCACTGACCACTCCCAGAGCCTGAAGATTGCACGAGGAGTCTCGGTGGAAGATCTCCGGAAACAGATCCGCTTCATTGACCGGTTGAATGAACGGCTGAGCGGTATCAGGATCCTGAAGGCTTCCGAGCTCGACATCCTGGCCGACGGGTCGCTCGATTATCCCGACGATCTTTTACGCGAACTCGACTACACGGTTTGCTCGATCCATTCACGGTTTGGTCTGGGCAAGACCGAGCAGACAGAACGCATCCTGCGCGCCATGGACCATCGGTACTTCAACATCCTGGGGCACGCTACGGGCCGGCTTCTTCTTAAGCGTCCGGGCTACGAACTCGACATAGACCGCATTATCATGCATGCGAAACAGAACGGGTGTTTTTTCGAGATTAATTCCAGCCCTGACCGCTTAGATCTTTCAGCGGAGCACGCTCGATTCGCCCGTGCGGCCGGAGTGAAAATTGCCGTTACGACGGATGCCCACAGCACGCGGGAGTTGGGCCTGAATCGCTACGGAGTGGACCAGGCACGGCGCGCGGGCTTCGAAAAGTCCGACGTCCTGAATTGCCTGCCGTGGAAAACGCTGAAGCCTCTGTTCGAGCGATGACTCAAGCACGACCTGGAACTAGAATTGCTCTCTCTTCTCTGAGGATGATCGTCAATGTTTGAATGGATGCTGCCGGAGAATCACGCCATCGCGATCCTGAGGAAAGATCACGATACCGTCAAAGAGCTTTTCGACAAGTTCAAGAAAGCGGAGAAAACCGCTGCTAAGGAGAAGGTTATCGATCAGGCGGTGAGGGCGCTGAAGATTCACGCGATTCTCGAAGAAGACATTTTCTATCCGGCGGTTCGAGCCCATGTGGGCAGCGAGCTGATGAACGAAGCGGATGAAGAACACCACGTGGCAAAAGTTCTCATTGCCGAACTCGATAATTCGAGCGGAAAGAACGATCACCGCGATGCGAAGTTTACCGTCCTCGCGGAAAGTGTTCGGCATCACATTAAGGAAGAGGAAAACCAGATGCTTCCGAAAGCCAAAGAGCTGGATATCGACTTTGAAGCCCTGGGCCAACGGATGCTGAATCGGAAGAAGGAATTGCTCGCCCAGGGAATTCCGGTCGACGCCGAGCACCGAATGGTAGAGAAGGCCAACGGCAAATCCGATTCGCCCGCGGCAGCGGCTGCTCGCCGAAAGGTTTCAAGGCCGAGGACTCCTGCTTCGAAAAACGCCGTGGGAAATCGACGGAAGGCCGTATCTCAGGTCCATTGAGGAGATAACTACAGCCATGGCAACGAAAACGACCTCATCCCGATCTAAGGGAAGAAGCAAAGTCCAGAAAGTCATGAAGGAGCATAAAGAAGGCACGCTTAAGTCCGGCAGCGGCAAGAAAGTCAAAAGTCGCAAGCAGGCTGTAGCGATAGCTCTCAGCGAAGCTCGCAAGGCAGGTGCGAAGATTCCCAAGAAGAAGAAAAAGAGCTCGTAGAAAAAGAGCTCGCAGAAGCGAGCCCGTGAAAACAACCTCGGACCACATCCAGCGGCATGGGGGCGTTCACCGCTCTAATGCCGGCCTGGACCACGCCGAGCTGATGTCCACGTTCCGCGTCTACCCACATGAAGGCTGGCGAAGGCGGCAATAGCGCATACCGTTATCGAGGCGAGGTTGATCGCAAAGCTCAACAGGCGGGGATAGAGAATTTCATGCGAAGGCATTCCGATTACCAGAACAGCTCCCAACCAGACAGGGAAGATGGCGAGTTGGACCGCCGCCGCAACACCGATCAGGTATCGCCGTCCCGTGTCGTCAGCATTAGACAGTCCCGCCGCAATCCCAATGACGGCCGATATCGCAAAACTGCTCAGAGGGCTTTTGAAACCCTCAAACAGGATCGGGCCACCTTCCAGGAATGCGACCGCCGCGCCGCCGGCCAGAGCCAGGGCTGTACTGACAAGCAGAGCACGAAGTCCTTGGACCAGAAGTTCGCGGTCTCGTTGCCACACACCGAAGCTGACCGCCAGCACTTGCGCCAAAAACGGAAGAAAGAGTGCGGCGACCACAATCGCGATTGGGTTGTTCTCAATGACTCCCGTCGCCAGCACAACCGCGCCGGCTGCGGCGCGAACGATATAGCTGACGGTGACGTGCCCCAATTGCCAGAGGTCTTGGGTCACGTTGACGACAGGTTCACTCATAGGCAAGGTAAGACTGGCCAAGGGCTCGTCATCCACTATGGCCCGGACCTCACGCGAGGTGAGGGTGTAGTCGGTTTGCGAAAGCGTGGAGGAACTGAGGAAGGTATCGACAAAGGCCCGTGCACGCGGAGTCGAGGTCTCAACACTTACGATCCGGCGCTCCACCTCTGGGCCGTGGACAAAGACCCCCGCCACGGTCACACGGCGTATCCCGGCAGCATGCGCCAGCCGGACAGTCTCCGAAACGTAGTCTGGTGGGACGGTAGCCCGAATCTCATGCATGGCAGCGGCCCCCTTGCCGCACAACGGATAGTTTGAAGAATGGCTGATCTAACATCTCTTCCTCTCCGACTAGACGCCAAACGATGTGTCTGCCGGGCGGTCATAGAAACTCCGAAAAGCTGCCGTAACAAGTTTGATTATGATCCTGATTCCGGCCTCTTCATGCTCGGAGGACTCTTGCCGGAAGGCATGATGTTTCCGTTCGATTTCGGTTTTGTGCCGTCGACTCTTGGCGAGGATGGAGATCCGCTCGACATTCTGGTCCTGATGGATGCTCCGGCTCACGTCGGCTGCCTCATTGAAGTTCGAATCATCGGAATTATCCAGGCGGAGCAGTCCGACGATGGCAAATCCGAGATCAATGACCGGCTTCTGGGTGTCGCAATTCATTCCTACGATCATGAAGGCCTGGAATCAATCAAGGACGTGAGCAAAACTCTGCTCAATCAGCTGGAGCAATTCTTTATCTCCTACAACAAACAACGCGGCAAGAAATTCAAAGTAACCGGAACCGGCGGGCCCAAGAAGGCTGTAGAGTTTCTGAAACTCGGCATGCGAGCTTACAAGAAGGCTAACAAGAAATAGCGATCAGGTCCCCGCTGGGAGCTTCGCGCCTTACCAATTCGCTGGCGTTCGCCAGCGTGTAATCACGCCCTGAATCTTTTACTGGCTCGCCCGTTTTTTGCGATCGCACTATTTTGCTGTGCCCGTGCTTCTTGGTGTCGCCCGGCAGGGCGAGGACGATCGCGCATTCAGCCTGTTAAGCTAGTTCAGAATAAAAGCCAACCACGGCGCAAGGGCGTTTTTGTAAACTGGCGTTCTGTTGCCAAGGAGGAAGAAATGTCCGCCAACCTCAGATCGTTAATTGGAAAGTTGAACGAAACGGCTCGAGCCACGCTGGAGGCAGCGGCCGGCCTGTGCCTGGCAAGAACCCACTATGACATCGAAATCGAACATTTCCTGCTCAAGGCCTTGGACTCTTCGGACAATGACCTGGCATTCATTCTGCGGCATTTTGAAATCGACGCCTCCCGCCTCACAGCCGAACTGACTCGAAGTTTGGACAAGCTGAAATCGGGCAACGCGCGAACTCCGGCGTTTAGTCCTTCCCTGGTCAAAACATTGACCGAGGCCTGGTCCATCGGTTCCATCGACTTCGACGCGACGAAGGTGCGTACGGGATTCGCGGTGCTGGCCTTGGTCTCGAACGATGAGTTAGTTCGCCTGGTTCGCGACGTTAGCCGGGAGTTCCCCAAGATCGACGCCAGCGTCCTTCACAAGGAATTTGCTTCCATCGTGGATGGCTCCCGCGAAGAGGAAGTGGCTGTCGAACGGCAGGAGGCTGCCGCGCAAGGTGGTGCCCCCAAGGTTTCGGGGAAAACGCCGAATCTGGATCAGTTTACGGTCAACCTGACTGAAAACGCCAAGCAGGGCAAGATCGATCCCGTCCTGGGCCGGGATTTCGAGATTCGCCAGTTGATCGATATCCTGATGCGCCGACGGCAGAACAATCCGATCCTTACGGGCGAGGCGGGCGTAGGCAAGACCGCGGTGGTGGAAGGATTCGCCATTCGCGTCGCGAACGGAGACGTCCCACCGGCCCTGCGGAACATAACCCTGCGGAGCCTGGATCTCGCGCTGCTGCAAGCCGGAGCCGGTGTAAAGGGAGAATTCGAGAATCGGTTGAAGGGATTGATCACGGAGGTCAAGAGTTCGCCCACGCCCATCATCCTGTTCATTGATGAAGCGCACACGATGATTGGAGCTGGTGGGCAAGCCGGGCAGAATGACGCCGCGAATCTTTTGAAGCCTGCCCTAGCGCGCGGCGAGCTTCGAACCATCGCCGCTACGACCTGGTCCGAATACAAAAAGTATTTCGAGAAAGACGCCGCGCTGGCCCGGCGCTTCCAAGTGGTCAAGGTGGAAGAACCCAGCGAAACCCAATGTTCCGTGATGCTGCGCGGAATTGTGGCGTTTCTCGAAAAACACCATAACGTACGGATTTTCGATGAAGCAGTATCCGCCGCCGTGCGCCTTTCGAACCGATATTTGGCGGGCCGCCAATTGCCGGATAAAGCGGTTAGTGTTCTGGACACAGCCTGCGCGCGCCTGTCCCTGGGACAGAACGCGACTCCGCCCGCCATTGAGGATGTAACTCGCCGGATCGATGACCTGGCGGTTCAAGAACGGATTTTGAACCGCGAGACGGCAGCGGGATCGGATCATCGCGAGCGGCTCGAACAAATCGCGCAGGAGCGGAAAGAGACCGAGGTCCAGCTTACCGCGCTCAATGAGCGGTGGGAAAAAACCAAGGGCCTGGTGGAAAAAATTAGGGAGCTACGCGGGCAATTGGAGTCGGCGGCAGCGGCCGAAACGCCGGTTGAGCCTCCTATCGACGTCACGGCGCTCCGCGCGGAATTGAACCGGCTCAATGGCGAACTGGACGTCCTGCAAGGGGAAGAGCCCTTGATGCGGGTTTGCGTGGACAGCCAGATTGTGGGCGAGGTCATCTCGGGCTGGACCGGGATTCCCGTCGGGAAAATGGTGCGGGATGAAATCGCCATGGTCCTCGATCTGGAGTCCCATCTGGGCCGCCGCGTCATCGGACAATCTCACGGATTGCAGCACATCAGCCAACGCATCGCCACGGCGCGAGCCAGCCTGGACGATCCCGGCAAACCGGTCGGCGTATTCTTATTGGTCGGTCCCAGCGGCGTCGGCAAAACAGAAACGGCGCTGGCGTTATCGGACTTGTTGTATGGCGGCGAACGAAACCTCATTACCATCAACATGTCCGAGTTCCAGGAGGCCCACACCGTATCTTCTTTAAAGGGCTCGCCTCCGGGGTATGTAGGCTACGGTGAAGGCGGCGTCTTGACGGAGGCGGTGCGGCGCCGGCCTTATTCAGTGGTTCTGCTGGACGAAGTCGAAAAAGCGCATCCCGATGTGCTGGAGCTGTTTTACCAGGTGTTCGACAAGGGCGTCATGGAAGACGGCGAAGGACGTGAAATCGACTTTAAGAACACGATCATTCTGTTAACCAGCAATGCGTGCACCGACCACATGATGGAGCTGTGTGCCGATCCGGCAGCACTGCCGGACGCGACCGAGCTGGTGGACGAGCTAAAACCCGCGCTGAACAAAATATTCAAACCTGCATTCCTCGGACGGATGGTGATTATTCCGTACTATCCCATTCGCGATGAGGCCTTGAAACGCATTATCGGTCTCAAACTAGGGAAGATCAAACGACGCCTCCAGGAAAACCACAGGCTGGACTTGATCTACGATGACAAGCTGGTGGACGCGGTCGCCGATCGTTGTACCGAGGTGGAGAGCGGCGCGCGAAATGTGGACAACATCCTGACGAACACGTTGCTTCCGGAAATGTCCAGAAGACTCCTCGAAAGCATGGTGGCGGGGCAAAAAATCAGCGAGATTCGAGTAGGTGTAGCCGAAGACGGATCATTTAGTTACGCCTGAGGCTGCAGGCGTCTTGCCCGGCTTGTCGACGCCGAAATCGTAGCCCTTGCCCAGCAGGCCCTTCTTTTCGTCGCCGCTGCCGAGGATGAAGAAGATATACTCTCCGGGCTTGCTCAGAGGAACAGTGAGGCGGTAGATACCGGGGACGATCTCCTTGGATTCAAACTGCTTGACCGAGCTGACAGGGAATACGGGCTTGCCCGGCTTCTTGCCGAAGTCGAGATCCCGCTGGTTTCCGGAAGGATCCACGCTCAGCAAAGCCAAATCATCGATGCTGGCTTTTTCCCCTAAGCGGAAGAAGAAAATCGCGGAGGGTCCGGCAACGCGGGTCTTCGCGGCTTCGCCGATCAGCGACCCAACGATGTGGCCATTCAACAAGCCGCCCGACAGCGATGCCATCTTGCCGGGCTGTTTGGAGGGCACCATTGGCTTAAGATCGAGCGTGGCAAAATCCACTTCGCTCTTCAGGTAATAAATCCCCGCTTCCGGAGGCAGCTTGAGTATCCGCGGATCGGACGGCGGCTTCGATTTCGCCGGCGACGGCGGCTGTGGCGGCGAACCGGTGTTTGACGACGCCGGGGGAGGAGCAGGGGGTGGCGGTGGAGTATAGGGCTGGCTGGGATTCCGCATGTAGCCGATAACGGCGTCGCTAATACCCCTTTCCCTAAGGGCGGCAACCTCGTCCGAATTCAGATCAAAGGGTTTCGCATTCCGCTTCACCTGGTTGATGATGAATTCATCCGTCATCCCTTGCATGGCGTAGGTGAGGACGTCTTCAATCGTCAAGGCGCCCTCGGACACTTTGGGCGCATCCTGGGCACGCAAAAGGGAAAGGGCGGCTAAAACGATCCCAGCAACCCATGCTCGTGTCATAACGTCCCTCAAGCCCTGTATCAGATCAGCCCGTGGTCCTTGCGTGCTGTCTGCGGAGAAGATAGCCTAAGAAATACTGTCTTTACCCGGCAGCACGATGCAACCCACTAATTCGTCTCCGACGGTATCCAGATCCGATACACTCGCATTACTGTATCAGAATATCCTAACCGGGATCGTGCGGATACAGGGCGGTCGCCAGCCTCTGACCGACGTGGATACCTTCCGCCGGCGCATGCGGGCCGCGCTTCAAGAGGTGGAACGCGAAGCCAGCGCGGCCGGTTACGGATCCGCCGAGCTGCGCGACGCCGAATTCGCGGTGGTGGCGTTTCTGGATGAAGCCATTCTTTCTTCCAAGGAGCCAAAGGCCGAGGAATGGCGCAAAAAGCCGCTGAATGTCGAGCTTTTTGGGCAAGCCGTAGCGGGCGACGTATTCTTCGATAAGTTGCTGGATATCGAACGCCGCCGCGATTCGGCGCAGTTAGCCGATTTGCTGGAGGTGTACTTACTTTGCCTCCTTCTTGGTTTTGAAGGACGATTTGCTCCACCCTTGCGGGGGGAGGCCTATCGCATCATGGAACGGCTGCGCACCCGCATCGAATCGATCCGCGGATCCGACTACAAGGTTTCCCCGCCCATGGAATTCCGCGCGGAAATGCCGGTAGCTGCCCCGGTAGCCTCCGAAGAGTGGAAATGGTGGGTCTTGGGGTCGCTAGTCGCCCTGCTGCTCCTGTTCCTGGTATATAAGTGGAGCTTGTCCTGGCGCGCAGACCAGTTGGAGTCGTTCATGGCGAGTCCAAAAAGCGCAGACACAGCGACCCTTTTATGATCCGCAGACTCCTGTTCATCCTGTTCCTGTACATCCTGCTGGTCTGGCTGATCGTTTTCTACTTCTATCACTCCGATACCAGTGAAATGCTGGATAAAGGGCTGCTATGGACAGCCGGCGGCGTGGCCGCACTACTGGTGTGGCTGGTCGTCGAATGGGTTTTGGGGTGGTGGCGCGTGCGACGCGCGCAACGGCCGGCTACCCCGGTGGCGCGCACGGCGGCGGCTCCGGCGCCGACTCACGAAGATGACACAGCGCTCCTGAATTTGCTGCGTGAAGCCGACCAGCGGCTGGCACAAGCGCCCGATGCGCCAGCGGCGAAGGCTTTGGATCTGCCGCTGTATCTGATCCTGGGTCCCGAGGCCGTCGGCAAAACCGCTGTTGTGTCTAACGGCGGAATCGAGCCCACGCTGCTTGCCGGTCAAGCCGCGGGCGGCGCAGGCGGCGTCAATCCCACACGCGTCGCGAACCTCTGGCTGGCGCAGAAATCGCTCTTTCTTGAGGTGAGCGGCCGCGTCTTCGCAAGCGACCCTAGCCGGTTCGCGGAATTCCTTAGCCGTTTGCAGCCGGCCTCAAACGCGCCAAAATGGAAGTCCTTCTGGAAGCCGGCACAATCCACGATTCCCTTGCGGGCGGTTTTGTTGTTTTTCGATTCGCGGGAGTTTTCCGGAACTCCGGAGTTATCCAAACTGGATCGCGCCGCCCAGCAAGTCCGGGAACGCCTGTCATCCGTGGCGAGTGTTCTAGGCGCCGAGTTCCCGGTCTACGTGGTCTTTACCAAACTCGATGCCCTGCCCTTCTTCGGGGATTTTTTCGCGCGTCTGCCAGACGGCGAAACCGGCCAGGTGCTAGGCGTGTTGGCGCCCGAAAATCCGCAGGGCGGAACCGAGGATCGGGTGTGGGCCGAAGCTGCCACCAAACGCCTGAATGCCTGTTTCAATTCTTTGTTCTTGCGGCTTAGCGATCGGCGGCTGATTGCCTTGGCGCAGGAACTGGATGTCAGCCGCAAACCCTCCGTCTACGAATTCCCAAGGGAGTTCAAGAGAATCCGAACACCTCTGGTCCAGTTCCTGGTGGACGTGTTCAAACCCGATCCATTGAAGGCCGGTCCGCGATTGCGTGGATTCTTCTTCACCGGCACGCGGAAAGCAGAACGTGGGGGAGCCGCCATCGACCTGGGGGCGACCACCAGCTTTCAGCCCCTAAGCGGCGCGCCTGGAGCTACCCAGATCTTCCGGCCGGACGTGACCTCCATGTTCTCCAAAGTCGCGGCGAAAACCGGATCAGTTTCTTTGGTGGACCGCTGGATGTTCGTGACGGATTTCTTCCTCAAAGTATTGGCTCAGGATCGTCCGCGGGTGCGGCACGTCGCGGCTCGATCGCAGCTCGAGCCCTATCGTCAAATCGTCATCGGAGTCGCCGCAGCCTTGGTCCTATTCTTTACCTTTGTGTGGACCCTTTCCTGGATCGGCAATTGGCGCCTTGTGTCCACGGTCAGGACTGCCGTCGAAAACGCGCAGCGAGGCGGCGCGGCTTTGAGCCTGCCCAATCTGCAAGCGCTCGATCAGCTCAGGGGACAACTGGAGGCCTTGGAAAAAGACAATTCCTGGAGCCTGCGTTGGGGTTTGTACACCGGCGACACCCTGTACGCCGGCGCACGAAAGGCCTATTTTGACCGCCTGAAAGGGCTAAGCCTGGACCGGCTTAACCAAACGCTAGCGTCGAAGTTACTGCAGGCCGGCAAGAGCAATCCAGCCGAGGGCACGACGCCCACCTATGACCGCTTAAAGACTCATCGCACGATCACGGCCTTGGGCTGTGCTGTGGATCAGCCCCTGGTTTCGCGAGTTCTGAAGGACACGGTCCGGGACGCTCATCCCGGTTTGGACGACGAGCAAATCGTGCTTCTGCACTCGCAGTTGGATTACTACGCCGCGCATTTGGGCAAGAAAGACGACCTGACAGTATCGCTTCCAGAGGATCCCCTGGCGGAGGCGAACGCGCGCGCATTCCTGCGCCAGGCCGGCGGAGTCGAGCAACAGGTTCGCGCCCTGATCAGCGATGTGAATCAGCAGGTCAAACCACTTTCCGTGGCGGACTACGCGGATGACTATAAATCAGTTCTGACCGGGCCAGCCGAAATCGGCGGGGCCTTTACAAAGCCGGGACAAGCATTATTCGAAGCCCGGGTGGATAAGGGAAATTTTGGCAGCGGCGGTGAACAGTGCGTCATGGGGGATTCGCCCGGATTGGCGCAGCAGGCCGCGGACCTGCAGGTCAAGGATCGGATCCGGTCGGGTTACTACCGGCAGTATGCCAATGCGTGGAGGGATTTTCTCGCCGCCTTTAACGTCATCCGCTATTCCGGATCAGCCGATGACGCCGCACGACGGCTGGGCATTTTGGACGGACCCAGATCGCCACTGCTGGGGATCGTGAGAATGGCGGCCATCAATACCAGTTTTACGCCACCCAAACCTGGCGAACCGAGCATGTGGGACAAGGCCGCACAGACCGTTGGCCTAGGCGGATTGGTCCAGGCCAAAGCCAAAGGCGAAAAGGCCGTAGCGCAGGCTCAGCAACTCATTCCGGACAATTCGGTCATGATGACCACCGGGGATATCTACCGCTTGTTCCAGCCGGTTTGGTTCACCACGCCACCGGAGCTCGACCGGCTGGTCAACGACAATGACATGGCCTACGTGGCGGGGCTCAGAGGCCTGCAGCAAAGCCTGGAGGCCTACGGCCGCGCAACGCAAGCAGAGAAGGCTACCGTGCTTCCGCAGGCGCAAGCAGCGATGTCGCAGGCGAAGATGGCCCACGCCGCATTGGCCGACAAATTCACGGATGTCGGCAACGAAGGCTTGAGCCGGATAGTGTCGAACCTTCTGCTGCAACCAATTTCGCTGGCCGAGTCGGCGATTCCGCGGAACTCGATAAGTGTTACCAGTGGGAAGAGGAATGACGATCTGAAGAAGTTTTGCGCCGACATGCGGCCAATTCTTGCAAAGTATCCCTTCAATCCAATGAGTCTGACTGATGCGACCTTGAACGACCTGGAATCAGGTTTTTCGCCAGTCAAAGGACATGTTTCGAAGTACATTCAGACGTCCGGCTCGGACCTGTGGGTTAAGACGCCGCCGGCGGGGTGGGGGCCCAACACGGCATTGCAGGGAATGACGGTGTCTCCCGAACTGCGGCTGTTTTTGGAAAGGTCCCAACAGCTCAGCGGCACGCTCTTCGCTGACAACGGAAATCTTCGTCAGCTGCAATACGTCTTGCGGTCGGTGCGGCAAAATGTCGTTTTCCACCTGGTAATCGATGGCAACGACAAGCTGCACTCGCCTGATCTGCTTCAGAAAACGTTCGAGTGGCCCGCCCCATCCGGTGCGCGACCGGGCGCCGAGGGCGTATTTGACGAAGGCGCCGGCGGTGGTTTTGGACAATACCCCGGGTTATGGGGTGTTTTCCATCTGTTCCAGAACGCCGATGAACGTGCTCTAGAAGCGAAGGACATAACCTGGAGCGAAACTCGCGGGCGTGGAGAAGCCATCCCACAGAAACTGAAACAAACGCCGAAGATCCAGGTTGTCACGTTTCCCGGCGGCGTGGATCTGTTCAATCCGAAGTTCTTCGATGCCCTGAAATGCCCGGCCCGGGCAGTTGTGGTGAATTAAGACAAAGCTTGCCGAGTCGCGTCCGCGCCAACGCGGGAGTACCATCAAATAGTAGCCCGCATGGCCAGGTTTATCGGCAGATACGAGATCTTGACCGAAATCGGACGCGGCGGTTTTGGGCACGTGTATCGCGGGCTCGACCCCACCGTGGGCCGGTCGGTTGCCATCAAGACTCTCGCTTCGGATGGCGATGCGGGCATGCTCACGCGGTTCCGCAATGAAGCCACTGCGTCCGGCCGCCTTCGACACCCCAACATCGTCACTATCTATGACTTCGGCGAACAGGACAATGTCCCCTACATCGTCATGGAGCTGCTCGAAGGGCAGGATCTGCAGCAGGTCATTTCGGGAGCTGCGCCCGTATCGCAACTGAACAAAGTCCGGATCATGACCCAGATCGCCGCGGGCCTGCAACATGCCCATGCGCACGGCGTCATCCATCGCGACGTCAAGCCGGCCAACGTCATGGTGCTTCCGGACGGAAGCGTCAAGATCATGGATTTCGGAATCGCCCTGATCACCCAGGCGACCGAATCCCGCCTGACGCCCCGGGGCGCCATGATCGGGACCTTCCGCTATATGGCGCCGGAGCAGTTCCGCAACGCCCAGACCGACGCTCGCAGCGATATTTTCGCCTACGGATTGATTTTCTACGAGCTGCTCAGCGGCGTCCATCCGTTTCATGCGGCGGACGCCGGGGCACTCATGTACAACATTCTCAGCGTCGACCCGGTGCCCATCGGCGAACTCGTTCCGGACTGTCCGCAGGAACTTCAAGCCGTAATTGGAAGACTCCTGAAGAAGGATCCGGAGGCCCGCTACCAGAACCTGGACGATGTTCTGTTCGATATCGAGCCGGCTCTCGGCGAGCTTCGCAAGAAACGCGCCCAGGAACTGTTGCAGGAGGCGGAGACAGCCAAATCCGCGCAGCGCTTCGATACCGCGCAAGACTTGGTCCGGCAAATTCTTGAGCTGACTCCTGGCGACGACGCAGTGCGCAAGCTGCGCGAAGGAATTCAGATCGAGCTGCGCCGTCAGGCCATCCGCCCCAAGGTCGACGCACTCATCAAAACCGGACGCGAAGCGCTGGCGGCCGGCAGACCGTCGGACGCCGTCGAGAGATTCGAATCGGCCATCCGGCTTGCGGACGTGCCCGAAGTCGGAGCGCTACTCGAAGAGGCTCGTGCCGGAGTGCAACGCTCTCGTGAAGCGTCCCGACTCGCGTCGGAAGCGGAGAGCGCTCACAAGAGCGGGGACCTCGCAGGCGCGGCCGGACTGGCCCGGCAGGCTCTGGAGCTGGCGCCGGATCCCGTGGCCCAACGAATTCTGGCCGAGGCGGAAACCGCGCTAAACGAAGAAAAGCGGCGTTCGCAGCTGGCGGAGGATTTAGCACGGGCTCAGCGCCTGATCGATATTCGGTCCTGGGACGAGGCCTCGGCGCTGATCGCCAAGATCGATCGGGAATTCCCCGGCAGCTTCGAGGCCGCGGTCTTAGCCGAGAAACGTCGCGCGGGCCTGGCGAAGGAAGAGCGCGAAAAACTTTTGGCGTCCGGCTCGGCGGCCGCCCGGCAGCAGGTGCAGCAGGGCGATTTGTCCGGTGCCCTGGCGACACTGGAGAAGCTCGCCGCCCAATATCCGGAGTCCAGCGATGTCGAAAAGATGCTGGGCTTCGTGCGTCTGGAGCTGGAGACTAAGACTCGCCACGACTTCATCGGAAAGAATCTGGGTGAGGCCAAGGCCGCGGCAGGGCGGCGCGAATTCGACCAGGCGATTCAGTTGCTGGATGCGGCCCTGGCGCGCTATCCCGGTGATCCGGATCTGCAGCGGGTGCGGCGCAGCATTGCGGCCGAACAGCGCGAGGCAGTCCGGCGCTCCGACGCGGAAAAGGCCACCGCTGCGGCGAATTCTCTTCGCTCGCAGGGGCGTTTCCCGGAAGCGTTGCCGCCGCTCGATGATTTTCTGGCGACGCACGGCAACGATACCGCAATTACGAATTTGCGGGACGTGATTCTCAAAGAGCAGGAGGCTGCGCGTCGCGCGGCCGAGCTGCACGAATTTGTTCACCGCGCCAGGGATCTGATGGCCGATGGCTTGGCCGAAGACGCGACCGCGCTGCTGAAGGCTCCGCCTTCCCATCTGAAAAATCACCCCGAGGTGACCGAACTTCTGGGTGTGGCGCAACTGCAGCTGCAAGAGCAGGCGGAACGCAAGGCGGCCCTGGAGAAGGTGCTAACGGCCACGGACCGGCTTCGCCAGAAGGGATCGTTCGAGGAAGCGTTGCGCGCCCTGGATGCCTTTCAAACCAAGTACGGGGCGGACGCGAAGCTGGACGCCGCCCGCAGCGAACTTCGGCAGGCGCAAAGGGACAAGGCGGCCAAGGATCTGCTGGCGCAAGGCACGGCGCTGCTGTCGCGGGACCCCGCCGGCGCGACGGCGCTATTTGCCGCCGCACCGCCCGATATTCGTCAGCAGCCTGAGATCCAGAATCTCGAGCGAGCGGCTTTGCGTGCCATCGAGGAGCAAAAGGCGCGTACGGCAGCCATGGAGTCGGCCATTTCCGCCGCTACCGTTCAACGTTCGCAGGGAAATTTTTCAGACGCCCTCCAGCCACTTGACGGTTTCCTGAGTCAGTACGGCGCCGATCGAGCAATCGAGGACCTGAGAGAAGCAATCCTGAATGAGCAAGAAGCTGCCCGACTGGCCGCCGAACTTCGCGGATTCGTTCAGAAGGCCAAGGCCCTAATATCTGATGGCCGTTACGATGACGCGGCTTCCCTGCTCCGATCCGCTCCGCCACATGTGCTGGACCAGCCCGAAATCGGGCAGCTTCGCGACGCCGTTCAACTCCAGCTGCAACGGCAAGCCGAGCGAGCCAAGGCCGCTAAAGAGTTGATGACGCGAGCGACCACCATGCTGGCCAGCGATCCTGGCGGAGTCACAGCGCTGTTGGGATCCGCTCCCGAGGATCTTCGTCAACAGCCTGAGATACAGAGCCTCGAACAGGCTGCTTTGCGCGCCATCCGAGAGAAGGAACAGGAAGCCGCGCGACGTGCCGCTGAGCTTCAACAACTGCTGCAACAGGCCAAGGATCTCAAGGCTCGGGACCGCGCGGGCGATGCGGCCGCGCTGCTCGAAGCTTCGCCCGCTTACTGCAGGGATCATCCGGAAGTAACCCAACTTCTGGCGGCGGCTCGGATCCAAATACAGCAACAAGCCGAGCGGGCGGCGGCCGCGAAGGAATTGCTGACACGCGCCAAAGCCATCCTGGCGAGCGATCCGGCGGGCGTCGTCGCACTAATAGGCGCAGCGCCGGACGATCTTCGGAGTCGTCCCGAAATCCAGAGTATTCAGCGAGCCGCTTCGCAGGCTGTCGAGCAGCAGCGCCTCCGCCAGGAAGCCATCGACAAAATCCACACCTTCATCGCAAAGGATCAGTACGACGATGCGTCTCGCGCACTGACGTCGCTGCTCAGCAGGGAGCCGGCAGATGGCGAGCTCCTGAAACTTCGGGACGATCTCGAAACGCGCCAGGCCGCTTGGGCCGCTGAGCGGAAAGAACGCAACATTCGAGAAGCCCTGGGGCGTGCGAAGGATGTGCTGGCTGCGGCGCCGGACGAGGCGCTTCGATTGCTCGAGGCCCTCAAGCGCGACAATCCAGATCGCGAAGAGGTCCTGGCCGCGCATCGGGAAGCTCTGGAGGCGGTCGGCCGCAAACAACGGCGCGACCTGATCCAGGACGTCGAGCGGCTCTGCGAGCAGGATGAGTTCGACGCGGCGCTCGCCCGCCTGGCCACGGCGCCGGAAGATCGCGAACTGACCCAGCTGCGCAAGCGCGTGCAGTCGGATCAGCGGCAGGCTCTCGACCGGCGCGTCGCCGCAGCCATTCAAGCCGCCGCGAATTTACGCCAGCGGGATCCGAAGCGGGCGTTGCAGGAGTTGCAAGCGCTGCCCGAACCGCTGCGAAACCGATCCGAAATCCAAACAGCAGTCCAGGAATGCCAGCAGGCCATCACCGCAGCCGAGCGCCAGGCGGCTATCGCCTCGATCCAAGATTTGGTGGCGCGCGGCAAGTTTCGCAAAGCTCGCACGAGTCAAGCAGAGGCGGTAGCCCGCTTCGACGCCGATCCGCAATTGAGCCAACTACTCTCTGAAATCGAAGTTGGCATTCAGCGCTCGCCCAAGCCGGTTTGGGCGAAACCCATCCCTCTGGCGGCGGGATTCGGCACGCTCGCGATCCTTGGGACCGCGGTATGGATTTACGTTCACCGGCCCGTTCCTGCCGTTACATCTCTGATGAAGGTCGAGATCCGCACGGATCCCGCTGGAGCCGCAGTCCGTATCGGCGACCGTTCCTGCCAGACTCCTAACTGCGACTTCGATCTGCCGCCAGGAAGCTATTCCGTGCGCACCGAGTTGAATGGCTACCAGCCCGCGGAACGGACGCTCACCGTGGGGGCGGAAAAGCGTCTGTATTCATTCAACGTAGCTCTGGAGCCCGTAGTGGTTCCTCCTCCGCCTCCGGGGCGGCCCACCGGTACTCTGGTCGTCCAGACGAAACCGCCGGATGCCGTGGTCTTCATAGACAACAATCCAGTGGGGAGAACCGATTCTCAGGGAAGACTCAGCTCAATTCTTGAAACCGCAGCGCATATCGTTCGAGTTGAGAAAACCGGGTATCAGACACCTCCGGGACAAAGCGTTCGTATTGCGGAGAACCAGACCCAAACCAGAGTATTCACGCTGATTCCTCAAAACCCGATTCCCCAAGACAAGCAAAACAAGGGGATCGAGACGAAAGGCACGCCGCCCCCACCGCCCCCGAGCGATACCGGGCCGGTAAAGGTTACGACCGTTACGCCGCCTCCTCCTCCGAAAGTCGATCCAGCGGAACAAGAGTGGGAGCTGGCCAGAACGACGTCCGATCCCGCGCAGGTCCAGTCGTACATCGACAAATTCCCGACAGGGCCGCATGTGGCTGAAGCGCAAGCGCGGCTGGAGCCTCTGACCTGGATGCAGACCAATCAGAACGACTCGCAGTCCCTTCGCGCCTACCTGGTCCGCTTCCCGAGAGGCGCTCACGCGCGGGATGCGCAGTCGCGTCTGGGTGAACTCGCCTGGAACGGCGTCGACAAAAAAGATATTCAGGCGTTGCGTGCCTTCCTGGGGCAGAATCCGGACATCCACAGGGCAGATGCCCAGGCGCTCATAGACCAACTGGAGAAGCAGCGGGAAGACGCTAAAAAGGTCGCGGCGGATCAGGCCAAACAAACTGCCCTGCAGCAAGCGCAGGCGAAAGCGATCCTTTCAACGCTGGATCAATTCAATACGGCCTTCGAGAAGAAGCGCGCGCGCGACGTGAAGGCGATCTGGCCCGAAATACCTAAGCGGTATCTGGATCCCATGAGCATTTCCACCGGGGGGTTCGCCATGACTCTCGTCGCGAGCGGGAGCCCCGTGATCACCGGCGATACGGCGTCCCTCACGTGCGACCTGACCACGCGGACAACGGTTCGCGGCGACGTGAAAGCTAGCCACAATGTGATGAAGCTTACTCTCAGAAACGCCGGGAATCGCTGGACGATCATCGACTTCAGCCTCGCCAACTAGGGCCGCGGAAGGCCGGAGTATGGGTTTAGAAGCTGTATCCCAAGCCGTACAAGGGAACCGCTCGCGCCGTCAAACCGTTATTGTCGAAGCGCACCAGCATCTGGAACGACGCCACCAGGTTGCCGAAGAGGCGGGTCTTGTATCCGAAGGCACCGCTGTATTGTCCCAGCGAAGTCTTGCCGCCCGCAGCAAAGCCGGTGGCGCTGACCGCGGCATTCACAGGATCGATTGGGGAAAGACCATTGACGGAAGTCATCTGGACCGAGGGTACTCCATGTACATATCCGATCTGATTCCCCAGAATGTCCGCCACGAGGGTGTTGCGCCGGCCCAGCGCGACTTCGGTCCCGACGGACCAAGAGAGCACGTCGGGTAAGTAGTCCTTACCCACCACCGAGAGGGGACCCGTAACGATCGGGACGTTGGAAGTCGAGACGGTGACGGACTGCGTCTGACCTTGCAGAGTGCCGGCCAAACTGCTTTTGCCGCTGTACTGCCAGCCAACCTGAGCATGCGGTGCGAAGATGATGCCCCGTGCCAGTGGTTTGCTGTAAAGCGAGAGGGCCAGAAACGGCTTAACGGAAGTCGTACCAGTCCCCAGATAATTCGACTCATCGCCGGTACCGAACCGCAGGTCCACTCCAGCAGCGAGAACGGCATTGGGGCGCTCAAGGATGATATTCTTCACGCGCACGATCGTGTCGCCGTACCCTGTCTTTCCCAAACTGGATTGGCCGATTGCAGGCGCGGTCAAAGCGAACGCCCCTGGAGAAAACGTGGCTACGCACCAACACTTGCCACCGGTGGCGCCGAAACCCGTGCCGCTGTAAATTAACCCGTTATAGGCGCTGGCGCTAACTGCGGCATGGACCATCGGAAGACCTAAGGAAACGTCCAGCTTATTCGTGACTCCGTAGGTGATAAACGCGACATCCTGAGCAATGCGAATATCCATGCCAAAATTCACGGTCGCGGGGGATGTCACGAGGTGGCTGCCGTCGGCAGCGAGGAGTTGCGATTGATTCCCGCCGGAGTAGAGTACCGGAAGCCCGTTCAGGCTCTGTCCGTTCAAAGACGTGAAGTGGTAGTCCTGATGCGTAAAGCCAAGATAGAACTTGCCTTTCCCGATGGTTTCGGCGCGTTGCGTAAAGATCGGGCCGAGAGTGCTGCTCACCGGCAGCGAGGCCCCCGTTAGAGGATCGTTCTTGAGGATCACGCCGGAAGTTGGCGACTCTAACGGAATTAAAGAGAGTGAAAGGGCGATATTGGTGCTGAGCGCTGAATTCAAGGCCGCGACGTTTCCGGCGCTGTAGTTGCTGGGGTTGGTTAGGGTCCCGGCGGCTGAACCCGCGGCCACGGTGTTCTGCGGCCCGGTATAGGTGTAAACAGTCAACAGCGAAGAGGGAAGCGTACCCGAGACAGACGGAGTTACGCCGTTTGTCGCCGTGATCGGTCTCGTCGTCATGATCGACGACATCACTACTTGGGACACATTAGCAGCTGTTTGGGCGAACGCGGTCGCGCTGACCGCTAAATAGATTCCAATCGCAAGAAAGGCACTTCTCCGCATGATTTCCTCCTGAAAACTCAAGTGATGGACGATCCGAGACTGCGAGTATTATGCCACGATGCGGCGAAACCTCGCAATGGCAGCCTTCACTCCACCAGGCCGTTCGGGATCATCGACGGGGCGCTTTTTGAGCTATCCGGTTCGTGATATAGTGTGGGGATTCGCCGACACGGTACGATGCTCAGCCCCTCGGATGGGCATGGAGTTGTAAGGAGGAACGAAGCTTATGGCCAAGGACAGCCTACAAAAGAAGCTAACCCGGGTGCGTCCGCCTCGCGTACACATCACGTATGACGTCGAAACTGGCGACGCGATTGAGAAGCGCGACATTCCATTTGTCGTGGGAGTGATGGCGGACTTGTCCGGACAACCCGAACAACCACTCCCGGCGCTTAAGGACCGCAATTTCATTGCGATAGATAAAGATACTTTCGACCCGGTTCTGGGACGGATCGCCCCGCGGCTGGCATTCAAGGTAGACAACAAGCTTAGCGAGGACGACAACCGCCTGGGGATAGAGCTTCGCTTTAACTCGATGGCGGATTTCGAACCGGCGGCAGTGGCAAAGCAGGTTCCCGCGTTGAGAAAATTGCTGGAACTGCGCAACGCTTTGCACAATTTGCAGTCTAGTTTAATCGGAAATGACAAATTGGAGTCCATTCTCCAGGAAGTCTTGACCAATCAAGAGGCGCTGCAGCGCATCGGGGCTGAGGCGGGCAACCAATCCGCCGCGGAAACCCCGAAGGAGGAATAGGCCATGGCGACCGATCGATCCACAGCAAAAGCTGCTTCCATTCTGCAAACGGCTCCCGAGGAGAGTTTGCTGGACGCAGTGATAGAACAAGGACGCCTGGGGCAGACTCGCGAGGAACAGTCCAAGAACAAGGGATACCTGAAGGAGCTCGCCGATCAGGTACTGGAAGGGCAGATCAAAGTTAACGCCGACACCGACCGGATGTTGGGTGAGCGCGTCAAGGAAATCGACGAACTAATCTCGGCGCAACTGAACGAGGTGATGCATTCGCCGGAGTTCCAGAAACTGGAAGGCGCCTGGCGAGGCTTGCAGTACCTGGTTTCCAATACCGACACCGGTACGATGCTGAAGATCAAGGTATTGAATGTCAGCAAGAAAGACATTCTGAAGGACTTCACCAAGCAAAACGACTGGGAAGCTGCCACCATCTTCAAAAAGATTTACGAAGAAGGCTATGGCACCCTGGGCGGCGAGCCCTTCGGCTGCCTGGTGGGGGATTACGAAATCACGCGGCATCCGGAAGATATTCAGCTTCTGACGAACATGTCCAATGTGGCTTCGGTGGCCCATGCTCCCTTCTTGTCAGCGGCCAGCCCGGCGTTGTTTAACTGGGAAAGTTTCACCGAACTGGCCGGCCCGCGTGACGTGGAAAAGATCTTCGACAACGACGCTTACGTCGCATGGAGAGACTTCCGCAAGAGCGACGACGCGAAGTATGTCGGGCTGTGCCTGCCGCACGTCCTGATGCGTCTGCCCTACGGCAAGGAAACGTCGCCGGTGGAAGAATTCGGCTTCGAAGAGCAGGTGGACGGACGCGACCACAAGAAGTATCTGTGGGGCAACGCCGCGTACGCGCTGGCAACACGGGTCACGGATGCCTTCGCAAAGCACGAATGGTGCGCGGCGATCCGGGGCGTGGAAGGCGGCGGCCTAGTGGAGGGTCTGCCGGCGCACACTTTCCAAACCGACGACGGCGACTACACCGTGAAATGTCCGACGGAGATCGCGATCACGGACCGTCGTGAAAATGAACTGTCCAAGTTGGGCTTCATCCCGCTCTGCTATTACAAGGGAAGCACCAATGCCGTGTTCATGGGGACCCAGTCGGTGAATCAGCCGACCAAATACTTGGACGCCGATGCCAACGCCAACGCGCGGCTTTCCTCGCAATTGCAGTACACATTCGCCATCGCGCGTTTCGCTCACTTCCTGAAGGCCATCATGCGGGATAAGGTCGGCAGCTTCATGAGCCGGGAACAGTGCCAGAAGTTCCTGAATCAGTGGATCCAGAACTATGTATTGCTGGACGATTTCGCATCGCAGGATGCGAAGTCTAAGTTCCCTCTGCGCGACGCCCAAATCGAGGTCACCGAAGATCCGTCCAAGCCCGGCGTCTACAAGGCGATCGCGCGGTTACGGCCGCATTTCCAGCTGGACGAAATCACCATTTCCCTGCGCCTGGTGGCGCGTCTGCCCGCGGCGAAGGGGTAAACTACCGCTTTACCCGGTGCGTCGGTACGTGCGGATTGCCGCGCACTTCGGGTTTGTGGCCCTATAGGGTGGCGTGCCTGCCAAGGGCTTAGGACCGCACGGAATTGCGACTCTCACTTTTAGGAGGATCCAAGCATGGCGGATAGTTATTTGCAAATTGATGGCATTCCAGGCGAGTCACTCGACGATAAGCACAAGGACTGGA
>Ga0207711_10000341_pt1 | contig 49479 bp, 32 predicted proteins | sample KBSS34metaG_FD_184401 | JGI IMG/M metagenome (GOLD analysis project Ga0207711, IMG submission 184401) | Switchgrass rhizosphere microbial communities from Kellogg Biological Station, Michigan, USA - KBS S3-4 metaG (SPAdes) (version 2) | ecosystem: Host-associated > Plants > Roots > Rhizosphere... | reverse complement strand
GAGGAGAGGAAGAGGAGGACGACAATCGCGCCCTTCTTCATCCCGCCCTCACGAAGTCCTCGCCGAGCACGCGGTCGTAGGCCGCGACGACGCGGTCGACGTCCGACTCGGAGAGGCAGAGCGGCGGCTTCATCTTGATCACGTTGTGGTCGGGGCCGTCCGTCGACAGCAGGATGCCGTGGTCCTTCATGCGCTCGACGACGTACGCGGCCTGGTGCGGGGCAGGCTCGCGCGTCTCGCGATCCTGCGAGAGCTCGATGCCCAGGAAGAGGCCGAGCCCGCGCACGTCGCCGACGATCGGGTGGCGCTCCGAGAGCCGGGCGAGGCCGAGCGCCAGCCGCTCGCCCAGCCGGAGGGCGCGATCCTGGAGACCCTCGTCGCGCATCACGTCGAGCACCGCGAGTCCGACGCGGCAGGAGACGGCATTGCCGCCGAAGGTGTTGAAGTACTCCATGCCGTTGGCGAACGAGGCCGCGATCGCGGGCGTCGTGACGACGGCGGCGAGCGGATGCCCGTTGCCGATCGGCTTGCCCATCGTGACGATGTCCGGGACGACGCCCTGCGTCTGGAACGCCCAGAAGTGCGTCCCGACGCGGCCGAACCCGACCTGGACCTCGTCGGCGATGCAGACCGCGCCGGCCTCGCGCGCGTGCCGGTACGCGGCGCCGAGGTAGCCGGGCGGAAGCTCGATCTGGCCGCCGCAGGAGAGGATGCTCTCGCAGAGGAACGCCGCCGGGCTGCCGCGGCGGTCGTGGATCCTCTCGACCGCCTCCCTCACGGAGCCCGCGTACTTCTCGCCGCGCGCGGGATCGTCGCGGCGGTACGGACCGCGGTAGTCGTCGGGCATCGGGACGACCTGGACCCACGGCGGCGCGCCCGAGCCGCCGGGCCCGTCGAACTTGTAGGAGCTGACGTCGATCAGCCCCTGCGTGTTCCCGTGGTACGCGCCGCGCACCGCGATGACGTCCGTGCCGCGCGTGTGGGCCCGGGCCATTCGCAGCGCGAGCTCGTTGGCCTCGCTGCCGGAGCACACGAAGAAGCAGACCGACAGCGGCTCCGGCAGCGTCCCGGTCAGCCGCCGAGCGTACTCGACGATCGCGGGGTGCAGGTACCGCGTGTTCGTGTTCAGCACCGCCATCTGGCGCGCGCCGGCGCGGACGACCCGGGGATGACAGTGCCCGACGTGGGCGACGTTGTTGACCATGTCGAGGTAGACCGCGCCGTTCTGGTCGTAGAGGTACTGGCCGGCGCCGCGGACGATCGTGAGCGGCGAGCGGTAGGAGAGCGAGAGCGAGGGGCCGAGGCGCTCGCGCCGCTCCCCGAGAAGCGCCTCCGGGACCGCAGCGGGAGCGGCGACCGACTCGGGCGGCAGACGCAGCACGAGGTTCGGGTCCGGCGACAACGACTTCCAGACCGCGCGCTGGCTCGCGCGGGCGACGCCCGGGAACTCGCCGTCGCGGTCGAGCAGGTCCGTGATGAGCTGGAAATGGACGTGCGGCGGCCAGTCCCCGTTGCCGGGCGGCTCGCCGATCGCGCCGATGCGCTGGCTGCGCGCGACGCGATCGCCGACGGTCAGCCGCCGCAGCGACTCCGCCGACAGGTGCCCGTAGAGCGTGTAGAAGGCCGGCGCGCCCTCGGGACGGTGCGCGAGGATGACGGTCGGACCGTAGTCGAGCCGCTGCGCGTTGTCGCGGATCGCGTGGACGGTTCCCTCGAGCGGCGCAAGCACCGGGGCGCCGGGCTCGGCGAACAGGTCGACGGCGATGTGGACGGTGCGCTGCTCGGGGTGCTCGCCTCCCGGGCCCGCGAACGCGTCGCTCGCGTAGAGCAGACGAGGCTCGTCGTAGCGGCCGATGCCGGCGGTCGCGCCCGCCTCGCGGATGCGCCCGAAGAGGCGAGGCGTCAGGACCGCGACGTCCGTCGCCTGCTCGGGGGTCTCGATCTCGGGGCTCGCCACGGACAGGTCGAGCACCGCCGCGCGCGAGAGGTCCGCCGCGACCACGGGGCCGAGCGCGTCGCGATGCGACGCCAGCCAGGCCTCGATCGCCGGCGTCTGGGGACACGCGGGGAGGCCGCACGCGGCGCGCAGCGTGTAGTGCGCGAGGCGCGGGTGGATCTCCCGCATCGCCGCGAGCGTCTGCCATGCGGGCGCCTCCGAGACCATCAGGTAGGCGTTGTCGGGCTCGGCGGAGCGCCGGTGCGCGGAGAGGCACACGCTGGTGCACAACCGGATGGCCGCGAGCATCCAGAGCGCCTCGATCTCCGGCTCGGTCAGTGCATGCGCGCGGTGATACCCGGCCGCGACCCGCGCCGCCGCGGAGAGGGGATCGCCCTGGTCGAACATGGCGTAGGCCATCGCGACCGCGGGCTCGCAGGCCACCCAGGCGTGCAGCATGTCGCCGAAGTCGAGCAGCCCGGCGACGGCGCGCGGCTCGCCGCTCGTGGGCGGGCCGAACAGGACGTTGTAGTCGTTGCCGTCGTTGTGGATCACGCCGCTCCGCAGCCGGTGCAGGATCGGCGCGAGCGTCGCGTCGTAGACGGAGACGAAGTGGTCGACGAGCGCGCGGCGGTCCTCGCCCGCGATCGCGTCCCGATGGCGGGTGATGACCTCGAGCGCGCGGGCCGGGTTCCAGACGAGGTCGGAGCCGAGGGCCGCCGGATGCGTGAACCCCACGAGCGCGGCGTCGAGCCGGCCGAGGAACTCGCCCACCGCCTCGAGCATCGCCGGCGTCCGCGGGTTCGCGTCCGCGAGGACCGTCCCCGGGAGATAGGTGAGGACCCGCACCCACCGGCGGACGCCGTCGGCGCGCTCCGCGAGCACGGCCGTGCGCCCGTCCGAGGTCGGGACGACGCGCGGCAGCGGGAGCCCGGGCGCCCGCCCGGCGAGCCAGGAGAGCGCGGCGGCCTGGAGCGCCAGCGTCTCCTCGCGCTCGGCCGGGCCCGCGATCTTGAAGACGAACTCGCCCCTCGGGCCGGCGAGATGGAAGTTCTCGTCGCGCTCGCCGGGGAGGCGCCGCAGCGTTCCCTCGAGCCCGTACAGCTCACGGGCGAGGCGCGCCGCGTCCGCCTCTCGCGAGGAGGCGGAGGGTTCCGGCGCGGCGGGCTCGGCGACTCCGCGCTCCGTCACGGCCTGGGCCTCATGGTCCGAGAGATTAGCCTGATATCCTCGCCGCCGCCATGTCGACGCCCGCGCTCGAGAGCGCCCTCGACGTCCGGACCATTCGCAGCCGCTTCCCGGCGCTCGAGCGCGTTCACGCGGGCCGGCCGGTCGCCTACTTCGACGGGCCCGGCGGCACCCAGGTTCCGCGCGCGGTCGTGGAGGCGATGGCGGACTACCTGTACGCGCACAACGCGAACACGCACTGGCGCTATCCCTCCTCCGAGGAGACCGACGCGATGCTCGCGGGGGCCCGCGAGACTCTGGCCGACTTCCTCCACGCCGCGCCGTCCGAGATCGTGTTCGGCCAGAACATGACGACGCTGACCTACCACCTCTCGCGCGCGCTCGGGAGAAGGTGGGGCCCGGGCGACGAGATCGTGGTCACGGAGCTCGATCATCACGCCAACGTGGATCCGTGGCGCGCCCTCGAGGTGGAGCGCGGCGTGACCGTGCGGTGCGTGCCGATGCGCCCCGAGACCGGGACGGTCGACCCCTCGGACCTCGAGCGGGCGGTCGGGCCGCGGACGCGGCTGCTCGCGCTCGGCGGAGCGTCGAACGCGCTCGGGACGATCAACGACCTCCGCCGGGCCGCGGCGCTCGCGCGCTCGGCCGGGGCGCTCTTCTTCGTCGACGCCGTGCACTACGCGCCCCACGCGCCGATCGACGTCGCGGCGATCGGCTGCGACTTCCTGGCCTGCTCGCCGTACAAGTTCTACGGACCGCACCTCGGCGTGCTCTGGGGCCGGCAGGCGCTGCTCGAGTCGATCGACGTGCCCAAGCTCGTCCCGGCGCCGAACGAGCCCGCGTGCGAGCGGTGGGAGACCGGCACGCTCTCGCACGAGGCGATTCTCGGGTCGGCCGCGGCCGTGGACTTCCTGGCCTCGCTGTCGGGGGAGGCGGGCGGGTCCCGCCGCGACGCGCTCGCGCGCTCGTACGCGGCGCTCAAGGAGCGCGGCGACGCGCTCTTCCGCCGGATGTGGGACGGCCTCGGCGCGATCGGCGGCGTGACGCGCTTCGGCCCTCCGCCGGGCTCGCCGCGGACGCCGACGGTCTCCTTCGTCTTGGACGGCGTCCCCGCCGACGCGGTCGCCGGAGAGCTCGCGAAGCGCGCGGTCTTCGTCTCGAGCGGGGACTTCTACGCCTGGACCGTCGTGCGCCGGCTGGGCCACGGCGAGGACGGCGTCGTACGCGCCGGCTGCGCCTGCTACACGACCGAGGAAGAGGTCGACCGGCTCGTCGCGGGCGTGCGCGAGATCGCGACGGGCGTGCGCTAGCCGCCGCGGACGCCGGCCCGCGGATCGCTTCCTCGACACCTTCGGCGTAGAGTTACCGGAGGAACCTCGCCGTGCCGAAAGGGCTGGGGATGGCGGCGCTCGCCGCGGCTGCGGCGCTGGCTCTGGGCGCGCCGACGGGTGGAGATCTGCGCTCCTCTCCGTCGAGGCCGCTCGCGCCCGGACCCGCCGAGTCCCTGCGCGCGGTCGCCGGTGTTCGCCTCCCGCCGATCTCTCCGGTCATCGTCGACGTGTCCCGCCTGCCCGCGGCCAAGCCGCCCACCTCCGCCGGATCGGAGCCCGGTGAGGAGGAATACGAACCGGAGGAGTTGGCGCGGCGGCTTCTCCCGCGGGAGCGGACCGTTCCGCCCGGGGCCCGGATCCTTCTGGCGAGGCCGAGCGCGGTCGCGATGGAGCGCGTCGCGGAGTCGGCGCCGCCTCCGGCGCCTCAGGTGCAGTTCGGTTCTGTGGGCGACGACGGGGTCACCTCCCCACCGGACACCGACGGGGCGGTCGGTCCGTCGCACGTCGTGACGATGTTGAACGCGGGCATGCGGATCCAGGATCGCTCGGGAGGTCTGATCCGAGACGTAACGCTCTCGACTTTCTGGGGATCGAGTCGCCTGTCCGATCCCAGCGTGCTCTACGACGCGCCGGCCGGGCGCTGGATCGCGACGATCCTCTCGATCACCGGGTCGTTTCCGTCGAAGGTCCTCCTCGCGGTCTCGCAGTCGGACGATCCGACCGGACAGTGGGCCGTCTACGAGTTCTCGGCGACGACGAACGGCGGCTTTCCCGATTTCCCGAGGCTCGGCCTGAGCGCGAATCGGATCGTCGTGGAGGTCAACCTCTTCACCCCGTTCCGCTTCTTGGGCTCGTCGGTCCTGGTGTTCGACAAGGCGGCACTCTACGCCGGGCAGTCGACGCCACCGACTCGGATCCAGTCCTCTACCCTCGGGCCGACCCTCGTGCCTTCGGTCACGCAGGAGCCCGGACGGACGGAGGTCTTCCTCCTCCAGAACTACAACGGCCGGGCGTCGGAGGGCGGGCTGCTCAGGCTCTACGCGCTAACGGGCGAGCTCGGCGCGGAATCCCTCGAGCCGATCGCCTTTCCGGGAAGCCCGGAGCGCTGGGCGTTCGCCTTCGACTTCGGCTCCGACCTCGCGCCCCAGAAGGGCAGCGACAACGGTTTCGACACGGTCGATGCGCGCATGGGAAACGTCGTCCTCCGTCGCGGATTCCTTTGGGCCGTTCAAACGATCTTCGATCCGCCGGTCGCGTCGCCCTCCCGCGCTCTGGTTCAGTGGTGGCAGATCGCGCTCGACGGGCGGGTCGCCGGCCACGGCCGTTTCGAGGATCCCGGCGGGGCATTCCTCGCCTTTCCCAGCATCGCGGTCAACCGAGACGATCACGTCGTGGTCGGCTTCGCGATCTTCTCTCCGGACCAGTACGCCTCGGGAGGGTTCGCCTATCGCTCCGCCGCCGATCCGGAGGGCCTCCTGCGGGGCCCGGTCGTGTTGAAGACCGGCGAGGATCCCTACGTCTGGCTTCACGGCGGCGACGCGCGAAACCGCTGGGGGGATTACAGCGCGACGATCACGGACCCCGTGGACGACACGTCCTTCTGGACGATTCAGGAGTATGCGGCTCCGCAGACCGTGACCCCGCCGCAGACGAGCAAGAAGTCCCACTGGGGAACCTGGTGGGGTGCGATCGAGCCGGACCCGCCATCCCGGCCGTCGGCCCACTTCGAAAGCGCCGCGGAGAAGTTCTCGGGCCGGCCGTTGGAGTTCCGGGACGTCTCCGGCGGCGGCCCGATCGAGTGGAGCTGGAGCTTCGGCGACGGCACGAGCTCGAGCGAGAAGAACCCCATCAAGGCCTTCGCCGCGCCCGGGACCTACGTCATCTCCCTCACGGCCTCCAACCGCGCCGGCTCCTCGTCGGAGACGCAGTCGATGACGGTCCTCCCGGCCCCGACGCGCGAGGCGCCCGAACCCGCGGCGCCTCGCGATCGCAACCCCGTCGCGCTGCCGCCCCGACGCTGAGCCTCAGGTCCTCTCCATCAGGACGATCCCGCCCATCCGGGAGAGCTCGCGGCGCTTCTCCTCCGGAGAGAGCCGCGAGAGCAGCCGCCACAGCCACGCCATCCGCATCTGGCGGCGCAGGCGAGCGGCCTCGTCCCACGTCGAGCGGAACTCGATCTCCTTCCAGCCGTAGGGCTCGAAGAAGCGGGGGCCCTCCGCCGGCCCGAACTGGAGCGTCGCGTCGCCGTGCGCGAGCGTCTTCGACCAGCGCCGGCGCAGCATCTGGAGCAGCCTCGGGTTCACGAGGTCGATGACCCACCAGCGGAAGCTGCGAGGCGCGTGGAGGTCCGTGGCGAGGGAGGCGACGTCGGCACGGGTCAGATAGATGAGCAGCCCCTCGGTCAGGACGACGGTGCGCCGGGAGTCGCGCCCGATCCGCTCGAAGAGGGCCCTCCGCGCGGGCGCGTCGCGCAGGTCGAGGGCCTCCGCCGAGTAGACGCAGGCCGGCTTCTCCGCCGCGAGCGCCTCGCGCTTGTACCGGAGGATGTCGGGCAGGTCGACGTCGAGCCAGCGCGTCGCCGCCGGGAGCTCGAGGCGCCACGGGCGCGCGTCCAGGCCCGCCGCGAGATTCACGACGGTGTCGAACCCCTCGGTCCGCACGGCGCGCAGGACGAGCTCGTCGAAGACGCAGGTCCGCACCACCATGGGCCAGGTCCCCGAGCGGAACGCCGGCATCCCCCGGGCGATGGCGTCCGCGCGGTCGCCCGCGAGCCGGCGCGCATGGGGATCGCGGAAGTGCGCGTCGGGCCGCTCGCTCTCGAGGGCGCGGTAGAGCGCGACCCAGCGGGCGGTGTCGCTGATGTGGGTGATCGGTGCGTCGGACATGGATGTTCGAGCGGGCGACGGGGCGTCGCGCGCGAAAGACTATCGCAGGCGGCTCATCCACTGACCGATAATCGCCGGCGTGAAGGCGGTTCGCGTGGACGATTCCGGCGGCGTCGCCGTGGTGGACGTGCCCGAGCCGTCGATCGGGCCCGGCGAGGCGCTCGTGCGGATGCGGGCCTCCGGGATCTGCGGGTCGGACCTGCTGGACTGGTACGTCCGCCGCAAGTCGGGCTCGGTCCTGGGCCACGAGATCGCGGGCGAGGTCGCCGCGGTCGGCGCGGGCGTCACGGCGTTCCGCGCGGGCGACCGCGTCGTGCCGCACCACCACGCGCCGTGCCTGGCGTGCGGCGCGTGCGCGGCGGGACGCTACGTTCACTGCGACGAGTGGCGGGCGTCGCGCCTCGATCCCGGCGGCATGGCCGAGCTCGTGCGCGTTCCGGCGGGCAACCTCTCGCGCGACACGCGTCGCGTTCCCGACGGGTTGACCGACGAGGAGGCGATGTTCATGGAGCCGCTCGCGACGGTCGTCAAGGCGTTTCGGCGCGGCCGTTTCGAGAAGGGCCAGTCGATTCTCGTGGTGGGCCTCGGGCCGGCCGGGCAGCTGGCGCTGCGTCTGGCGCGCGCACGCGGGGCGGCCCGTGTCGCCGGCGCGGACCGGGTGGCCTCGCGGCTTTCCCTCGGCGCCGGAGGAAGCGGCGCCGACGCGGTCGTCGACGTGGACCGCGAAGGGCTCGCCGCGGGCGCGCGGAGGATCGCGGGCGGCCCGGGTTTCGACCTGGTGTTCGTCGGGCCGGGGAAGGGCGCGGTCGTGCGCGAGGCGGCGGAGTCGGTGGCGGCGGGCGGGACGCTGCTCCTCTTCACGATGGCGCCCCCGGGCGAGGCGTGGTCCGCGCCGCTTCACGACCTCTACTTCCACGAGATCGCGGTCGTGCCGTCCTACTCCTGCGGCCCCGACGACACCGCGGAGGCGCTCGCCCTCCTCACCGACGGGAGCGTTCCCGTCGCGGATCTCGTCTCGCACCGCTTCGCCCTGTCCGAGGCGCCTGCGGCGTTCGCGCGCGCCCGGGAGCCGGAGGGCTCGATGAAGGTCGTGTTCCGGGCGGGGTGAGGCCGACCGGGAAGGGCGCCTCGAAGCCGCGCGCCGGCCGCCCGCGGCTCGACAGGCTCCTGGTCGACCGCGGCCTCGCTCCGACGCGCGAGAGGGCGCAGGCGCTGATCCTCGCCGGGCGCGTCGAGGTCGGCGGGCGGCGCGCGGAGAAGGCGGGGGAGCCCGTGGATCCGGAGGCGGTCCTCTCCGTCGCCGGGCCCGAGCATCCGTACGTTTCGCGGGGAGGCGTCAAGCTCGCGGCGGCGCTCGACGCCTTCGCCCTCGATCCCGCCGGCCTCGTCTGCCTCGACGTGGGCGCATCGACCGGCGGCTTCACGGACTGCCTCCTCCAGCGGGGCGCGGCGCGGGTCTACGCCGTCGACGTCGGCCACGGCCAGCTCGACGCGAGGCTCCGCGCGGATCCGCGCGTCGTCGTGCGGGAACGGGTCAACGCGCGCCGGCTCTCCGCGGAGGACGTGCCCGAGTCCGTGGACCTCGCGGTCGTCGACGTGTCGTTCATCTCGCTGCGGCTGATCCTCCCCGCGGTCGTCGCCCGCGTGAGGCCCGGCGGCGCCGCCGTTCTCCTCGTCAAGCCCCAGTTCGAGGCGGGGCGCGGCGAGGTCCCGCGCGGCGGCGTCGTGCGGTCCGAGGAGACGCGGCGGCGCGTCGTCTCGGAGATCGAGGCGCTCGGACGCGACCTCCGCCTCGAGCCGATCGGCGCGCGGCCGTCTCCCATCCTCGGCGCGCGCGGGAACGCCGAGTTTCTGCTCGGATTTCGTGTAAATTGAGCGGAATGAAGGGGTCCCGCGCGACCGGCACGAAGAAGTTCCGGCGGATCGGCCTCGTGGCCAAGGTCGGCTCGGCGCCGGCGCTGCGCCTGGCGCGCTCCCTGGAGGCGGCTCTGCGCCGCCGCGGCCGCCGGGTCCAGTACGACACGGAGACAGCCGAGGCCCTCTCTCGCAAGGACGGCGTCTCCCGGGACCGCATCGCGCGGCTCTGCGACCTGGTCATGGTCGTCGGCGGCGACGGCACTCTCCTGTCGGTGGCGCGCGGCGCCCCGTCGCGCACGCCGCTGCTCGGGATCAACGTCGGCCTCCTGGGCTTCCTCACGGGCCTGTCCCGCGAGGAGGCGCTCCGCCGTCTGGACGAGGTCCTGGAGGGGAAGTTCCGCGAGGACCGGAGGCGCCGGCTGGACGTCACGGTCGGCCGGGGTCCGCACCACGGGACCTACCGCGTCCTGAACGACGCCGTCCTGAACCGCGAGGCGCTGGCGCGGATCGCGACCTTCACCGTCGAGCTCGACGGACGCCCGGTCTCCGAGTTCCGCGCCGACGGCGTCATCGTCTCGACGCCGACCGGTTCGACGGCCTACAACCTGTCCGCCGCGGGTCCGATCCTGCACCCCCAGCTCGCGGCGGTGGTCATCACGCCGATCTGTCCGCACACGCTCGCACAGAGGCCGGTCGTCGTTCCCGCGTCCACCCGCATCCGCCTGGGGGTCATGGGCCCGCAGCGGCGGGACGGGGGCGTGTATCTCACCCTCGACGGACAGGAGGGATTCCCGATCCCCGCCGGCATCCCCGTCGACGTCCAGTCGAGCGCGTCGCCCGTGACCCTCCTGCGTCCTCCCGAGTCGGATCACTTCGATCAGCTCGCGGAGAAGCTCTCCTGGGGCGTCTGAGATGCGCCGGCGCGGCGCGCCGCGGGCGACCGGCTTGAGGAAACGGTAAGAAGCCGCCGCCGCCCCGATCGACCGCCCATGTCCGAGAGCCAGGGAGAGAAGCCGAGACATCCGCCCCGCGAGGCGCAGCGCCTCTCGACGCCGCGACTGTTCGGGATCGTCGTCCTCTTCCTGATCCTCGCCGCCTACTCGGTCTGGAACTCCGACCGCTTCCAGGCGCTCATGCAGGGCGTGTCGGAGCAGCGGCTCTCGGAGTTGCTCCAGCGGCCGGTCCACTTCCGGCGCGTCAGCTTCCGGATCTTCCCTCCCCAGGTCCAGCTCGCCGACGTCTCGATCGCGAATGACCCGCGGCTGCCGGAAGAGCCGCTGTTCACCGCCGACGAGCTCACGATCGGCGGCGGCGTCTCGCTGACCGGCGGCGAGCTGCGGCTCGCGCGCGTGCGCGCGATCCATCCTCGGGTCGCGCTGGTCCAGTTCCCCGACGGGTCCTGGAACCTGCCGCCCGGCCTGACCGGGCCGAAGGGAAAGGGCGCCGGCCTCAGGCTCCGCGTCGGCGAGCTCGTCGTGCAGCAGGGACTCTTCCAGTTCGAGGGCCGCCAGGCCGGCCTCAACGGGCGGATGGAGGGGCTCACGCTGGAGATCGCCTCCCTCGCGGGCAACCGCTATCGCGGCTTGCTCGACGCGCGCAAGGCGACGCTCGAGCTGCCCGACGCCGAGCCCATCCTCTGCTCGCTCAACCTGCGCTTCCGACTGGATCCCGCGCGGGGAGTCGTGCTGGAGGACTCCAAGATGACGGGCTCGTTCGGAGAGCTCGCCCTCTCGGGCTCCGCGGAGGACCTGAAGCGTCCGCTCGTGCTCCTCACCGTCTCGGCGAGCCTGCACGTCGCCGAGGTCGAGCGTCTCTTCCGCTCCGGCCTCGGGTTCGGCGGCGACGCGCGGCTCACGGGACAACTGCGCGTGCCGGCCGGCGGCGGCTTCCGCTTCGCGGGCCGCCTCACCTCCGCGCGGATCGACGCGCGGGCGTTCCCGCTCGAGGGGCTGGAGGCGGAGCTCGTCGCAGCCCCCGACGCGGCCGTCGCCCACATCGTGCGAGCGCGCTACCAGGGCGGGGACGCCACGGGGGCCTTCCGGATCGAGGGACTCTCGGGGCCGCGCGGGAAGGCTCTGCCGATGAGTCTCACGGTCGAGGGACGCGGGGTCTCCGTCGAGAGGTTCTTCGGCGACATCAAGCTTCCCGGCACCGGCCTCTCGGGCACGCTCGCGATCTCGGTCGCCCTGCACTGGGCCGAGGGCGGGATCGAGCGCGCCAACGGAGGCGGCACGATCGCGATCGCGCCCGGTCCGGCGGCCTCCATCGTGCGGGGGCGCTTCGGCGTGCCGACCTCCGGCGGGAGCGCGCTCGCGGTCGTCGACGGGCGCATCGGCTTCGAGAACGCGGCGTTCCGGTTCCCCGCGTCGGCGCTCGAGCTGACGGGGAACCTCCGGATCGGCGAATGGGCCCCGGACTTCGACTTCCGGATCCGCTCGCGCGACTTGACCGAGCTCGACCGGATCTTCCAGAACTTCGCCGCCGCCGGCGGATCCGCCCACAAGCCCCTGGGGCTCGGCGGGAGCGGCGAGGTCGCGGGCCACATCGCGAGGTCCTGGAGCGATCCCGACGTGACGGCGCAGGTCTCGGCCGAGGGCGCTCGCTTCGCCGACGTCCTGTTCGGCAGCGTGCGGGGATCCGCCGACATGCACGACGGCGCGTTCCTCTTCCACCCGCTGCGCGTGTACGAGGGCGACGCGACGGTCTCGCTCGAGGGCACGTCGCGCTTCCGGCGCGACCCGAAGCGTCCGGACGTCGACCTGACGCTGACGGCCCGGCAATATCCGGTGGAGCGCTTCCTGGATTTCCTCGACCTCGACTATCCGATCACCGGGCGCGTGACGGGCAGCTTTCCGCTCCGCGGCAACCCTCCGGACGCCGTCTCCGGCGAGGGCATGGCGGTGATCGAGAACGCGGTCCTGTGGGACCAGAAGGTCGATCGCGTCACGGGCCGCCTCGGGCTGACGCCGGGGCACGTCAGCTTCGAGGACGTGCGGGTCGAGCTCGAGGGCGGCGCCGCCGGGGGACGCGCGAGCCTCGCCTACAAGGAGAAGACCTTCGAGGTGCGTGCGGCGGGGGACGGGATCGCGCTCTCCTCGATCCAGAGCGTGCACGAGCTCTCGAAGGAGATCCAGGGCCGGCTGTCCTTCGACGTCTCGGGCTCCGGCTCTCTCGAGAAGCCCAACCTGACCCTCTCGGCGACTCTCGCGAACGCGACCTTCTTCGGCCACCCGATCCCGGCCGGCGCGGAGCCGGCGCTCGCGCTGCGCATGACGGCGGGCGTCGTCGACGGGAAGATCACGGTGCCTCAGAAGCTGACGGTCGCGGCGCGCGGCGACGTGTCCGCCACGCCCGCGTCACTGGATGTCGAGGCCGACGTCGCGGACCTCTCCACGCTCCTGCTCTTCACGCCGCTCGCCCTCCCGGAGGGCGCGGGCGGATCGGTGGCCGGCCGCGGGCGAGTCACGCTCCCGTCGAAGAAGGGCGAGAAGCCCGCGGGCGAGGTCGTGCTCACGCGGCTTCGACTCGACGCGCGCGACCGGGCCGACCTCATCCGCAGCGAGGGCGACGTCCACGCCCGGTTCACCGGCGCTCGGGTCACCGTGGACGAGATCCATGCGGTCGGAGACGGGATCGACCTGCGCCTGCGCGGCGTCTTCGACGGCTCGGGGGAGAAGCCGGCTGTGGAGGCGAAGGCCTCGGGCACGGCCGACGCCGCAGTCCTCGGGCTGCTCGTGCCGGACCTCGGCCTCGCGGGCAAGCTCACGATCGACGTGGCCGCCAACGGCCCGCTCGGGAACCCGGCGCTCGGCGGGACGGTCCGCATCGAGAACGGCCGCTACCGGACGGCCGGATACGCCTTCGACGACATCGAGGGCGGCATTCGGCTGATCGGCTCGGCGGGGGAGCTCGAGGGCGTGCGCGCGAAGGTCGGCGAGGGCGAGGCGTTCGTGGCCGGGAGCTTCCGGATCGCGAACGGAGGGATCCAGGACTTCCGCTTCGCGCTGCAGGGGCGGCGCATCTCGGTCCGCGCGATCCCGTCGATGCGCCTCACGGTCGACGCGGACCTGGTCGCCTCGGGCGGGCCCGACGGCAACGAGGTCCGCGGCGAGATCACGCTCGTCCGCGGCACGTACTCGAAGGACGTTCAGCTGACGGTCTCGGACCTGCTGACGCGCAGCCGCCCGGGCGGTGCGCTCGCGGCGCGCGAGCCCTGGAAGGAGCGGACCGCGCTCGACGTCCGGATCGTGTCGGCGGCCTCGCTCGAGGTGCGCAACAACCTGGCCAGGCTCTCGGGTACGGTCGACCTGACCGCGCGGGGAACGCTCGCCGACCCGACGCTCCTCGGCCAGGTCCTGCTCGACGAGGGCGGCCGCGTCGTGTTCTCGGACATCCGCTACGAGATCGAGGCCGGCACGATCACGTTCACCAACACGACCGAGATCGCGCCGTTCATCGACCTGCGGGCGCGCGCCGACATCAAGGGCTACGACCTCGTCGTCTCGCTGGTGGGGACCTGGCCGCGCGTCAACGCGAGCTTCACCTCGAACCCGCCGCTCACGAACGACCAGGTCCTGGGACTGGTCCTGAGCGGCTCGCCCCCGGACACGCGCAACCCGGTCCAGACCTCCAGCCAGATCGTCTCCGCCGCGGGCGGCATCGTGTCGGGAGCCGTCACGAGCCCCCTGACGAAGCCGACCCAACGCATCTTCAAGCTCGACCGCTTCGCGATCGACCCCGTCTTCGAGGGCAGCACGCTGACGACCTTCCGCACCACGATCGGCAAGCAGATCACGCAGGATCTCCTGGTGACGTCGTCGATCGCCGTCGATTCGAGCAAGCAGCCGCTCATCCGCATCGAGTGGCAGGCGACGAATACGATCCTCATCGAGCTCGTCCGCGACGAGAACGGGATCCTGACGCTGACCTTCCGGAAGCGGCAGCGCCTGTGAAAGTGAGGCGGCTCGCGGGCGTCGTCTTCCTGCTGTTCCTCGCCGTCCGTGCGATCGGCCGCGGTGACGACGCCGGCGACGACGCCGCGCCGAACCTCGGCGAGCTCGGGGGCCGGACGATCGAGTCGATCTCCTACACTGCCGACGGCCCGGTCGACGTGCGCGAGCTCAAGCGCCTGATCGCCCTGCAGGTCGGGCACCCGCTGACGGACGGCGCGACGTCCGAGACGATCCGCAACCTCTACGGCACGCTCCAGTTCTCGGACGTGCTCATCGACGCGGCGCCCGCCCCGGCGGGGGGCGTCGCGGTCACCCTCCACCTGTTCCGGGCGTTCACCGTGCGCAAGATCAAGTTCGAGGGGAGGTCCACGCTCTCCGGCGAGGACCTGCGCCGGGCGGTGCCGTTCGCGGAGGGAGATCCCTTCGCGGCCGCGCCGCTCGCGGCCGGGGCCGGGGCCATTCAGCGACGCCTCCTGACAGAGGGCTACCTCCATCCGGAGGTGGACCCGGAGGTCGAGTACGACCACGCCCTGTTCACGGTGCAGGTCGTCTACAAGATCAAGGCGGGTGAGCGCGGCCTCCTCGCGGCGCCCTTCTTCGACGGCGAGACGGCTCCGTTCACGCCGCAGGTCCTGGCCCGCGAGGGCAAGATCCGGGAGGGCAAGCCCTACCGCGAGGCGAAGTCGCGCGACTCGGCGGAGCGGATCCGGAAGTACCTCCTCGAGCAGGGGTACTTCCGGGCGTCCGTCGAGCTGATCGCGGCCGAGCCCACGGAGTCGGGGCGGATCCGCCCCGTCTTCCGAATCGACGTGGGCGCGCTGTACCAGCTCCAGGTCGCCGGCATCAAGCTCAAGCACGCGCGCAAGGAGATCCTCGCGCTGCTCGCCGCGCAGCCGTTCGACGAGGACCTGCTCGAGTCGTGGGCGGAGGAGCACCGGGCCGAGCTCCAGCGCGCCGGCCACTACCATGCCGAGGTCACGGCCTCCACGTCGCCGGGGACCTCGGCGACGATCGTCGCGCTGTCGGTGGACCCCGGTCCGAAGTATGCGATCGAGCGGATCTCGATCTCGGGCAACGCCTCGGTCGGCGAGAAGACGCTGCGCGCGCTCATGGAGACGCACAAGAAGGGCCTGCCCGTGCTGGAGAAGGGGCGGCTGGTGGACTCCACGCTCGACGCGGACGTGAGCGCGATCCTCGGCTACTACCAGACGCACGGCTGGATCGACGCGAAGGTCGAGAAGCCCTCGGTCCGCGACGGCTCGAAGCCCGGCCTTCTCGACGTCGGCCTCACGATCGTCGAGGGCCCTCGCACCTACGTCTTCGACCGGCGCATCGAGGGCGCGGAGCACCTGAGCCCGGAGGAGATCGAGAAGCTCCTCACCATCCGCGTCGGGCAGGCGCTGAACCCCGTCGTGCTGCGCCAGGACGTCGGCGCTCTCACGACCTACTACTGGAACACCGGGTGGCGGGAGGCCGCGGTCCAGGACCGGACCACGATCTCGGAGGACCGCACCAAAGCCGACGTCGTCTACCGCGTCGTGGAGGGCGACAGGACCTTTTTCGGCAAGACGGTCATCCGCGGCAACGCCGTGACACGGATCTCGCGCATCGAGCGCCAGGTCGCCTGGAAGGAGGGCGAGCCCTTCTCACAGGCCAAGGTCGCCGAGACCCAGCAGAACCTGGCGCGCACCGGCGCGTTCCGCACGATCAACATCCGGCCGCAGCCCGTGGACCCCGAGAGCCAGGAGCGCAACGTCGACATCCAGCTGGCGGAGGCCCGGCGCATCTCGCTGCTGTACGGCTTCGGCTACCAGAACGTCACGGGCGCGACCGAGAACCGCAACGACGTGTTCGGGATCGCCGGCGTGACCTACCGGAATCTGTTCGGCTCGATGCGAACGGCCTCGCTCGAGGTGCAGTACGCTCCGATCTCGGGGCGCGGGCACGTCTTCGCGAGCTTCCTCGAGCCCTACCTCTTCAACACCAACGTCCCGCTGACGCTCGTCGTGTTCGCGGCGCGCGAGCCCATCCAGGACATCGACATCGACCGCGTCGGCGGCTTCCTCGAGTCGGTGCGGCTCTTCGGCCAGCACACGCGCGTCGGCCTGCGATACGAGTACCAGCAGATCGCGCCGAGGAACCCCGACGACCTGTCGACGATCGAACGCGAGAAGTTCCCCAAGTCGGACCTCCCGATCAAGCAGTCGGCGATCGGCCCGAGCCTCCTCTACGACCGCCGCGACGACATCCTCGATCCGCACCACGGGTACTACGTGACGCTGTCCGGCAAGTACGCGTTCCCGTTCCTCGCGGCCGACGCGCGCTACGGAAAGGTGTCGTCGCAGGCCGCCTGGTTCACGCCGCTCTTCCGCGGCGTTCTCGGCGTGTCGGCGCGCGGCGGCGCGATCTTCCCGTACGGCCCGCCCTCGGAGACCGGAGTCCCGATCGCGGAGCGCTTCTTCTCGGGAGGCTCCGCCACGGGCCGGGGATTCGACACGGACGTCCTGGGCATTCCGGGGGTCACGGTCGACTACAACACCCAGGCCACGACGCCTCCGGGAAACGGCGCCGGGAAGGGCTCCTGCATCCCGAAGTACACCTTCCCGGGCGCGGCCGACTACGACTGCAGCGACGGTCCCCGCATCATCGGCGGCAACGGGTTCATGGCGTGGAGCTTCGAGTACCGCCTGCCGGTCTTCGGAAACCTCGGGATCTCCGTCTTCTACGACCTCGCGCAGGTCTGGGAGAGTCCCAACGACATCAACTTCCACATCGAGGGCGCGAACGGCCTGCGCCAGTCGATCGGCGCCGGCCTCCACTACATGACGCCGATCGGGCCGCTGCGCCTCGAGTACGGCCTGCCTCTGCAGCCTCGCACCATCCCCTTCGACGTCACGACCACCGATCCGGAGGGCAAGCCGATCGTTCTCCAGACGGGTCTGACGACGAAGGAGACCGGACGGATCTTCTTGTCGATCGGGTATCCGTTCTAGGGGTTCCGGACTCCGGATTCCGGATTCGGATCCCGGCTCTTCAATTCACGCAGGATCCGGGGCCGCGGGGGTCGCCGCAGGTTCCGCAGCCGGACGGCGCGTCGGACGACGCCTTCGCGCTCGTCGACCCGTTGCCCACCGCGAACGCCGACAGGAGCTTGCGCAGCCTGCGGCTCTCGCAGGATGGGCAGCGCGGCTTGGCCTCGCCGAAAACGACTTCCTCGAAGATCTTGTCGCACTGGAGGCATTGAAACTCGAACAGCGGCATGGCGCGATCTTATCCGGCTCTCCAACCCGAACCAAAATTCAAGATCGAAATCCTCAGGCGTCCGCCAGTTCCGCGGCGAGCGCCGGCAGCCCCGTCGGAGTCTCCGCCAGCAGGCGCTCCTGCTGCGCGAGGGCGTGGCGCACCCACTCGGCGTCGTCCTCGGTGGCCGCGCTCAGCCCGGTGAACGGCGCCTCGGCCAGCGCCTCCGCGTAGGGGAGCGACGGAAGCCCGCCGTCGCGCAGCGCGTGGATCAGCTTCAGCGTGCGGAAGGAGTCGAACCAGGTGTGGAAGGCGCGGAGCATCGCGGCCGGCTCGTGCGAGCGCGCGATCGCCTGACGGATCGCGGGGAACGCGCCCATCTTCTCGAGCGCCTCGATCAGGAGGTCGGAGCGGAAGAAGGGGTTGTCCTTCGGCAGCTCCTCCAGGGCACGCTCGATGCGTCCGCCCGAGCGCGCCGTGGCCGCGAGCACGCGCAGCCACGCCGCGACGTGCGCGAACGCGAGCGGGTGATAGAGCCGGAAGCCCGAGAGCGCGCGTCGGCTCGCGACCAGCTTGGAGAGGGCCTTTCCGGTGCCGATCGGGACCCGGTCGGAGAGACGCCCCTCGAGCAGGACCGGCGTCCCCGCGAGGCGGACGATCGTGCCGACCTTCGCGAGCTTGTTCAGGACGTAGAAGTCCTCCGTCGCGTTGCGCTCCGGGAAGCCGTGGACCCGCGCGTAGGCATCGGGCCGGATCGCGAGGCAGCTGCCCATGGCCTGGTAGGCGTACGGCGAGCCGCACCAGGCGAGGCCGAGCGTGTAGTAACGCAGCGAGATCTCGTAGAGGCGGGCCGCCAGCGCGAGCGACGCGTCGGCCGCGCTGAAGCGGTGCTCGAAGAAGTAGAGCGCGGCGGCGTTGCCGTCGGGCGCGATCTTCCAGGTCTGGTCGAAGTAGTCGTTGGGGAGGACCACGTCGGCGTCGGTGTTGTGGAGCCAGCGGGAGCCGAGGCGGCCGTCCGCGTGGATCCGGAGGAGCAGGTCGTTCCCGATCTTCCGCGCGAGGCCGACGCCCTGACCCTCCGGCAAGTAGTGGCCGGGGGCGGCGCGGTCGATCAGCACGACGCGCCCGTTCGGCGTCGGCTTCGAATAGCTCAGCAACGAGACCGGGTGCTCGGCCTGGAGGTCGTGCGACTCGGAGGCCGCCGCCCGGAGGCGCTCCCGCGCGGCGGCGTTCGCCTCGTGCTTCGCCGCGGGCGAATCCGCGCGCGCGTTCAAGACGACCACGACCAGCGTGTCGCCTCCCGGGCCGCGCGGCACGGAGCCGACCGTGTCGAAGAGGCTCTGGCCCTCCCCGTAGGCGGGGATGACCAGGGCGTGAGCGAACTCGCCCTTCACGGCGTCCGCGGCGAGGGACTCGGGCTCGGCGTGGCGCGCGAGGTACTTGGAGACGGCCTTGTTCACGAGGGGAGACTATAAGAGGGTTGTGAGTTGAGAGTTATGAGTTGTGAGTCGTCGATAAGGTCGCGCCCTGCTTTTTCGACGACTCATAACTACAACTCACAACTCAAAACCTTTCTCAATAGAGTCTCGCGCGAATCGGCAGCTCCGCGATGATCTTCGCCTCCTCCCCCAGGATCTCATCCAGCCGCGCCTCCACCTCGACCTCGTCGAAGTACCGCCTCGCCAGGTCGATGTAGAGCTCCTGGTGGCGGACCTCCGCGCGCGCGAGCTCGCGGTAGAAGCGCTTGAGCTCGGCCTCCTCCTCGGGAATCCCGGCGGCGATCAGCCCGAAACGCTCGCAGCCGCGCGCCTCCGCGACGGCCGCCGTCAGGAGCCGGTCCAGGAAGTAGGCGTCGCTCCCGCGGCGGAAGCCGCGCGCCAGCGTCTGCATGTACGGGTCCTTGCGGTCGGGCGCGAGCACGAGGCCGCGCCGGGCGATCCACTCCGCGACGCGCTGGAAGTGCTCCAGCTCCTCCCGGGCGAGCGCGATGCACTCGGCCACGAGCTCGGGCCGGTCGGGGTAGTGCGCCACGAAGGCCAGCGCGGAGGCGGATGCCTTCCGCTCGCACGCGGCGTGATCCCGCAGGAAGGCGTCGAAGTCCGCGAGCACCGCGTCGATCCACGCCGGCGGGCTGGCGACCTTGAGCCTCAAGCGACCCTACCCGCCGCTGACGGCCGGAAGGATCGCGATCTCGCACTCGCGCGGCACCCGGGTCGCGAGGCCGCTCGCATCGCGCACGTTGTCCTCGCCCACGAAGACGTTGACGTGCGGCCGGATCTCGCCCCGCTCCGTGACGACGCGGTCCCGGACGCCGGGGTAGCGCGCCGCGAGCTCGGCGAGCGCGTCGCCGACCGTGTCGGGAGTCCGCTCGAGCGTCACCCGGTCGCGGCCCTCGGCGAAGGGGCGCAGGGGTCCCGGGATGAGGATGACCACGGGCATCAGGCGGCTCGACGAACCGTTCTCTTGCGACGGCGTCCTTTCGCCGGCGCCCCGGTCCGAGAACGCGCGGCGCGCTTCTTCGCCTTCGGCTTCGCGGCTCCTCGCCTCGAGCCGACGTTCGCCGCGATCCCCGTCTTGACGCAGACGATCGGCGGCAGGCCGTCCGCGACGAGCCTCCAGCTTCCGCCCTCGTCGCGCGAGGCGTAGAGCCGTCCGCTGCGCGTGCCGAAGTACACGCCGGCGGGATCGAGGGAGTCGACGGCCATCGCGTCCCGCACCACGGTCTCGAGCGCGCCCTTCTGCGGAAGCCCCCGCGTCATCGCCTGCCAGGAGCGGCCGGCGTTGCGCGTCCGGTAGACGCGGAGCTTGCCCTCCGGCGTGCAGCGGAACTCGTCGGAGTGGAGCGGCACGACGAACGCCGTGTCGGGATCGCGCGGGTGGCCCGCGAGGCCGAAGCCGAAGTCGGACGGCACGCCGTTGGCGACGTCGGTCCACGAGTCCCCGCCGTCGTCCGAGCGGTAGAGACCCCAGTGATTCTGGAGGAAGAGCCGATCCGGCTGCGCGGCGTTCTGCGCGATCTTGTGGACGCACTGGCCGAACTCGGGATACGGATCGGGCATGAACTCGGCGCGGACTCCCCGGTTCTTGACGTGCCACGATCGGCCGCCGTCGTCGGTGCGGTACGCGCCGCCCGTCGACGTGGCGACGACCATTCGGCCGGGCCGCTTCGGGTCCACGAGGACGGTGTGGAGGCAGAGCCCGCCGCCCCCCGGCTGCCACTTCGCCCGGTGGGGATGGTTCCAGAGCCCCTGATTGAGGCTCCAGCTCTCGCCGGCGTCGCGCGACTCGAAGAGCGCGGAGGGCTCGACGCCGCAGAAGAGCGCGTCCGGCTCGTCGGCGAGCCCCGGCGAGATCTGCCAGATGTTCTTGAGCGTCGCGCCCGAGGCGTCGGGGAAGCGCACCCGGGGAGCCTCGGGACGCGTCCAGGTTCCGCCGAAGTCGTCGCTCCAGCAGAGCTCCGCTCCCCAGTGCATGCTGGACGGCGCCGCCCAGATCCGGCGCCGGCCGGCGCGCGCGTCGAAGGCCGCGGCGTAGACCGAGCGGCCGGGGAAGTGCGGCCCCGACATCCGGTACGTCCGGCGTGCGCGGTCCGCGTGCAGCAGGAAGAGGCCCTTCATCGTACCGACGAGCAGGAGCACGTCCCCGTCGCGCGGAGAGATCGGCGGAGGCGGCTTCAGTTTCTTTGCGGGCATGGGCGACAGTCTATGGCGTCCAGCGCGCGTAGAGCTCCGTGACTTTCCGGCGCAGGTCCTCGAGCGTTCCGTCGTTGACGAGGACGTCGTGGGCGCGCACGCGCGCGGACTCGGGAGGCAGCTGCGCCGCGATGCGGCGCCGCGCGTCCTCGGCGTCGCCGCCGCCCGTCTGCCAGCGTTGGATCCGCGTCTCCTCCGGGGCCACGACGAGGAGGATGCGGTCGTAGTCCGACTCGGTCTTCGCCTCCAGGAGCTGCGAGGCCTCCGCGACGGCGACGCGGGCGCCCGAGTGCGCCGCCTCGGCGAACCGGCGGGCGCGCTCGGCGCGGACGAGCGGATGGATGCGCGCCTCGAGCGCATGCCGCCGCGCGGGATCCGCGAACACGATCCCGGCGATGCGGCTGCGGTCGATCGAGCCGTCCGGCGCGAGCACGGCGTCGCCGAAGAGCTCGCGGGCCGCGAGCGCGCCCGGTTCGCCGTCCTTGTAGAGGTCGCGGACGATCTGGTCGGCGTCGAAGACGACCGCGCCGCGCTCGCGCAGCATGGCCGCCACCGTGGACTTGCCGGACGCCAGGCCGCCCGTGAGACCGACCCGGAGCATGCTAGGGCTTCGGCTCCCGGATCACCTCGCCGCCCTTCATGACGAAATCCACCTTCTCCAGCACGCCGACGTCCTGCAGCGGGTCTCCCGGAATCGCGACGACGTCCGCCCGCGCGCCCTTCGCGAGCACGCCGGCCTGCCCCGCAAGCCCGAGGGCGTCGGCGGCGACGGACGTGGCGCTCCGGATGGCCTCGAGCGGCGTCATGCCGAGCTGGACCTCGTAGCCGAACTCCCTCGCCTGGTTGATCTCGGTCCACGGAAAGCCGCCCGCGTCGGTGCCGAAGACCACCCGGACGCCGGCCTTGCGGCAGTTCGCGAGCGACTTCGCCGCGATCTTCTCGGTCTCCTTCAGCATGGCGTCGTCGGGGTAGAACGCCGCCTGGTAATAGAGCACGGTCTGCGTCGGACAGTAGAAGATGCCCTTGCGCGCCATCTCCGCCGCCATCTCCGGGCGGATCGAGTCGCCGTGCTCGATCGAGTCGACGCCGGCCGCGACGGCCATGCGCGTGCCGGTGTCCGATGTGGCGTGCGCGGCGACCTTCCGGCCGCGGGCGTGGGCCTCGGAGACGACGGCGGCGAGCTCCTCCGCGGTCCAGTTGGGCCGCGTGTCGATGTACCCGTCTTCGGTCAGACGAGGCCGGCCCGTGTTGGCGTAGACCTTGACCCAGTCGGTGCCGTAGGAAATCTGCTCGCGGACCGCCTTGCGGCAGCCGTCGGCGCCGTCGCAGACCTGGACGCCGGTCGGGAAGCTCCAGTCGGGACGGAAGCGCAGGATCGGATACGTCCCGGTCGTCGAGAGCGCGGGGCCCGCGACCTGGAGCCTCGGGCCCGGGATGACGCCCTCGTCGACCGCGTCGCGCAGCGCGACGTCGCCGTAACCCATGCCCTCCGTCTCGAGGTCGCGCAGCGTGGTGAAGCCGTGGTCGAGCGCGATCCTCAGGGCTCGCACCGCGCGGGCGACCCGGTGCGCCGGGTACTCCTTCAGGATCTGGTCGTCGTACTCCCGATCGGTCGCGTCGCCCTGGATGAGGATGTGCGTGTGGGCGTCGATCAGGCCCGGCAGCAGGGTGCGGCCGCCGAGGTCGATGAGGCGCGCGCCGGCCGGCGCCGCGGAGGCGTCGGTCCCCACGCTCTCGATCCGGCCGGCCGAGAGGACGACGACGGGATGCTCCACGTAGCGCCCGCTCGTGACATCGAGAAGCCGCGCCGCGCGCAGGACGATGGTCTTCGGATTCTCTTGCGTGTAGGCGACGGCCGTGATCAGGGCGAGGGCCGCGGCCGCGACGAGCCGGCGCCGCGCCTCACGGGCGGACAACGACCTGCCCTCCCTTCATGACGAAGTCGACTTTCTCCAGGGCCTTCACGTCCTGCAGGGGATCTCCCGATACGGCGACCACGTCCGCGTACGCGCCCTTCGCGAGCTGGCCGATCTGCCCGGTCAGGCCCAGGAGCTCGGCGGCGTTGGTCGTCGCGGTGCGGATCGCCTCGATCGGCGTCATGCCGAGCTCGACCTCGTAGCCGAACTCCTTCGCCTGGTTGATCTCGGTCCACGGGAAACCGCCGGCGTCGGTCCCCATCACGATCTTCACGCCGGCCTTCCGGCAGTTGGCGAACGACTTCGCCTGGATCTTCTCCGACTGGCTGCAGATCGCGCATCCCTCCTTCGCGCGAATGGGAGAGACGTAGCGGACGACCGTCAGCGTCGGACAGAAGGCGATGCCCTTGCGGGCCATCTCGGCCGCCATCTCGGGACGGATCGAGTCGCCGTGCTCGATCGAGTCGACGCCCGCGGCGACGGCGAGCCGGACGCCGGTGTCGGATCGCGCGTGCGCCGCGACCTTCCGGCCGCGCGAATGCGCCTCGCCGACGACGGCCTCGATCTCCTCCTTCGTCCAGTTCGGCGGAGAGTCGACGTAGCCGTCGGCGGTCAGGTGCAGGCCGCCGGTGTTGGCGTAGACCTTGACCCAGTCGGTGCCGTAGGAGATCTGCTCGCGGACGGCCTTGCGGCACCCGTCGGCGCCGTCGCAGACCATGACGCCGGTGGGGAACTTCCAGTCGGGACGGAAGTGCAGGATCGGATAGGTCCCCGTGGTCGAGAGCGCCGGGCCCACCACCCGCATCCGCGGACCCGGGATCACGCCCTCGTCGATGGCGTCGCGCAGCGCCACGTCGTCGTAGCCGGCGCCCTCCGTCTCGAGGTCGCGCATCGTCGTGAAGCCGTGCTCGAGCGCGATCTTGAGCGCGCGCACGGCGCGGGCGACCCGGTGCGCGGGGTACTCCTGGAGGATCTGGACCTCGTACTCGGCCGCGGTCGCGTCGCCCTGGAGGAGGACGTGCGTGTGCAGGTCGGCGAGGCCCGGGAGGAGGACCCGTGGCCCGAGGTCGATGACGGCGGCTCCGGCCGGGATTTGGGACGCGTCGGTCCCGACGCTCTCGATCCGGTCCCCGCGGACCACCACGACGGGCCGCTCGACGTAGCGCCCGCTGGGCACGTCGAGGAGCCGGGCCGCGCGGAGGACCGTGACCGGAGGCGGGGAGGGCGCCTTGGCGGCGGTCTCCTGCGCCCGGAGCCGGGATCCCTGGAGGACGAGCAGCAGGCCGGCGACCGAGGCGAGGGCGAGTCGCGCGAGGGCGAGTCGCGCGAGGGCGAGTCGTTTGTTCAAGGGGTCTCCTTCAAGGATGCCGGGGAAGCCTATCGCGCCTGCCGGACCGCGAAAAAAGCCTCGCCTCCCCTAAACAATCTACAGGAAGCCGCGTATGCTCCTGTAGAGAGTCGAGAGGAGACCCGATGCCCGACGCCTCGAACCGCAGCGAACGAAGCGACCTGCTCCAGGGGACCCTGGACGTCCTGATCCTGAAGACCCTGGCCGCCCAGGCCATGCACGGGTGGGGGATCGCCCAGAGGATCCAGCAGCTCTCCGACGACGTCCTGGCCGTCAACCAGGGCTCCCTCTACCCGGCCCTGCACCGGTTGGAGGAGAAGGGCTGGATCGCGGCGGAGTGGGGCAGCTCCGAGAACAATCGCCGCGCCCGCTACTACACGCTGACCCGCGCCGGGCGCCGGCAGCTGGCCGACGAGACCGAGAGCTGGGAGCGCTTCGCGGCCGCCGTCGGCCGCGTCCTGGCCGCCACCTAGAGTCCACGAAGGGAGAAGCCCATGTTCGGACGCGTTTTGGGCACCGTGCGGTCGGTCTTCTCGAGGGGGAAGATGGAATCCGACCTCGACGAGGAGCTGCGCTTCCATCTCGAGCGGGAGATCGAGAAGAACGTGCGGCGGGGGATGTCGCCGGAGAACGCCCGGACCGAGGCCCTCCGCCTGTTCGGCGGCCTCGAGAAGACCAAGGACGAGGTCCGCGAGGCCGACCGGGCGGTCCTCCTCGAGACCGTCCTCCAGGACATCCGCTACGGCGCGCGCTCGCTCCGCAAGAACCCGGGATACGCGGCGGCCGCGGTCCTGACGCTCGCGCTCGGGATCGGCGCGAACACCGCGATCTTCTCGGTCGTGCACGGCGTGCTCCTGCAGTCGCTGCCCTACGGCGGCGGCGACCGGCTCGTGCGCCTGCGCGTGGACGCGCCGGGAGCGGGGATCCAGGACGGCCGGTTCGCGGCCCCGGAGATCAACGACATCCGCGCCCTGAGCCGGACGGTCGAGGGCGTCGTCGAGTACCACTCGATGTTCTTCGTGCTCCTCGGCGGCACGGAGCCGCAGCGCGTCCAGACCGGCGTCGTCTCGGCCAACTACTTCGACACTCTCGGCGTCGCCCCCATCGTCGGCCGGACGTTCCTTCCGGGCGAGGACAAGAAGGGCGCGGAGGCCGTGCTGGTTCTGTCGCACCCGTACTGGATGCGCGCATTCGGCGGGGACCCCTCGGTCGTCGGCCGCGTCTTCACGATGAACGACCGGCCGCACACCGTGATCGGCGTGCTGCCCCCGATCCCGGGCTATCCCGAGGACAACGACGTCTACATGCCCGTGTCGGCGTGCCCCTTCCGGTCGGACCCCGAGATGGAGACCAACCGTCAGATGGGAATGATGCAGGCCTTCGGGAGGCTCAAGCCGGGCGTCCGCTTCGACGCCGCGAAGAGCGATCTCGCCTCGGTCGCCGCGCGGATGGTTCACGACCACCCCTCGGATTACCCGGAGTCCGTTCACCTGACTCTCCTGCCCGTCTCGCTGCGCGAGGAGCTCACGCGCCAGGCGCGGCCGACGTTCCTGCTCCTGTTCGGGACCGTGGGTCTCGTCCTGCTGCTCGCCTGCGCCAACGTCGCGAACCTGTCGCTCGCCCGCCTCGTGCGCCGCGAGCGGGAGATGGCGCTCCGGTCGGCGCTCGGCGCCGGGCGCGGACGTCTGACCCGGCAGCTCCTCACCGAGAGCCTGCTCATCTCGCTGACCGGCGGGCTCGTCGGCGTCGGGCTGGCCGCCGCCGGGCGCGGCCTCCTCGTCCACTTCGCGAAGCGGTTCACCCCTCGCGCGCCCGAGATCGCGGTCGACGTGCCCGTGCTCGTCTTCTCGCTCGCGGTGTCGATCGCCGTGGGCGTCATCCTCGGCCTGCTGCCGGCGCTCTCGTCGAAGCGGAGCCTCTCCGCCTCGCTCACCGACGGCCGCGACGCGTCGGGAGCGACGCCGGCGCGCCTTCGCGTCCGCAACCTCCTGATCGCCAGTCAGGTCGCGATCTCCTTCGTCCTTCTCGTCGGCGCCGGCCTGATGCTGCGCACTCTGTGGAAGCTCTCGCACGTCGACACGGGGTTCCGAACCGAGCACGTGCTCACCGCGCGTCTCTCGCTGAACTTCACGCGCTACTCCAAGAAGGAGGAGCGGCTGGCCTTCCAGGACGAGCTGCTCGCGCGCATGGCCCACGAGCCGGGGGTGCAATCGATCGCGCTCGCGGGAACGTTCCCGCTGAACGAGGGCGGCCCCGCCAACGGCCAGTACGACGTCGAGGGCCGACGGGCGCCCAGCCGCGAGCAGAAACCGCGCGCCGACTTCCAGCGCGTCAGCGCCGCCTACTTCACGACCATCGGGGTCCCCGTCCTGCGGGGACGGGTCCTCGCCGACACGGACCGCGTCGAGGCCCCGATCGTCGCGGTGATCAACGATCAGATGGCCCGGCACGTCTGGCCGGGTGAGGATCCCATCGGCAAGCGGATCGAGATCGAGACCGATCCCGGAAAGATGTCGCCGGTCGAGATCGTGGGAATCGTCGGCAACGTGCGGCAGTACGCGATCGCCGACGCGCCCGTCGATCAGGTCTTCCTCTCGATCCGCCAGTTCCCCGGCCTCGGAACATGCCTGATCCGCACCGACGGCGATCCGAAGCGGCTCGCGCGCGTCCTGCGGGCGACGGTCCACACGATCGGACCCGAGCAGCCGATCGACCGCATCCGCACGCTCGACGAGGTGCGCGCCGGCGCGCTCGACACGCCGCGCCTGACCGCGACGCTGCTCCTGCTCTTCGCGAGCCTGGCCCTGACGATCACCGCGACCGGAATCGCCGGCGTGATCGGATTCACGGTCGGACAGCGGCGGCAGGAGTTCGGCATCCGCATGGCGCTCGGCGCGCGGCCCTCGAGCGTCCTCGCGATGGTCCTCGGGCAGGGAATGCGCCAGGTGCTGATCGGCCTCGCGATCGGCATCGCGGTCGCGCTCGCGGTCTCGAGGCTCTGGGCGAGCCTCCTGTACGAGGTCTCGCCGACCGATCCGCCGACCTTCCTCGCCGTCGCGCTGATCCTGGGCGCCGTCGCCGCGATCGCATGCCTCGTGCCGGCGCGCCGCGCGACCGCGGTCGATCCCATGATCGCGCTGCGCAGCGCGTGAGGAGGCCGACCGTGAAGCGTGCGCTCCTCCTCGGAGCCCTGCTGGCGGCGTCGCCGATGCTCGGGCTCGGACCGAAGAGCGCGGGCGGCAAGAACGTCGCGATCCTGATCTTCCCGGGCGTGCAGATCATCGACTACACCGGTCCCTGGGAGGTCCTCGGCCACGCCGTCGTCAACGGCGAGCCGGCGTTCCACATGTACACGGTCTCCGACTCGGCGGATCCGATCACGACGTCGATGGGGATGAGCGTCAACCCGACGTACCGCTTCGGCCAGGAGCCGAAGCCCGATCTCGTCGTGGTGCCGGGCGGCAACGTCGGCCCGCAGCTCGAGAACCCCGCCGTCATCCGCTGGCTGCGCGAGCGCGCGCAGGGCGCCGAGCTCGTCCTCTCGGTCTGCAACGGCGCGTTCTTCCTGGCGAAGGCCGGACTCCTCGACGGGCTCGAGGCCACGACGTTCGCCGGCCTGATCGACGAGCTCAAGGAGCAGGCGCCGAAGACGCGGGTCGTCTCGGATCGGCGGTTCGTGGACAACGGCAAGATCATCACCGCGGCGGGGCTGTCCGCCGGGATCGACGGCGCCCTCCACGTCATCGAGCGAGTCTGCGGCCGCGGCGCCGCGCAGGTCGCGGCCGTGTCGCTCGAGTACGACTGGCGGCCGGACTCCGGCTACGCGCGAGCGAGCCTCGCGGACCGGCGGCTCTCGCCGGGTTTCGAGGCGATCCGGGAGTTCCCGTGGCGGACCGTCGTGAGCCACCAGGGCACGCGCGATCGCTGGGAGACGAGCTGGAGGATCCAGACCGATTCGAGCGCCGCCGCCGTCCTGCAGAAGCTGGACAAGGCCTTCGAGGAGTCCCGCGGAGCCGCGAGGCTGTCCGCCGGCTCGTGGAGGCTGGCGGGCGAGGACGGGACGAGCTGGACCGAGTCGACGCGGGTCGCCCCGGCCGAGGGAAAGCCGGCGGCCTACCTCGTCACCATGGTCGTGACCCGATCACCGAAGTAGCCTTCGTCCCTCGCGACGGGATTTTCGTCCGCGCGGCGCAACCCTGAGGCCTCGCGTCCGTTTGAATCCGCCAGGAGCCTCGATGGCGGGCTACGCCCTGACGGTCAACGGACGGAAGCGGACGGTCGAGTCGGCGGATCCCGATCTGCCGCTCCTCTGGGTCCTGCGGGACCTCCTCGGCCTGACCGGCACCAAGTACGGCTGCGGCGTCGGCGTCTGCGGCGCCTGCACCGTGCACGTCGACGGCCAGGCGATGCGCTCGTGCCAGGTGCCCGTGTCCTCCCTGGCGGGGCGCACGATCACCACCATCGAGGGGCTCTCGCTGGACGGCGTGCATCCCTGCCAGCGGGCCTGGCTCGACGAGGACGTCGCGCAGTGCGGCTACTGCCAGCCCGGAATGATCATGACTTGCGCGGCGGCTCTGCGCGGACCCGCGCGCGCGACGCGCGAGTCCGTCGAGGCCGCGCTCTCCGAGCACGTCTGCCGCTGCGGCACGTACGGCCGCGTGCGCCGGGCCGTCGCCCGCCTCCTCGGAGACTCGGGAGCCGTGCGATGAGAAGCAGCCGCCGGGAGTTCCTGCGCACGACGGCTGCAGCGGGGGCGGCACTGTCGACGCTGCGAGTCCCCATCCGCGCGCTTGCGGCTACGCCGCTCGGGGCGGCGGCTCGCTTCGCGCCGAACCAGTGGGTCCGCATCGACGCGTCGGGCCGGGTGACCGTGGTCGTGGCGCGATCCGAGATGGGGCAGGGCGTGCGGACCTCGCTCGCGATGATCCTCGCCGAGGAGCTCGGCGCGGACTGGAAGGCGGTCGCGGTCGAGCAGGCTTCGCCGTCGGCCGAGTACACCGACATGAACACGGGAGGCAGCGACAGCGTGGCGTCGGGCTGGGCGCCGCTGCGCACCGCCGGCGCGGCGGCGCGGGAGATGCTCGTCGCGGCGGCGGCGAAGGCCTGGGGCGTGCCCGAGTCCGAGTGCCGGACCGAGCACGGAGCGGTCGTGCACGGGGCGTCCAGGAAGCGCGCCGCCTTCGGCACCCTGGTGGCCGCGGCCGCCGCCCTTCCCGTGCCGAAGGAGCCGCGTCTGAAAGCGCGCTCGGAGTTCACGCTGGTCGGTACGCGCGTGCCGCGCATCGACGGACCCGACATCGTGACGGGCCGCGCCGTCTACGGTCTGGATACCCGGATCCTCGGGATGCTCTTCGCCGCGGTCGCGCGGTGCCCGGTCGCGGGCGGCAAGCTCGTGCGGTTCGACCCGGCGCCGGCGGCGGCGGTGCCCGGCGTCGTACGAGTCGTGGCGATCGAGGACGGCGTCGCGGTGCTCGCGCGGAACACCCACGCCGCGCTGAAGGGAAAGGATGCGCTGCGCGTGGAGTGGAGCGAAGGGGCGAACGCCAGTCTGACGACGGCGGAGCTCTTCCGCCGCCTCGACGAGGCGTCGTCCGCGCCCGGCCGCGTATCGCGCCGCGTCGGCGACGCGGCGACCGCCCTCGCGGCGTCGGCGACCCGTCTCACGGCGACGTACCGGGACGCGTTCCAGGCCCACGCCGCGGTCGAGCCCGGCAACGCGATCGCGCGCGTCTCTTCCGACCGCAGTGAGATCTGGGCGCCCACGCAGAACCCGCAGCGCGTGCAGCGCGAGGCGGCAAAGCTCCTGAATCTTTCGCCGGAGAAGGTGACGGTCCACGTGACGCTCCTCGGAGGAGGGTTCGGCCGCCGCCTCGCCGCCGACTACGCCGTGGAAGCCGCCGAGGTGGCGAAGGCGGCTGCCCTAGGCGCGCCGGTGCAGGTCGTGTGGTCGCGAGCCGACGACTTCCAGCGCGACTTCCTCCATCCGCCGGCCCGCGTCGACTGCGTGGCCGGGCTCGATGCAAAGGGCGGGCTCGTCGCGTGGACGCACCGCGAGACGACCTTCCACCTCTCGATGTTCGGCCCGTTCGCCGACGAGGCGGACGAGCCCGACGTCGACCCGTGGGGCGGCTACGACAACCCCTACGCCGCGCCCGCGCTGACGGTCGAGCACCGGACGATCGAGTCGCCGGTGCGCACGGGCGCGTGGCGGTCGGTCTTCTATCCGCCGAACACGTTCGCGCGCGAGTCGTTCCTGGACGAGCTCGCGCACGCGACCCGGAAGGACCCGCTGGAGCTGCGCCTCGCGCTCCTCCCGCCGGGCACGTCGTTCCCCTGGGCGACGCGCACCGTTTCGCGCGACCGTCTCCGCGCCGTCGTCGAGCTCGCGGCGCGCAAGGCGGGCTGGGGCTCTCCCGTCCCGGCACGCGCGGGCCGGCGCGTGGGCCGCGGCCTCGCGTGCAACGCGTACCACGGCCGGACCGTCATCGCGCAGGTCGCCGAGGTCTCGGTCGGGGCCGCGGGCGACGTCGCGGTCCACCGCGTGGTCACGGCCGTCGACTGCGGCCAGGTCGTGAACCGCGCCGGCCTCGAGGGTCAGATCGAGAGCGGAGTCCTCTGGGGCCTGACCTACGCGCTCAAGAGCGAGGCCACGTTCGCCGCCGGACGCGTGGAGCAGACGACCTACACGGACTTCCCGCTGCTGCGGCTCTCCGAGGCGCCCGAGATCGAGGTGCACACCGTGGACGCCGAGGGGCCGCCGAGCGGGCTGGGGGAGCAGCCGGTTCCGTGCGTGGCTCCCGCCGTCGCCAACGCGATCTTCGCCGCGACGGGCAGGCGCCTACGCCGGCTGCCGATCCGGCCGGCGGATCTGGCGTAGGCTTCGCGCGACGGGGGTGAGGATCGACACCATGGGCACCGGCCAGGCCGCCGCGTTCTTCGACTACTGGGAGAAGGTCCGGTTTCGCACGCGGCGGGTCGTCGACTGCATCCCGCCCGATCGCCTCGAGTGGACGTGGCAGGAGGGCAAGTTCACGCTCGGCGACCTCGTGCGTCACCTCGCGGGGATCGAGCGCGACATGTACGCGGAGAACGCGCGCCTGCGCCCCTCGCGCTACCGCGGCCACGGCCGCGAGCTCGCCGACGGCCGGGATGCGGTGCTCGCGTACTTCGAGAACAAGCACGCGGAGTCGATGGAGATCTTCCGCGGCCTCTCCGACGCGGACTTCGAGGTCCACTGCGTCACGCCCGGCGGCGCCTCCATCACCGTCTCGAAGTGGCTGCGCCTGATGGCGGAGCACGAGATCCACCACCGCGGGCAGATCTACATGGGCCTCGGGATCCTCCGCGTCCCCACGCCGCCGCTCTACGGCCTGACCTCCGAGGAGGTCCGCGAGCGGAGCGTGTAGCGACGGGCGGGGACGACCCCCGCCCCTACGGGCCTTTTCGGTATGCGGCGCTTTTCAGGGGGCAGGCCTCAGGCGGCCGAGAGGGGCAGGCGCAGCCGCGCGATGCACCCGCGGTGGCCGCGCCGGTTCTCGAGCGCGAGCGTGCCTCCGTGCGCCTCCGCGATCTGCCGCGACAGCACGAGGCCGATCCCCGACCCGCCCGGCTTGGTCGTGAAGAACGGGACGAAGAGATTGGTCGTGTTGGGCAGGCCGGGTCCGTCGTCGGCGACCCAGATCTCGATCTCCCGGCTACGCAAGCGCTTCCAGCCGACGGCGACGCCGCCGCGCGTCTCGAGCGCCGCGTCGGCCGCGTTGCGCACGAGGTTGATCAGGAGCTGCTCGAGCTGGTCGGCGTCCGCCGAGAGCGTCGCGGGCGGCCCCGGGATGACGCCGACGGGAAGCCGCGTCTCCAGGCTGGTCACGCGCCGCATCAAAGGATCCACCGCGACGGGCACCGGCCGCGGCGGCGGCAGGCGCGCCAGCTTCGCGTAGGCGTTGGTGAAGCGCGAGAGCGCCTCGGCGCGCGACCCGATCACCGCGAGGCCGCGGCGCAGGTCCTCGCGCCAGTCGGGCGGCGGCTCGGCCTCCTCGGCCAGGCGCTTCAGGCTGCCGGCGATCGACTGGATCGGCGCGAGCGAGTTGTTGAGCTCGTGCCCCAGCACGCGGATGAGGCGCTGCCAGGCCTGGCGCTCCTCCTCGCGCAGCGGGCGGCTGACGTCGGCGAGCACGAGCAGCTGGTGCGGGACGCCGCCCTGGCGGAAGCTGCTCTTGCGCACTTCCCACCGCCCGGAGCCTCCCGGGAAGCTCGCGTCGAGGATCTGCGCCGTCGCCGGCTGGAGAAAGGGAGCGAGACCGAGCTCCTCCGCGCTGCGGCCGAGCAGGCGCGGCTCGGGCGCGGCGAGGAGCGTCTCGCCGAAGCGGTTGACCAGCCGCAGCACGCCCGCGTCGTCGAAGGCGAACACCGCGACGGCGATCTCGGCCATGACCTTCGAGAGCAGCGCCGTCGCCTCCAGCGCCCCCAGGCGCTGCTCGCGCAACGTCTCGGCGAGCGCGTTGACCTCGAGGAGGACCTCGCCGAGCGGATCGTCCACGCGGGCGCCGCGCGCGCGGATCGAGAAGTCCTCCTCGCGCATCGCGGCGAGCAGGTTGGATACGGTCTGCAGGGGACGGACGACGCGCTCGCGCAACGCCTGGACGAAGATCAGCCAGGCGAGCACGACGACGACCAGGAGCGTCCAACGAAGCTTGGAGCTGTAGTCGCCCGCCCAGAGGATCCCGACGGCGACGGCGACCGCCGGCAGCGCCGCGGCGGCCGCCAGCAGGAGAATCCGTGCGTCGTGCGTGAGCCGTCTCAAGCGCGCGCCTCGTTATCTAGGAACCGAACTTCTCCAGCCGGCGGTAGAGGGCGCTGCGGGAGAGCCCCAGGGCGCGCGCCGCCTGGCTGACGTTGCCGCCGAAGCGGTCCATGGCCTTGCGCACCAGGAGATTCTCCACCTCCTCGAGCGAGAGCTCCTCGAGCCGCGGCGACTCGCCGCCCCGCCGAAGCCCGAGGTCGGCGGCCCGGATCCGGTCTCCGGAGGACATGAGGACGGCGCGCTCGACGGCGTGGTCGAGCTCGCGCACGTTGCCGGGCCAGGGGTGCGTGAGGAGGAGCTCCAGCGCCGCCGTCTCGAACCCGCCGACGCGCTTGCCGTAGCGGCGCGCGTGCGCGTCCAGGAACTGCCGCGCGAGGAGAGGGATGTCCTCGCGCCGCTGCCGGAGGGGCGGGACGCGGATCTCGATCGTGTTGAGGCGGAAGAGGAGGTCCTGCCGGAACCGCCCGGCCGCGACCGCGGCGTGGAGGTCGGCGTTCGTCGCCGACAGGATCCGCACGTCGGCGCGCACCGTGCGGGAGGAGCCGACGCGCTCGAACTCGCCCGTCTCGAGGACGCGCAGGAGCTTCCCCTGCTGCGCCGCCGGGACGTTGCCGATCTCGTCGAGGAACAGCGTCCCGCCGTCCGCCAGCTCGAAGCGCCCGACCCGGTCCGCCCGCGCGTCCGTGAAGGCGCCGCGGACGTGGCCGAAGAGCTCGCTCTCGAAGAGCCCCTCGGAGATGCCTCCGGCGTTGAGCGTCACGAACGGCTTGCCCGAGCGCTTCGAGATGGCATGGAGCGCGCGCGCGACGACGCCCTTGCCGCTGCCGTTCTCGCCTTCGATCAGGACGTTCGCGTCGGAGGGCCCGACCCGGGCGATGACTTCGAGGACCGGCGCCATCGCGGGCGACGCCGCGATCATGGAGGACTCGGTCTCCTGGCGCAGGAGGCGGTTCTCGGCCTCGAGCCGCCGGCTCTGCTTGAGCGCGCGGCCGAGCGCGATCTGCGTGGTCAGCGTGGCGACCAGCCGCGCGTTCTCCCAGGGCTTCTGCACGAAGTCGCGGGCGCCGCGCCGCATCGCCTCGACCGCGAGGTCCACCGTGCCCCACGCCGTCATGACGACGACGGGGAGATCGCCGTCGAGCTCGCGGATCCGCGCGAGCAGGTCGAGCCCCTCCTGGCCCGACGTCGTGTCGCGCGTGTAGTTCAGATCGATCAGCGCCGCGTCGTAGTCGCGGGCCTCGAGCGCGGCCAGGACGCCGGCGGGGGAGGCGGCCGTCTCGCAGTCGAGCCCCTCGCCCTTCAGGAGGAGCCGGAGCGCCTCGAGGACGTCTCGCTGGTCGTCGGCGATCAGGACCCGCGCCGCGCGCGTCATGCGGACGGGCTCAACGCGGCCGAAACGCGAGCGCGCCGGAGTTGATGCAGTAGCGCAGGCCCGTCGGCTCCGGGCCGTCCTCGAAGACGTGGCCGAGGTGCGACCCGCAGCGCCGGCACAGAACCTCGGTCCGCGCGGCGAAGAGGCTGCGGTCCTCGTCGGTCTTCACGCTCGCCTCGGCGATCGGCGTCCAGAAGCTCGGCCAGCCCGTCCCGGACTCGAACTTCGTGCGGGAGTCGAAGAGGTCGTTGCCGCAGGCTGCGCACGCGTAGGTCCCCGTGTCGTGGTGGTTCCAGTACCGTCCCGTGAACGCGCGCTCCGTCCCCTTCTGGCGGAGGATGCGGTACTGCTCGGGAGTCAGGGTGGCCCGCCACTCCTCATCGCTCTTCTCGACCCGATCGGTCGGGGCCTGCACCACGGCGCGAATCTACCACCACCTTCTTCAGTCGGACCGCAGCGCCCGCATCGGGTCGACGCGGCTCGCCCGGCGCGCGGGGACGTCCGTGGCGCCGAGAGCCACCGCGGCGAGGACTCCGGAGACGAGGAGGAACGTGACCGGGTCCCGCGGCCCCACGCCGTACAGGAGCGAGGACATGAGCCCGGTCAGGAGGCTCGCGCCGACGAGGCCGAGCGCGACCCCGAGGCCCGCCAGCGCGGCGCCCTCCCGCAGGAGCATGCGTCGGACGTCGGCGGGGCGCGCGCCGAGCGCCATGCGGATGCCGATCTCCTGCGTGCGCTGCGAGACGCCGTACGCGATGACGCCCGAGATGCCGACCGCGGAGAGGAGGAGCGCGGCCGCCGCGAACAGCCCCAGGAGGCGCATCGCGAACCGGCGCTGCGCGAGGGTGCGGGCCATGGCCTCGTCCATCGTGCGGACCGCGTAGAGCGGAAGCTCCGAATCGATCGAGCGGACCTCGTTCTCGATCGCCGCCGCGAGCGCGCCCGTGGAGAGGCGCGTCCGCACGACCAGCGTCAGCGAGCGGTTCGGCGCCTGCTCGAGCGGCCGGTAGACGGCGGGCCGCTCGTCGACGTCGAGGGCCAGGCTCTTCACGTCGCCGACGACGCCGACGATCCGCATCCACCGATCCGCGTCGGGCGCTCCCTGACCGGGGCCGGCCTGGACCGGCAAGGCGATGCGGTGGCCGATCGCGCTCTCGCCGGGGAAGTAATGCTTCGCGAGAGACTCGCTGACGACCGCCACGCGGGCGGCGCCGTCGAGGTCGTGGGCGTCGAAGGCGCGCCCCGCCTTGAGCGGGATCCCGAGGGTGGCGAAGTACCCCTCGGACGCGGACGTGAACTCGGCCCGTCCCGTGCCGCCGCGCTCGGGGTCGCGGCCCTCGATCTCGAAGGGGGCGATCGAAAGCAACGCCGTGAAGGGCACCCGCGTGGCCCCATCCGCGGCCTCGACGCCCGAGATCGCGCGCACGTGCTCGAGCACGCGGCGGTAGAGGAGGGCCATCGGCGCGTTCTGGAAGTACCGCCCCGTCTCGGGGATGTTCGGCTGCGGAAGCCAGACGCTCGCGGTCACGATGTGGTCCGGCCGGAAGCCCGGGTCGACCTGGTGGAGGCGGGCGAGCGTGCGCAGCAGGAGCACGGCGCCGGTCAGGAGGACGAGGGCCAGGGCGAACTCGGCGACGACGAGGACCGAGCGCACGCGGCGGCCGCGGCCCGTCGAGCCCCGCGCGCTGTCCTTGAGCGTCTCGGACGTCTCGCGTCCGGCCGTCTGCAGCGCCGGGACGAGGCCGAAGAGGAGGCCGGTCGCGAGCGCGGCGAGGAGAGTGAAGCCGAGCACCGGCAGATCGACGCCGATCTCGGTCGCGCGCGGCAGGTTGGCCGGAGCGAGCCGGACCAGGACATCGACGCCCCAGACCGCGATCGCCAGGCCCGCGCCGCCGCCGATGAGCGCGAGCGCGACGCTCTCGGTCAGGAGCTGGCGCACGAGGCGGACGCGGCCGGCGCCGAGGGCCTGGCGCACGGCGATCTCCCGCCGCCGCGCGGAGGCGCGGGCGAGAAGGAGGTTCGCGACGTTGGCGCAGGCGATCAGGAGCACGAAGCCGACCGCGGCGAGGAGGACGACGAGGGCCGGGCGCGCCGCGCCGACGACGTCCTGCTGGAGCGGGATCACGCGCGGCGTCCAGCCGTCGGCCTCGCGATAGTCGTTGGGGTACTGCTTGCGGAAGGACTCGCCGAGCGCGTCGAGGCGCCGCTGCGCCTCCACGACGGTGACGCCGGGCTTCAGGCGCGCGATCGCGCCACGCAGGAAGTAGGCGTTGCGGGGGATCGGGAGCCGGTACGGCGGCCCCGCGAAGCCGGTCGGCGCCCAGACCTCGACGTCGGTCTGCAAGGACTGCCCGGGGTGGCGGAATCCGCGCGGGGCGACGCCCACGATCGTGTAAAGGTCGTCGTCGAGGCGGAAGGTCTTGCCGATCGCGTTGGGATCCGCCGCGTAGTGGCGCCGCCACCAGCCGTCGCTGATGACGGCGATCTCGGCGATCCCGGGCCTGGCGTCGGCCTTCTCGAACATGCGGCCCACCTGCGCCTTCACGCCGAGCATGCGGAAGTAGTCGACGTCGACGAGCAGGACCTCGGCGCGCTCCGGCCGCTCCATGCCGGTGATGTTCGCGTTGATCGGGAAGATCGCGCTGATCTCCTCGAACGCGCCGGACTTGTCCCGGTAGTCGAAGAACTCGTTCGGCGAGATCCCGGCGTCGGTGAGCCCCTGGCCCCGGAGGTCGGCCGTGACGCGGACGAGCTCGTCGGGGCGCTCGAAGGGCAGCGGCTTGAGCAGCACCGCGTGGACGACGGAGAAGATCGCGGTGTTCGCCCCGATTCCGAGGGCGAGCGTCGCGACCGCGACGAGGGTGAAGCCGGGGCTCCGCGCCAGCATCCGCAGCGCGAAGCGCAGGTCCTGGAACAGCGTGCTCATGAGCGCGTCCTCCTCAGTCGTTCCGGAGAGCCTCGAGCGGATCGATGCGCGCGGCGCGCCGCGCGGGCAGATAACCCGCGAGCAGGGCGACGGCGGCCATCAGCGCGATCCCGGCCGCGAACACCGGCAGGTCGGCCGCGGGCACGCCGAACAGGATCGACTGCACCACGCGCGCGAGCGCGTAGGCGGCGGGCAGGCCGATCGCGGCGCCCACGAGAAGGAAGCGCGCGACCTCTCGCAGGATGAGGTCCCGCACGGCGGCCGGCGCGGCGCCGAGGGCCATGCGGACGCCGATCTCCCGGCGCCGCTGCGCGACCGCGAAGGCGAGGACCCCGTAGATCCCGATCGCGGCGAGCAGCGCCGCGAGGGCCGCGAAGGAGACCGAGAGGAGCATCGTCAGCCGCCGGGTGAGGAGCGACTCGCGCACCTGCGCCGAGAGCGTCTTGAGATCCTCGACCGGAAGCTGCGGATCGAGGCGCCGCACCGCCTCGCGGATCGCCTGGGCGAGGCCGACCGGGTCCTGCGCGCTGCGGAGATAGAACGTGAGCTCCGAGAGCTTGGGGTTCTGCAGGTAGGGGAGATAGGCGTAGGGGGTCGGCTCCTCGTCGACGTCGGAGCCCTTGCTGTCGGCGGCGATGCCGACGATCTCGATGTCGGGCTTCGCGTCCTGCCCGATGCCGAACCGGCGTCCGAGCGCGCTCTGGCCCGGGAAGAAGCGGCGGACGAAGCTCTCGTTGACGACGGCGACCTTGGGCGCGTTGGCGTCGTCGGTCCACGCGATCGCGCGGCCCGCGCGCAAGGGGATCCCGAGCGTGACGAAGTAGTCGGGGCCGATGCGGTTCCGCCGCGAGTAGCTCAGGTCGCGGGGCGGCGGCGGGCCGTCCGGGACGATGCCGCCCCCGGAGTCGTTGCCGGTGAGGGTGGCGATCTGCGCCGCCGTCACCGTGCGGACGCCCGGCAGCGCACGGAGATCCTCGGTGAGCCGGCGGCCCAGCGCCATCGTCCGGTCGGCGGGATAGCCGATCAGCGCCGGCGAGACCGTGAACGAGAGGACGTTGGTCGTCTTCAGGCCGAGGTCCACGCGGCCGAGGTTGCGGAGGCTCTGCGCGAAGAGCCCGGCCGCGACCAGCAGGACGAGCGTCAGCGCGACCTGCGCCGTGACGAGCCCGCTGCGGAAGCGCAGCGCCTCCCGTCCGGGTGACGTGCTGCCGCGTCCCTGGCCGCGGAGCGTCCGCGCCGGGTCGAGCCGCGCGGCGCGGTAGGCGGGACCGACGCCGAACAGCACGCCCGCGAGGACGGAGACGAGCGCGCCGAAGCCGAGCACGCGCGGGTCGATCTGCGCCGCGACCTGGCGCAGCTCGGCGCCGGCCGGGAGGGCGGACTGGAGCGCGTTGAGCACCCAGGACGCGAGGAGCAGGCCGAGCGCTCCGCCGGCGAGCGAGAAGACGAGGCACTCGACGACGGACTGCCGGAGCAACTGGGCGCGTCCGGCGCCGATCGCCAGGCGGATGCCGTACTCGCGCTGGCGAGCCGCCCCGCGCGCCGCGAGCAGGCCCGCGAGGTTCGAGCACGCGATCATGAGCACGAGGAACACGAGCCCCATGAGCGAGACGAGCGGCTTGCGGACGCCCTGCTGCAGGACGAGGCGGCCGCGCGCCCCCGGGAGGAGCTCGATCTTCTTGTTGAGGAACTCCTTCTTGCGGACGTCGTCCCAGCCGGTCATGCGGGGGAGCAGGTCCTCGAGCAGGGCGCGGTACGCCGGAGCGAGCGACCGCTCGGCCTCCGCGATCGAGACGCCGGGCTTCAGGCGGCCGACGATCTGGAGCCAGTAGTCCTTGGGATCGTCGAGCCCATTCCAGAACGGCGTCATCTGAGGCTTCATCATCATCGGCACGAAGACGTCGGCCGGCCTGCCGGCCTGGATGCCGGCGAAGGAGCCCGCCGCGACGCCGATCACCGTGAGCGACTGGCCGTTGATCACGAGCGGCCTGTCCAGGACGGACGCGTCGCCGCCGAAGCGGCGCTCCCAGTAGCCGTGGGAGAGGACGGCCACCGGATGCGCGCCGGGCGTCCGGTCGTCGTCCGCGCCGAAGACGCGGCCCAGCGCGGGAGCGACGCCGAGGACGCCGAAGTAGTTGCCCGTCACGAGCTCTCCGGCCGCGCGCTCGGTCTCGCCGCGCGTCGCGACGCTGGCGTCGAAGGGCAGCTCGCCGATCAGCCCGTCGAACGCGCGCGTGGCCGGTTCCTGAAGGTCGCGGTACAGCGGATACGACAGAGACGAGGCGTCGTCGCCGTCGCTCCAGGCGTGCCCCTGACGCGGGCCGGGCGAGCGGAAGAGCACGAGCCGCTGAGGGTCGCGGATCGGCAGCGCGCGGAGCAGGACCCGGTCGACGAGGGCGAAGATGGCGGCGTTGGCGCCGATGCCCAGGGCGAGCGTCGCGATGGCCGCGGCCGCGAATCCCGGGCTCTTGCGGAGGCCGCGCAGGGCGTAGCGGAGATCCTGCCAGAGAAACTTCATGGGAGCGTCCTTTCGATCATTCGGCGCGCAGCGCCACCATGGGATCGACCCGCGACGCGCGCCGGGCCGGAAGGTAACTCGCCAGGGCCGCGACGCCGACGAGGAGGCCGACGGCCGAGAAGAGCGAGACGGGATCGTTGGCCGGAAGGCCGACCAGCAGGGCCGCGATGAGCCGCGCCGAGGCGAATACGCCGGCGGCGCCCAGGGTCGCCCCGATCAACACCAGCCGCGCGCCCTGCCGTACTACGGCTCGAGCCACCCGCCGGGCGTCGGCGCCGAGCGCCATGCGGATGGCAATCTCGCGGGTCCTCCGGCCGACGGAGTACGCCAGGAGCCCGTAGAGGCCAATGGCCGTCAGGAGGAGGCCCATCGCTCCCAGCGACACGAGCACGGTCCCCGCCACTCGCACGGGCTGGAAGGCGTAGTCGAGCCACTCGGTGAGCGGGCGGTCCTCGCTGATCGGCACGTTCGGATCCACGGCCGCGATCTCCTGCCGAATGCGCGGCAGCAACGCCCGAGGGTCCCCCGAGACGCGAACATGAGTGCGCGAGTCGACGGGGCTCTCGTCGATCGTGGGCAGCTGCCAGAAGCTCGTGTAGACGAACGGCGCCGACGGCTGGGCCGCGCTGCGGTACTGAGCATCCTGCGCGACGCCGATCACACGGAGGGCGCGCCCGTCGACGATCACGGTCTGTCCGACGGCGCCGCCGCCTGGCCACAGCGACCGCGCGAGCGTTGCGTTGACGATCGCGACGTCGGGCGCGCCGCGGCGGTCGCGCTCGTCGAACTCCCGGCCGTCGATAAGGCGGACGCCGAGTGTCTCGAAGTAGCGAGGCCCGACCCGGTTGGTCGCGACCTGGAGGGCGTTGTCCGGGCGATCCGGCTCGTGCGCCGGCAGCCAGACGGGGACGCTGGGTCCCCACGAGAGTTTCGCCGGCATCGCGCCGGGCACCGGCGGCGACTGCGCCGGGCTCGCGGAGACGACTCCGGGAACGTCGGCGAGCCGGCGGAGGACCTCCCGCTGGTACGCCTGTGCGCGTTCGGGACCGTAGGCCACGAGCGAAGGGCGCAGACGGAGGAGGAGGATCGGCGAGGGGTCGAATCCCGGTCCCTCGTACACGCGGTCGAGGCTGTGCAGCAGGAGGCCGGCCCCGGCGGCGAGCATCAGCGAGATCGCGACCTGTGCGACGACGAGCGCGTTGCGGATGCGCGACGACCCTGTGCCCGTCGGCGCGGACTCCTTGAGCGTCGGACCGACGCGAAGGCGGACGGCCTGAAGCGCGGGGGCCAGCCCGAAGAGGATGCCGGTGAGGACGGTCGTGGCAGACGCGATGGCGAGGACCGCGGGATCAAGGGCCAAGCTGAAGTAGGCTCGGCGGCCCTCGGAGTCGGCCGAGTAGAGCGCCGCGATGACATCCTTGGCCCAGAACGCGACCAGCACCCCGAGGAGTCCGCCGAGGAGCGACAGAACGAGACTCTCGGTCAGGAGCTGTCGGAGCAGGCGCCAGCGTCCGGCTCCGAGCGCCGTGCGAATCGCGATCTCCCTCTGCCGCGTCGTCGCGCGGGCCATGAGGAGGCCAGCCAGGTTTGCACACGCCACGATCAGGATGAGCGCCGCGACGGTAAGGAGCAGCGGTGCGACACCGGCGATCTCACTGCGGTACTCGGGATCGACTCCGCGGGCCGGCGTCACGAACAGCGACCGGCCGCGGTTCGTGTCCGGGTAAGCGGCCTCGAGTCCAGCCGCCTCGACCTCCAGTTCCCGCTTCGCCTCGGCGATCGAGCGACCTGGAGCGAGCCGCCCGATCATCGTGACGACGTTGCAGCCGCGCTCGAAGGCGTCGCAGTAGCGGTACCCGACGTGGAACATCGCCGTCGGGATCCAGACGTCGGTGGCGAGCCCGCCGAGCGGGACGCCATGGAAGTCCTGCGGCGCGACGCCCACGACGGTGAAGGGCGTTCCGTTCAGCCGGATGACTCGGCCGAGGACCTGCGGGTCTTCCCCAAACTCGCGCTGCCAGAGCCCGTAACCGATCACCGCCACGGGGTCGCGGTCGGGCGTCCGGTCCTCCTGGGGCGAAAAGAAGCGGCCGAGCTGGGGCCTGAGTCCGAGCACCTCGAAGTAGCTGGCGGTCGCGACGCTGCCGTTGATCTCGCGCGACTCTCCCGATGTGGCGAGGTTGATGGGCGCGTGGGAATAGTGCGCGGCCAGTCCGGAGAAGCTGCGGGTATGGGCTCGGTAGTGCAAGTAGTCGACGTAGGACAGGTTGAAGTACTCTCCGGGATTGCGAGTCTGGTAGATCTCGACGAGCCGAGAGGGATCTCTCGCCGGGAGGGTTCGGAGGTAGAGCGCGTCCACGAGGCTGACGATCGTGGTGCTCGCGCCGATGCCGAGGCCGAGAATCGCGACCGCGGCCGCCGTGAAGCCCGAGCTCTTGCGCAGTCCACGGAGCGCGTACCGGAGATCCTGCCAGAGTGAGGTCATGGGAGCGTGCTCTCGATCACTCGCTCCGCAGCGTCGTCATGGGATCGATGCGGAGCGCGCGCCGCAGCGGCGCGAGGCTCGCGGCGAGCGCGACGGCGACGATCAGGGCCGAGGCCGCGGCGAGCACCCACGGGTCGTGCGGCGCCACGCCGTAGAGCTGGCTCGCGAGCGGCCGCGAGAGGAGGAGCGAGCCGACGAGGCCGACGGCGACTCCGGAGAGCGTGAGCCGCAGCGTCCGCGACGAGATCAGGCCGACGATCCGTCCGCGGCCGGCGCCGAGCGCGAGGCGGATCCCGATCTCCCGCGTGCGCGCGCCGACGAACCCCGAGATCACGCCGAAGATGCCGACCGAGGCGAGCAGCGACGCGAGCGCCGCGAAGGCCGCGAGCAGCCCGGCCGAGAAGCGGCGCGTGGCGGCGGAGCCGGAGAGCACGCGCTCCATCGTGGCGACGCGCGTGACGGGCTGATCCGGATCGACGGAGGCGACGGCCGCGCGCACCGCCCCGGCGAGCGCGGCGGGATCGTCGGCGCGGACGACGAGGACCATGAAGTTGTCGACCATCTGCGCCCGCGGGAGGTAGACCTGCGAGGTCTCGGGCGCGTCGAGCGCGGTGTGGCGGACGCTGCCCACCACGCCGACGACCTCGCGCCAGGGGCCGTCGGTGCCGCCGATCTGGACGCGCTTGCCGAGAGGGTCCTCGCCGGGCCAGACCCGGCGCGCGAGCGCCCCGTTGACGAGCACGACGGGAGGGGAGCCCTGGCGGTCCGACCCGGCGAGGCCCCGTCCGCGCAAGACCGGGATGCCCATCGTGCGGAGGTAGTCGGCGCTGACGGAGTAACGGTCGGCTTCCGGGTCGGAGTCGGGATTCGCGGAGGGCTTGTCCTGCGCGTGGACGCCGTAGCCGTCGTAGTCCCCGCCGAGCGGGAGCTGGCTGACGAGCCCGGCGCTCCGCACTCCGGGGAGGGCCTCGACACGCCGCAGCACCTCATCCCAGTAGCGCGTCACCGCCGGGTCGTCGGGATATCGCGCGCCGGTGACGTCGACTTCCATCGTCAGCACCCCCGCGCTGCGGAAGCCCGGGTCGACGTGGAGCAGCCGTGCGGTGCTCTTCAGGAGCAGGAGCGCGCCGGCCAGCAGGACGAGCGCGATCGCCACGTCGAAGACGACGAGCGAGCCGCCGAACCGGCGGCTGCCGCGTCCGGCTGTCGTGCGGGACGACTCGCGGAGGGCCGGCTCGACGGCGCCGCGGCTCATGCGGAGCGCCGGAAGGAGACCGAAGAGGAGTCCCGTCAGCGCGGAGACGGCGAGCGTGAAGAGAAGGACCGTCCCCTCGAGCCGGACCCCTCCGAGGCGCGGGAGGCCCGCGGGCGCGAGGCCGAGGAGGCCCTGCAGAGTCCACGTGGCGGCGAGGAAGCCGAGCGCCCCGCCGATCAGCGCGAGCACGAGGGCCTCGGTCAGGAAGAGCGCGGCGATGCGGCCTCGCGAGGCGCCGAGCGCGGTGCGCACGGCGATCTCCTGGCGGCGGCGGCCGGCGCGCGAGAGGAGGAGGCTCGCGACGTTCGCGCATCCGATCAGGAGTACGAGTCCCACCGCCGCGAAGAGCGTCCACAACGATGGGCGTACCCGCGCGGTGAGCTGGTCCGCGAAGGGAGTCACGAGGACTCCCACCGTCGGATACTCGGTGGGATGCTCCCGCAGAAGCGCCGCGGAGATCGCGGTGAGCTCGGACGCGGCCTGCTCCCGCGTCACGCCCGCCTTGAGCCGCGCGATCGTGCGCAGATGGCGGCAGGTCCGGCAGGCCTGGGGCAGGCTCGCGTCGTAACCGAGCGGCGAGAAGATCTCGGCGGGCTTGGTCGGATCCGAGTAGAAGTCCGCCTCGAAGTCCCGCGCCAGCACGCCGGCCACGAGGTAGGCGTTGTCGCCCAGCCGGACCGTCTTGCCCGCGATCGCGGGATCGGCGCCGAACCGTCTCCGCCAGAGCCCGTCCGCGAGGATCACGACGCGGTTGGCTCCCTTCGCGTCCTCCGACGGGAGGAAGTCCCGGCCCAGGGCGGGCCGCACGCCGAGGAGCCGGAAGAAGGCCTGCGAGACGCGGGCGCCCTGAATGCGTTCGGCCGCGACGCCGGGGCTCGCGGCGAGCTTCGGCATCCAGTCGCCCGCGACGGCGATCTCGTCGAAGGACCGGCTCCGTTGCCGCCAGTCGACGAAGGTCGCGTATCCCGTGTTCGAGCCGCCGCCGCCGTTGCCCCGTTCCCGGAGGGTCATGAGCCGCTCGGGCCGGGCGAACGGGAGCGGCCGCAGCAGCACGGAGCGGACCACCGAGAAGATCGCCGAGTTCGCGCCGATCGCGAGCGCGAGCGTTGCGACCGCGGTCGCCGTGAATCCGGGGCTCTTCCGGAGGCCGCGAAGCGCGTAGCGGAGGTCCTGGAACAGCGTCGGCATCACTCGCTCCTCAACGTCTCGATCGGATCGATGCGGGCCGCGCGGCGCGCGGGCAGATACCCGGCGAGCATCGCGACGCCGGCCATCAGCAGGGTTCCCGCGACGAACACGGAGGCGTCCGCCGCATGCACCCCGAAGAGAATCGATTCGATCGCCTTCGCGACGGCCCACGCCACCGGGAGACCGATCAATCCGCCGACGAGCAGCATCCGCCCGACCTCTCCGAGGACCATGCGCCGGACGCGGCGGGGGTCGGCGCCGAGCGCCATCCGCACGCCGATGTCGCGCCGGCGCTGGGCCACCGAGAACGCGAGCACGCCGTAGATGCCGACCGCCGCCAGCGCCGCCGCCAGCGCGCCGAAGGCGCAGGACAGGAGGAACGTCAGCCGGTCGGTCAGGAGGGAGTCGTGAACGCGCGACGCCAGCGTCGCCGTGTCGTAGACCGGGATCCGGGGATCGAGGCGGGCCACCGCCTGCTGCGCGGCGGCGAGCACCGAGGCCGGAGGCGCGGTGGATCGGACGTAGAAGGTCAGCGCGCCGAGCTTGTCCTGCGCGAACGCCTGGGCGTACGGGTGATACGCGAACGGATGCGCTGGCTCTCCGACGGTCGCGCCCTTGCTGTCCGCGACGACGCCGACGATCTCGATCGCGGCGGCCTCGGCGGTGACCCCGATGCCGATCCGCTCTCCGATCGGGCTGTGGCCGGGGAAGAACCGCCGCGCGAAGGTCTCGTTGACGATGGCGACCCGCGCCGCGTGCTCGTCGTCCTCCTCGCGGAAGTCGCGGCCGGCGAGCAGCGGGATCCCGAGCGTCGCGAAGTACGTGGGAGCCACGAAGTTGCGCCACGTCTCGACGACGTCGGTCGGCGACTGCGCCGCATAGAAGTTGTTGGTCCAGTTGCTGTTCGCCATGTTCGGGACCGCGGCGGCGGACGCCGACTCGCTGCCGGGTAGGCGCGTGAGCTCGTCGATCAGCCGGTGGCCAAGCCGAGTCGTGTCCTCCGACGAGTAGCCGGCGAGGTCCGGCGAGATCGAGAACGCGACGACGCCGGACGGCCGGAACCCCAGGCTCACCTGAAGGAGGTTGCCGAGGCTCCGCGCGAACAGTCCGGCCGCGACCAGGAGGACCAGGGTCAGCGCGACCTGCGCGGTGACGAGCCCGGTCCGAAGGTGGAGCGCCTCGCGCCCCGCGGAGGAGCGGCCGCGCAGGACGCGGAACGGATCGAGCCGAGAGACGCGGAGGGCCGGCCCCGCCCCGAACAGCGCGCCGGCCACGAGGGCGAGCGCGGCGGCGAAGGCGACGACGCGCAGGTCGATGGCGGCGGAGACCATCCGCAGGTCCGCGTCGGGAGGAAAGAGCGAGAGCAGGGCCTGCAGCACCCACGCGGAGAGGGCGAGGCCGAGGGCGCCGCCCAGGACCGAGAAGGCGAGGCACTCGACGAGCGATTGGCGGACGAGCCGGCCCGGGCTCGCACCCAGGGCGACGCGAATCCCGTACTCCCGCTGACGCGAGACGGCGCGCGCGGCGAGGAGGCCGGCGAGGTTCGTGCACGCGATCAGGAGCACGGCGCCGACCATGCCCATGAGCGCGAGCAGGGGGGTGCCGAGGCTGTCCCGCAGGACGGCGCGGCCGCCGGCGCCGCGGCGCAGCTCGATCCGGCGCGCGAGGAACTCGCGCTTCTGCTGCGCGTTCCAGTTGTTGATCGTCGGGAGCACGTCGCCGAGCAGCGGGCGGTAGACGGCGGTCAGCGAGGCCGACGCCTCGCTCGGAGAGACGCCGGGCTTCAGACGCCCGATGAGCTGGACCCAGTAATTCTTGGGATCGTCGAGGGCGTCCCACCGCGGCGTCATCGCGGCCTTCATCGTGATGGGCACGTAGACGTCGGGCCGGCGGCCGGCCTGGACGCCGTCGAAGAGGGGAGCCGCGACGCCGACGACGGTCAACGGCGTGCCGTTGACGGAGATCGCCTCCCCGAGGACCGCCTTCGATCCGCCGAAGCGGCGTGTCCAGTAGCCGTACGAGAGAACGGCCACCGGATGCGCTCCCGGCGCGCTGTCGTCCGACGGCGAGAGGACCCGCCCCGCCGCGGAGCCCACGCCGAGGACCGCGAAGTAGTTTCCCGACACGAGGTCTCCGGCGGCCCGCTCCGTACGGCCGCCCGCGGCGACGCTCGCGTCGAAGGGGTACGTCGCGAGGAGACCGTCGAGCACGGTGTTGCGGTCCCGCAGCTCGCGATAGGCGGGATACGAGAACGAGGCGGCGCCGTCGCCGTCGCTCCAGGCCTGGCCCTGGCGCGGACCGGGCGAGCGCAGGAGCACGAGCCTGCCGGGATCGCGAACGGGAAGCGCGCGGATCAGCACGCGGTCCACGAGCGCGAAGATGGCGGCGTTGGCGCCGATCCCGAGGGCGAGCGTCGCGATCGCCGCCGCGGCGAACGCGGGATTGCGGCGAAGCCCCCGGAGCGCGTAGCGCAGGTCCTGCAGGAACGCGTTCATGGCGGCCTCAGTCGTTCACGATCCAGCCGTCGCGGAGACGGACGATCCGGTTGCCGTAGGTCGCGTTCTCCTCCGAGTGCGTGACCTGGACGATCGTCATGCCCTCGCCGTTCAACTTCTTGAAGAGGCGCATGATCTCGCGGCCCTGGTCCGAGTGGAGGTTGCCCGTGGGCTCGTCCGCGAGCAGGAGCTTCGGCTTGGCGATGAGCGCGCGCGCCACGCCGACCAGCTGCTGCTGGCCGCCCGAGAGCTGATTGGGAAAGAGATCCTTCTTGCCCACGATCTGGAAGCGGTCGAGCGTGTCGGCCACGATCGCCGCCCGCTCCGAGCCCTTCACGTTGCGGTAGGAGAGGGGAATGTCCAGGTTCTCGGCGACGGTGAGGTTGTCGAGCAGGTGGTACTGCTGGAACACGAAGCCGACGTACTTCTTGTTGAGGTCGCTGCGTTCGCGCGGCTTCATGCGATGGACCTCGTGCTCGAACAGGCGGAACTCGCCCGCCCAGTCGTGGTCGAGCAGGCCGAGGATCGACAGGAGCGTCGACTTGCCCGCGCCCGACGGGCCCATGATCGTCACGAACTCTCCGGCCTCGATCGTCAGCCCGATGCGCCGGAGCACGAACGTCTGGCCGGCGCGGGTCGCGAAACTCTTTTCGACGTTGGACAGCTGGATCATGCTCGCCTCAATCGCGCAGTGCGGTGTTGGGATCGACGCGCAGGGCGCTGCGCGCCGGGATGACGCAGGCGGCCAGGACGACGGCCGAGAGGAGGACCGCGACACCTCCGAAGGTCGCCGGGTCCGAGGGGGCGATTCCGAAGAGGAGGCTGGAGAGGAAACGCGACAGTCCGAGCGCGGCGACGCCGCCGACGAGAATGCCCACGGCCGCCAGCCGCAGCGCCCCCTTGACGACGAGCGCGAGCACGTCCGCGGGCCGGGCCCCGAGAGCCGTCCGGATGCCGATCTCGCGGCGACGCTCGGCCACGCCGTAGGCGACGACGCCGTAGATGCCGACGGAGGCGAGGAGGAGCGCGAGCGCGGCGAAGAAGCCCAGGAGGAGCGTCAGGAAGCGCCGGTCGGCGACCGAATCGCTCAGGTATCCCGTCAGCGGCGTCACGTTCGAGACCGACTGGTCCGGATCGATCGAGCGCACGGCCGCCATCGCGGCCTTCTCCACGGAGCGCGGCGATCCGTTCACCCGGAGCAGCAGGGTCATCGAGGACATGGGGTTCTGCGTCCACGGGATGAAGACCTCGGGAAGCGCGGGCGTGTCGAGCCCGTCCTGCCGGACGTCGCCCACGACGCCGACGATCTCGCGAAACGGCGTCGGGTCCTTGGGCCAGCCCTGCTTGACGCTCTTGCCGAGGGCGTCGCCATTCGGCCACCACTTCCTCGCGAAGGTCTCGTTGACGATCACGACCTTCGCCGAGTCCGCGCGGTCGGCGTCCGTGAACGCCCGGCCCCGGCGCAGCGGAATCGCGAGCGTCGAGAAGTAGCCGGGCTCGATCACGTTCCAGTGGGCGCTGGGGAGCTCGGCCTGCGGGGGCGCGGGACGGTCGGAGAGGAGGTAGATCGAGCCCCAGCACTTGCCGGTCAGCGGCGGACAGTAGACCGCGCTCGCGGACTCCACGCCGGGGAGAGGGCGCAGCGCCTCCACCGACTTCCGGTAGAACAGGGCGCGCGCCTCGTCGTTCGGATACCGCGCGTCCGGAATCGCCACGTCGAGCGCCAGGACGTGCTCGGCCTGGAAGCCCGGCGAGACGGCGCGGAGCCGGGCGAGGCTTCGGATCAAGAGGCCCGACCCGATGACCAGGACGAACGCGAGCGCAACCTCCGAGACGAACAGCAGGGTCCGGAACCGCTGCCGCGAGCGGCCCGCGGTCGAGCCCCGGCTGCCCTCGCCGAGCGCGGCCTGGGGATCCGGGCGCGAGGCGGAGATCGCCGGCGTCATGCCGAAGAGGATCCCGGTCGCGAGCGAGACGGCCAGAGTGAAGGCGAGGACTCCCGGATCGATGCGCGTCTCGGCGAGGCGCGGGATCGCGGTCGGCGCGAGGCGCACGAGCGGCCCGATCGCCCACGAGGCGACGAGCAACCCGAGGG
>Ga0207711_10000340_pt1 | contig 49514 bp, 42 predicted proteins | sample KBSS34metaG_FD_184401 | JGI IMG/M metagenome (GOLD analysis project Ga0207711, IMG submission 184401) | Switchgrass rhizosphere microbial communities from Kellogg Biological Station, Michigan, USA - KBS S3-4 metaG (SPAdes) (version 2) | ecosystem: Host-associated > Plants > Roots > Rhizosphere... | reverse complement strand
TGCCCGAGTAAAAGAACCTCCAGTAGTCCATGCCGGTTTGGCGGGGCTGGTCGTTGCGAACCCAGAGGGGGATGGATGACGTGAAGTGCTTGTGCACCTTCACCCGACGACTCGATGTTGATGTGTTCATTGCTTGCTCCTTGGTCGGACTGAGACGGCTACTGGCCGAGGAACTCGACGGCGATGGGCGCGAACTTCTCGTAGTACTGGAAGATGCCGCCGTGACCGGAGTCGGGGTAGATGATCAGTTCGGAGCCCGCGATGCGCTTGTGCAGATCCTCGGAGAGGATCGACGGCACCATCCGGTCGTGGTCGCCGTTGGCGATCAAAGTGGGCTGGGTGATCTTCGACAGGTCGGCCGGAGTCGAACGACCGAACTTCGCGATCGCGGAGAGCTGAGTCGTGAACGCCTTGACGCTGATTTTCTTGTCGCGGTCGACCGTGCGCTCCTGCAGCCGCTTGACGAACGCCTTGGCTGCGCGCTTGCCGGTGGTGTTGCGGTTGAAGAAGAGGAACTCCTTCTCGTCCGCCCGCGCCAGCGCCGCGCGCAGAATGTCCACGTAGGTGACGCCGACGACCTTGTCCATGTCCTTGCCGCCGCGAGGACCGGTACCGGTCAGCACCAGCTTGCGGACCAGCTCGGGGTGCTTCAGGACGAGGTCCTGGGCGATCATGCCGCCCATCGAGAAGGAGAAGATGTCGACCTTGTCGAACCCGAGAGCCTTGATGAAGGTGTAGGCGTCATCCGCAGCTTCTTCCAACGTCTTGGGGACGGTGCCGCTGGAGGCTCCGACACCGCGCTGGTCGAAGGTGATGACGTGACGGTTCTTCGCGATGGGGTCGATGATCCTGGGGTCCCAGTTGTCCAGGGTCGCGGCGAGGTGCACGAAGAAGACGACGGGGATGCCGCCCTTCGGGCCGAGCTCACGGTAGGCGTAGGTGACGCCGCCCGCCTCGATCGTGCGGGCCGGTGCCTTGGCATACGAGGTGATGACCGGGTCGTTATCGGTGGTGCTCATGATGAATCTCCTTGAGTTGGTGGTGCAGGTTGAGATGCGATGGTGGTTCAGGGGATGCTGACGACGGCCTTGCCTCGGTGGCCGCCCTTCGCCAAGGCGTGAAGGGCCTGGACGGTCTGATCAAAGGGATGGACTGCTCCGACGACAGGGCGCAGTGCCCCTTCGTCGATCAGGGCGGTGATCTTGCGCAGTTGCTCGCCGTTGGCCCGCATCAGGAGGAACTCGTAGCGCACCCCGAGCTTCTTGGCCGTCCTCCGGATTCCGGCGCTGAGCGCCGCAACCGCAGCCCGCAGCACCGGATTCAGGCCGGCTTCCCGGGCGAAGGCAGGGTCCGGGGGTCCCTGGACCCCGATGGCCAAGCCCCCTGGCCGCAGGACCCGAAGCGACTTCTCGAGGTTCTTGCCGCCGATGATGTCCAGAACCAGGTCGTACCCCGAGAGGAGTTGCTCAAAGTCCTGCGCGCGGTAGTCGATCGCGATTTCGGCGCCGAGTTCGCGCACAAAGTCATGATTCGAGGCGCTTGCGGTTGTCGCGACCGTCGCACCCAGATGCTTGGCCAGTTGGAGAGATCGACCCGACGCCCCCAGCGCCGCCGTGGATCAGCACCTTCTGTCCCGGCTGCACGTTTCCGCGCTCGACAAGCGCTTGCCACGCAGTCAGCGCTACCAAGGGCAGGCTCGCCGCCTCCTCCATGCTCAGCGTCTTCGGCTTGAGCGCGAGATCCGATTCGGACACCGCGATTCGCTCCGCAAACGTTCCGATGCGGTCTTGGTGGGGGCGCGCATAGACCTCATCCCCCGGTTTGAATCCGCGCACGCCACCTCCGACACGAATGACGGTGCCGGCGAGATCGTTGCCGAGGACGAACGGCAGCTTGTACGGCAGAACCTGCTTGAACGCGCCGGAGCGGATCTTCTCGTCGAGTTCGTTCAGTCCGGCGGCCTGCACGCGCACGAGTACGTCGTGCTCTCCCACCGTCGGCTCGGGCACGTCGGACTCCTGCAACGGCCCCTTGTACTTGGAAACGACGAACGCTTTCATGATTCCTATTCCCATATCGTGACTCGCTTCATTATCGAGTATGCTCAATTATGAACAAACTCACTAACCTTGTCAAGAAGGGTCGCAATGGCGAACGAGCAAGCGCCATCCGGGCGGCGTGAACGGGCCAAGCAGGACAAGCGGGAACGCATCATGGAAGCCACGCGCGAGCTCTTCGCACTCCAGGGGGTCGGCAGCGTGACCACCCAGCAGATCGCCGACCGCGCTGACGTGGCGATCGGCACGCTCTACCTGTATGCGTCGACGAAGGCGGAATTGTTGATCATGGTGCAGAACCAGAAGTTCGCCACAGCAATCGACGACGGTTTGGCGGCCGCCTCCGGGGTTTCCGACGGGGCGACTCTCGACTCGGTTCTCGCGCTCATTCGGCCGGTGGTCACCTGCCTGCGCGAGCACGTCGAGAACGGACGTACCTATCTCCACGAACTCGTCTTCGGTGACCCTCACGAGCCGTATCGTCGCGAGGGCCTCGCCCTAGCGACTCGCCTCGAGAACGGCATTGCGTTTCTGCTGGCTGACGACCCGCTCATCACGGCGAGCGATGCGGCGACCCTGGCGCGGGTCATCACGGCGATCATCCACATCAGCACGACAGCGACCATCTACCTCCGGCGCAGCGACGACGACGTCGTGGCTGACATTCGCGAGCAGGTCCGGGCCACCATCTCACCGCGGCACGACGCCGCCTAGCCACCGCCTCGAACCCCAAGGAGAAACCCATGAGCACGCACTACGACATCGCGATCCTCGGTGCCGGTCCCGGCGGTTACGTCGCCGCGATCCGCGCCGCCCAACTCGGCAAGTCGGTAGCCGTGATCGAGAGGCAATACTGGGGCGGAGTGTGCCTGAACGTCGGATGCATCCCGTCCAAGGCGCTCTTGCGCAACGCCGAACTGGCCCACACCTTCCATCACAAGGCGGAGGAGTTCGGTATCAGCGGAGACGTGGTCTTCGACTACGGCGTCGCCTACGACCGCAGCCGGCAGGTGGCCGACGGTCGGGTCAAGGGCGTTCACTTCTTGATGAAGAAGAACGCGATCACCGAGATCGACGGTCACGGCACGTTCACCGACGCTCATACCATCGAGGTTGTCCTGAGCGGCGGCGGCGCCGAGACCGTCACCTTCGACGACGCCATCATCGCCACCGGCTCGACCGTCCGGCTCTTGCCCGGCGTGGAGCTCAGTGAGAATGTGGTCACCTTCGAGGCGCAGATCCTCAGCCGTGACCTGCCCGGCTCGATCGTCATCGTGGGCGCCGGTGCGATCGGCATGGAGTTCGCGTACGTTCTCGCCAACTACGGAGTCCAGGTCACCATCCTCGAATACCTGGATCGCGCTCTTCCGAACGAAGACGTCGAGGTGTCCAAAGATATCGCCCGCCAGTACAACAAGCTCGGAATCACCCTCGTCACCTCGGCAAAAGTCGAATCGGTTGTCGACGACGGATCGGCCGTCACCGTCACGTACACCGCCGCGAGCGGCGAGCGGTCGACGACCCACACCGACAAGGTGCTGATGTCGGTGGGCTTCGCGCCTCGCACCGCCGGATACGGGCTCGAGAACACCGGCGTCGCACTGACAGAACGCGGTGCCATCGCTATCGACGAGTTCATGCGCACCACCGTGCCCCATCTCTATGCCATCGGTGACGTCACGGCGAAGCTGCAGCTCGCGCACGTCGCAGAAGCCCAGGGCGTTGTGGCCGCTGAGACCATCGCGGGGGCAGAGACCATGTCACTCGGCGACTACCGGATGATGCCTCGCGTCACCTTCAGCCAGCCACAGGTTGCCTCCTTCGGCCTCACCGAACAGCAGGCACGCGATGAGGGCCATGAGATCACGGTCGCGAAATTTCCCTTCACCGCCAACGGCAAGGCGCAGGGAATCGGCGATCCCGTGGGTTTCATCAAGCTCGTCGCCGATGCACAGTACGGGGAGCTTCTCGGGGCTCACATGGTCGGAGCGGACGTTGCCGAGCTCCTCCCCGAACTCACCCTCGCGCAGAAGTGGGACCTGACCGCGACCGAGCTCGCCCGCAACATCCACGCGCACCCGACCCTCGGAGAAGCCCTCCAGAAGGGATTCCACGGGCTCGTTGGTCACATGATCAACATCTGACTGGGTGTTATCCCCCGACGGTCAGCACGATCTTTCCCGTGGTGCGACCGGTCTCACCGAGGGCGTGAGCCTGTGCGGCCTCGGCGAGCGGAAAGGTCGCTTCGATGTGGGCATGCAGGGCCCCGGCCTCGACGAGAGCGGCAATGGCTTGCATGCCGCTGCGGTCAGCTTCGACGAGAAGGGACGCGAAGCGGATGCCGCGCTCGGCGATCGCCGCCAGTTCCTCGGGCGGGACGGGGACAGGAAGAAGCGTGACGAGAATGCCCCCCGGACGCAACACGGCGAGGGAGCGGACACGGCCGGCGGCATCGTACGAGATCGGGTCGAGGACCACGTCGATATCGCGGACGGCCTCGGTGACGTCGACGCTGTGATAGTCGATCACCTCATCAGCGCCCAGGGACTTCAGGAAATCGTGCTTGGCTGCGCTGGCGGTGCCGATGACGTACGCGCCGCGGAACTTGGCGATCTGTACGGCGAGGTGCCCGACGCCACCGGCGGCCGCATGGATGAGGACTCGCTGACCGGGCTGGACATCGGCGGTGTCGACGAGCGCCTGGTAGGCGGTCAGGGCGGCGAGGGGAAGAGCACCGGCCTGAACGTGATCGATACCGGCGGGCTTCCGAACGAAGGCGCGGGTCGGACCGGTCACGTACTCGGCATGGGAGCCGACGCCGTTGGGGTACGGCAACATGCCGAATACCTCGTCGCCCGGCGCGAAGAGCGTGACGCCGAGACCGACCGCTTCGACGACTCCGGAGACGTCCCAGCCGAGCACGAGCGGCAGCCGGTCGACGGTCCTAACCTGGGCGCGGTTGCCCCAGTCGGTCGGGTTGACGCCGGCCGCACGCACGGCGACGAGGATCTCGCTCGGGCCGGGCACCGGCACGGGCAGTTCGGTCTCTTTGAGCACCTCGGGGCCTCCGTGGGTGTCCTGGCTGATGGCGCGCATATCGTTTCCCTCCTGTTGATGACGGACTGACTTTACTCATAACTGACTGCAGTCATGTCTCATTCCCGGGGAGGGACGTCCAGCTCGCGCGAAGAAGGCCGCAGCATCGGCTGCGGCCTTCACCGGTCTCGAGATCGAGCGCGTTCACACCTTGGAATAGTTCCCGATGCGACCCTCGCGCACGGATCGGGCATAGATCTTCGGGTCCAACAAGGGAAGGTCGCCGCTGGCTTTGATGGCGTCGATGTAGCCGAGCATCCGCTTCTGAGCTTCCTTGTCCTGGTCCCTCACGAGGAACTCGGCGTGCTCGAACTGAAGTCCCTGCAGGATCGGCAGCGTGGCACCGAAGTAGATCGAACGCTTGATGGCCCCGAGGGACTTCTTCGCGCGCAGGCCCAGGTATTCCGCTCGCTCGAGAGCGCGCTCGAGCACCTTGTCCTGGGGGACCACCTCGTCGACCGCCCCCACGGCGAGAGCTTCCGCCGGCGTGAACGCTTTGCCCTCGAGAACGGCGGCGAGCGCCTGCCGGGGCCCGATGAGGCGAGTCAATCGCTGCGACCCACCGCCGCCCGGAGTGAGCGCAAGCAACACTTCGGAGAGGCCGATTGCGTAGTCCCCGTCTGCCATGATGCGCACATCACATGCCCACGCGAACTCCGCGCCGATGGCAAGGGCCGAGCCGTTGAGTGCCGCGATGAAGATGGTGCCGCTGCGGTTCATCTTCAGGAAGGTCGCGTGCAGGCCGTCGAGCTGCAACAAGGTCTTGAAGCCGAGCGCGCTCGCGATCGATCGGAGACCCGGGACCTTGTTGATCGCTGTTGCAGTGCGAAAGACGATCCCGGCGACACGGGTGTTGATGGGCGGGAAGCCGACCCCACCCTGTTGCAGCCAGACGATGTCGGCGTGGCTCAGGAATCGATCGGGATGGGTGCCCGTGAAGATCACGGCGTGGACGTTCGGGTCCTTGTCGGCTCGATCAACGACCTTGGCCAAGTCAACGGCCATCTGGGGGTACAGCAGAGCATCCTTTCCGCCATAGATGCGCACGATCTGGGTCGTGCCACGCTGTTCGACGTCGAGGCCGATCTTGTCGTCGGTTGTCATGACATTGTCTCTCTCTTGGTTGTGTGCACTCCGGACGAGCCCGGGGTGGGTGTCCGCTGGGTATCGGGTTGAGTCCGAGGAGGGCGCAGGGCCGAGGCCAGCAGCCGGTCGAGCGCGCGATCCGGCAGAATGCGCGCGAGTGCGATGAGAAGAGCTGCTCCACGACCGACCGCGTAGCGGGTTTTCGGCCGAGGAGTGGTGGCCGCGATCGCGATCGTCTTCGCGGCTTGTGCGGCATCGAGTCCGTAGCGCAGGTAGCCCTCGGATTGGGCCAGCATCGCTTGGATGAGGCCGCCGTATCGGCGCTCCTGATCGGGCGTCATCCCGGAGGCCTGTTCTCGCGCCGTGACGCCGCCGCGACCCACCATCTCGGTTCGCACGGCGCTTGGCTCAACGACGACGACCTTCACTCCGTCGCGGGCGAGTTCGCGGCGCAGCGCGTCACTGACCGCCTCAAGGGCGAACTTCGATCCGGAGTACGGGCCGTAGGTCGGCTGAGCAAGGCGACCGGCGATCGAGCCGATCATGACGATGCGTCCGTGACTCTTCAGCAACGCCGGCAACAGGGCTTGAGTGACCTCGATGTGGCCGAACACGTTGACGTCGAACTGTCGCCGCCATTCCTCGACCGGAAGCACCTCGACGGGAGCCGTGACGGCGATGCCGGCGTTGTTGATCACGGCCAGCAGCGGGCGCCCGTCCGCCTCGATGAGATCGGCAATTGCGGCGATCTGCTCAGAACGCGTGATGTCGAGGATGACCGGGCGGATATTCGGGCCCTCGATGTCGAGGCCGTCGGTCTCCCGTCGGACGCCTGCCAGCACGTAGTACCCGCGAGCGGCGAGTTCCCGGGCGGTGGCTGCGCCCATGCCGGTCGAGGCGCCGGTGACGAGGATGAGGCCGGAAGGTTCAGATGACGTTGTCATCTCAGCAGAGTATCATTTCAGATGACAATGTCAACTGCGGCGTAGAATCGGCAGATGGTCAGTCGATCCGAGTCCGCCGCTGCCACCCGCCGAGCTCTACTCCACGCGGCTCGCGAGCTACTCAACGAGGGCGGCCCTCAGAGGGTGACCCTCAGGGAGGTGGGCGCTCGAGCGGACGTGTCCCGGGGCGCCGCTTACCGACACTTCGCGGACAAGGAGAGCCTTCTCGCTGCGGTCGGGGCCGAAAGCTGGGATCGAGTCACGAATGCGATGACCGGACTGCATCCAACCCCCTCGGTCGGCGGCGCCGCCCTCCTCCGGTCTGCGCTCGACCCGCTCCTCGCCGTCGGCCGCGACGAACCCGAAGTCTTTCGAATGATGTTCACCGTTCCGGCCAAGAATCCTGAGGCCGCAATCCAAGCCGCCGGTCGTGCCCAGCTTGAGTTCCTTCGCGTCGTCGGGAGCGTCGTCGGCGACGAGCACGCGCACCTCTACGGGGCCATGCTGCTGACAAGCGCGCTCGGGATCGCCAGCATGGGGGCCAGCGACAGCCTCGATCCGCGCATGTGGCACACAACGCCCGACAACGTGCTGGACGCGCTGGTCGGGATGATCGCCGATCGCGGGTGAAGGGTCAAGACTGACTGCTCGGTTTCGCATCCGCCAGGTCGGGATAGACGGCCTCCACCGCGGCACTCAGACCGGACTTGGAGCGACGAGAGATCTCATCGGCGATGACCTCGTAGGCGCCGGACTCGACCGCGTCATAGACCTTGGTCACGAGCTCCGCAGGATGCATCTTGGGCCCCGTGGCGCCGGCGGCCATTTCGGTATCGACGTAGCCCATGTGCACACCGATCACGTGGACCCCCTGAGGAGCGAGCTCGAGACGGAGTGAATTGGTGGCCGACCACAGGGCTGCCTTTGACGCGCTGTAGACGCCGGCGCTGGCGTACCAGCTGGCAACCGAGTGAACATCGACGAGAACCGATCCGCTTCTGGAAGCGAGGATCGGTGCAAAGGCACGGGCCACGAGGACCGGCCCGAAGAAGTTGGTCTCCATGTTTGCCCGGATGTCGGCATCGGTCACTGCGAGCAGGCTCCAGCTGGGCGGGATCGCGCCCGCATTGTTGATCAACACCGTCACGTCGCCGGCCGCCTCGGCGACCCGCTTGATGGACGCGCCATCGGTGACATCCAGGGTGGCGGGCACGATGCGCTCGTCATCCCAGGCACGGGGGCTGCGGGCCGTGGCGTACACCTTGCTCGCACCTCGGGCGAGAGCTTCGTGCACGAAGTGGGTTCCGATGCCGCCGTTGGCCCCGGTGACGAGGACGACGGCGCCGTTGAGTGAGGGCATGTTTCACGTTCCTTTGTTATGGCGTGCGATCGATAACGCGATGCGGCCTGCATGGGAGAATGAACCGAAGCACATTCGAGCCGACGCAGTTCTGACTGTGTTCGGAACTGACGGTAATCAGAATATATTCCGGAGGGCTTACTTTCATGACTCTCGCCCCACAGCCAGTCGGACGGCGCGAGCGGAACAAGCAGGACAAGCTGGACCGCATCACAGCCGCGGCCAGTGAGCTATTCGCGGAGCACGGCGTCGACGAGGTCACCACCCAGCAGATCGCCGACAAAGCCGACATCGGCACGGGCACCCTGTTTCTCTATGCCAAGAGCAAGGGTGAGCTGCTGCTCCTGGTGCAGAATTCCAGCTACGTCCATGCTCTTGCCGTGGGCAAGGCGAATGCCGAGGCTTTGCCGGCTGCCCTCGACGCAGTGATGGCGATCGTCCGACCGGTCGTGGAGTGCAACCGAATCCAGATAGACAACGGACGCACCTACCTGCGCGAGATCGTGTTCGGCGACCCCGACGAGCCATACCACCGCGACGCTGTTGCTCTCACCGTACAGACGGAGGAGGCGATCGCGACCGTGCTGCGACGCGACGACCGCATCGCAGCCGATGCCGCTGCCACGCTCGCGCACATCATCTCCGCGATCATGTTTCTGAGCATGGCGGCTACGGTGAACATCGCCCGATCCGTTTACGAAGTGGTCGAGGACGTCAGGACGCAAGTGGCCGTTCTGCTACCGCGCTGAGCGGGCCGCCCTGCGAGCGACCCCAGCGGCCCGCGACTTCCGTCATGGTCAAGCATCGTTCCGTCACAAGCAATGCTGTCCCGAGTGGTAGGCGGCAGCATGGAGCGGAGCAGGGCGTCGCCTTGCCCTGAGCCGGGGAGCGCCGTCGATGAGTGCCAATGCTGCAAGGGAATCGTTCCGTCCTGAGGTGTTCGTCGGGAAGACCGCCGTCGTCACTGGCGGGACATCGGGATTGGGCTTGGCCACGGCTCGATTTCTTGCCGAGCTCGGAGCCGAGGTTCACGCGCTCGGCCTCGGTGCCGAGGCTGCCTCCCAGGCCGACGACGGCATCCACTTCGGCGAACTCGATGTGACCGACGACGTCGCTCTCTCGAGCTTCTTCGACGGCCTGGATCAACTGGACATCCTGGTGCCCGCTGCCGGCATCAGCCTCGGCCCCCGAGAGCTCGAATGGGACTCGTTCCAGCGCGTCGTCTCGATCCAGCTTCTGGCGGTCTACCGAACGATCGAACTCGCGCGGTCGCTGCTCGCCGTCCGAGGCGGTTCCGTGGTGACCATCGCGTCGATGTACGCCTACTTCGGCGGAGGCGAGATCGCTGCATACTCGGCCTCGAAAGGCGGCGTCGTGCAGCTGACCAAGTCGCTCGCCGAGGTGTACGCGAGCGAGGGCATCCGGGTCAACTCCGTGGCGCCCGGATGGATCGACACGCCCCTACTCGCCCCGCTCAAAGCGGACGACGCCAAACGCGAAAGGCTCCTGTCTCGCACCCCGCTGCGGCGTTTCGGTCAGCCGGACGAGATCGCGTCGGTCGTCGCGTTTCTCTGCTCGGATGCCGCCGCCTTCGTCACGGGCGCCGTCCTCCCCGTCGACGGCGGCTACCTGGTCACCGGGATCTGACCGCTCAGCCCAGGTAGGCCCGGCGAAGCAGGTCGTCGTCCGCGAGCAGTTCGGCGGCGGATCCCTGGTACGAGACGCGGCCGCTGGTGACCACCAGCGCCTCACTGGCCGCCTTCAGGGCGAGGTGTGCGAACTGCTCGACCAGCAGGACGCCGACGCCCGATGCCGCGATGTCCTGGATCACCGGGATCAGACGCAGGAAGACCACCGGCGCCAGGCCCAACGACATCTCGTCGATCATGATGTAGCGCGGCTTGGCCGCGAAGGTGCGCGCGAGCACGACCATCTGCTGCTCGCCGCCCGAGAGCAGTGCGGTCGCAGAGTCGACGCGCTTCTCCAGCTCGGGGAACATCGCCATGGCCTCATCGAACGCGGCCGCGGTGCGTGCGGTCAGCTTCAGATTCTCGCGAACGGTGAGCGAGGGGAAGATCATGCGCCCCTGCTCGACGTGCTTGAGCCCCATCAGCGACCGCTGCCGGCGAGACAGCTTCGAGATCTCATGCCCGTCGAGCTCGATGGATCCCGACGCGATCGGGATGATGCCCGACATCGACTCGAGCAAGCTCGTCTTGCCCGCACCATTCGGACCGACGACGGTCGTGATCTCGCCGAGGCTCACCTCGAGGCTGACGTCCGAGATGACCGGTCCGACGCCGCGCCGAACCACCACATCCTTCACTTTGAGGCTCACAGCATCTCCGTCTCACCCATGTATGCCGAGACCACCTTCGGATCGTTCAGGACCTCTGCCCGATCGCCACTCGCCAGGACCTCGCCGAAGTTCAGCACCGTGATGCGCGAGCAGACGCTCCGAACCAGATCGAGGTCGTGCTCGATGATCAGGATCGTCGTGCCGAAATGCTCGGGAGCGCGCCGCAGGCGATTGGCGAATGCCAGGTGCTCGTCGTGAGACAGTCCGGCGGCCGGCTCGTCGAGCAGCAGCAGCTGGGGCCGAGCCGCCAGGTTCGCCGCCACCTCCACCAGACGGCGGGTGCCGACATCCACGACACTCAGCGGGATGGAGGCGTCGGGGCAACCGAAGAAGGTCAGCGCATCGGCGATGGCTGCCGGGTCGGCCTTGCCCCTCGTGACGAAGCGGAGGTACGCGCCGACGGTCATGGTCGGCGGGACTCGGTCTTGTTGGAAGGTCCGCCGCAGACCTGCGCGGGCGCGCTGGTGCGGGGCGAGTCCGTTCAGGGCTTGGCCGTTCAGGGTCGCCGTTCCGGTGTGGTGCGGCAGGAAGCCGCCGATCGCGTCGACGAACGTGGACTTGCCTGCGCCATTGGGCCCGATCAGACCGAGGATGGTGCCTTCCTCTACCGTGAGCGACACATCGGTCAGCGCCTTCACGGCACCGAACTCGACCGTGAGGTGCTCGACGACCAGCAGCGGCCGGCCGGTACCGACCGGAATCGGCGCCTCGGCCACCGTCTCAACGGCGGCGACGTCACCCGCGGCCTCGACGCGGGCCGCCTCGCGGAGTCGGCGACGACGGAACAGGGCAGTACGCACCCCGGTGCCCAGGTTCGAGTTCGACGTGAGGGCCTGAATGCCCAGCACGCCGAAGGCCACGCTCGACCACTCGAGTGGCACCCGGAACTGCTTCAAGATCTCGGGGATCACCACGAACAGGATGCCGCCGAAGAGCGCCATGTCGATCAGCTGAGAACCGACCACGATGCTCAACACGTAGAGTCCGAGCGAGTTGATCGGGGTGAACGTCAGGTAGTTGACCTGCGTGATCTGGCCGACGATGAGGCATCCCGCGATCCCACCGACGAAGGCGCTGAGCGCGAATGCCGACAGCTTCGCCGTGCGCACACTCTTGCCCGCCGACGCGGTGCCGCGCTCCGAGAAGGCCACCGACTTCCAGGCGGCCCCGATCCGGCTTCCTTGCAGGGCGTTGATCGCGAGCGCCACCAAGACGGTGACAATGACGGCGAAGAGGAAGTACCCGCGGTCGCCGGTCGGATCCGACGAGAGCCCGAATGGACGCGGGATGTGCGCGAAGCTCTGATCCGGGAATCCGATCTGCTGAACGGTCGTGTCGACGGCCGCGGCAACGCCCAGGGTGATGACGGCGAGGTTGACCCCGCGCAGGCGGAGAGCCGGCAGGCCGATGACCAGGCCCAGCACCGCGGTGATCAGCCCCGCGATCAGCATGAACACGAGGAACGACACCGCCCCGAAGACGGCGGGAAGAGGCGTCTTCAAGTACAAGAACTCGAGGATCCACGCGCCGATCGACGCGAAGCTGAGCTGGCAGAGGGCGATCATGCCCGCGGTGCCGGTGACGATCCCCAGACCGAGGAGCGACACCATGGCCACCAGGACAGAGGTCGATACGAACACGACGTAGGCGGGCATGCCGAAGCCGAACACCGCTCCGAGAGCGATCGCGACGAGGGCGAACACGAGAGGGATCCAGGCCCGATTTGCCGGGCGCGCAGGGCTAGCGAGCGACATCCCAGACCTCCTTCCGCTGGTTCCAGAGGAGGAACAGGACGATGACGAGGATGGGGATCCAGTCGCGCAGCTGGGTGGTCGACGGGAAGGCCGTGAGGGCTCCCTGCAAGGCGCCGACCACCAGGCCCCCGACGATCGTGAGGGGGATGTTCTTGAACGCTCCCACCAGGGCCGCGGCCGTGCCGGGGATGACCAAGGTGATCATCGAGGCCGCGTCGGCCGCCGCGGTGTTGCCGATGATGGAGACGCACAACCCCATCACCGCGCCCATCGCGACCCACACGCTCACCTGAAGGGCCTTCACGTTCACGCCGAGCAACTCGGCGGCCGTCTGACGGTCGCTGATGGCCCGGAGCCGAATCCCGAGCGGCGAGTGTTTCACGATGATCCAGGTGAGGAGGCCGACGACGATGGCCGCAACGAGCATCGCGACGCCCACCTTGGTGACCGCGACCTCACCGATGATGACGGCCGGCCCGACGAGCAAGGGGCGAAGAGGTTGCGGCTGTGATCCGAACAGGATGAACGACAGTGAGATCAGCATGAGCAGTGACGCGACCGTCACGGCCGAGCGGGCGGTCGTCGTCGCCTCCGAGAGCCAGGTCGCCTCGATCCAGCCCAGAACGCCTGACACGACCGCGGCCACCAGCACGGCGATCACCACCGTGATAGCGACCTGAGCCCCAGGGGGCAGCGAAGCCAGGAGGGGTGCGGAACGGATCGAGAGGTACGCGCCGAAGACGCCCACCGCGACAAGCGAGAAATTGATCACACGCGTCAGCACGGACATCAGCGTGAGGCCCACCCCGATCAGGGCATAGAGGGCGCCGGAACTGAACCCGACGACCAGGGCGAAGATGATGTTCAAACTGTCCTCCGTGATGCAACTGGCGAAATGATATTGCGGGCGACGGCCTGCTGGGCCGTCGCCCGCAATCAGTGTTCGGTATTACGGCTGCTTGGTGTCGACCCATCCGATCTCGTCACCCTTGAGCCACGGTCCGAGAGAAGTCCACTCGCTGGTGTTCTTCTTGATCTCAACCGGCCATGCGGACTTGTTGGCCTGGTGGGTGTCACCAGGGCCGAAGATCCACGGCGTTGCGACCATCGGGTTGTTCACCGGGGTGGTCATCGCCTTCGCAGCAGCGGTGAACGAATCACGCGTCACCTTGCCCTTGACCGACTTGAGAATCGCGATGAAGTACTTCGCCGCCAGGTAGCCGCCCTGAGCGAAGGAGGTCTTCGGCACCTGGTGCGCATCCATGACCTTGGCCCAGTCGGTGTTCGACTTGTCCTTCGGGTCCGTGAACGGCGAGAACTCGGCCGGCAGGTGGATGTCGCCAGCGTACGAGATGCCCTTCGCGAACTCGTCGGAGTAGCAGGAGGTCAGCACCAGGAAGGGGATCTTCAAGCCCTGGTTCGACGCCTCGCCGATGAACGCCGTGACGGCCGGGCCGACCTCGGTGATCATGACAGCGCCGCAGTTGTGACTCTTCAGTGCCGCGACGTTGCCTGCGTAGCTCGCCTGACCGCGGGTGAGGCTGAAGTCGCTGTACGCGAGCTTCTTGCCCGTCTTCGCAGACCAGGCGTCGATGGCTCCCTGATAGGCCGCCTTGCCCGCGTCGTTGTCCGGGACGACCTCGGCGCAGATGTTCTTGTAACCGAGGGTCTCAGAGCCGTCGTAGAGGGTCGCGAAGGCGTCGAAGTACGGGCCGTCGTTCGCCGGTGCGATGTTGGGCGTGGTGAAGCAGAACGGGTCAACCCCGGTGCCCTGGATCGAGATGATGTTGTTGTCTTCCCACGTCTTGTGGTTGACAGCGCAGTCCAGCAGTGAGGACGAACCGACGAGGGCGACCGCACCGCTGTTCAGGGCATCCTTCGCCGCCGTCGACGAGACAGCCGGGTCGGTCTTGTCGTCGAAGACCTGATACTGCAGCGGGTGCCCGTTGAAGCCGCCCGCGGCGTTGTAGTCGTCGAAGACCGCCTTGACCGCTTGAGGAGCTTCGGGGAAGAAGGTGAGGCCGCTGAGAGCGGCGACCTTGATCGGGGTTCCGGTCGCCGGGGTGCTGGTCCCGCCACCGCCTGAGGTGGCGCTACAGCCGCTCAGGATGAGCGCTGCGACCGCAACCGCAACAGTGGCGGTCGCAGTGGCGCCGAGTTTCTTGCCGGTGATTCGCATGTGATTGGTGCCTCTCCGATATGGCGCTGAACTTCCGTGTTCAGCGACGGTCCTTCGATGTCGGACGGCGAACAGCGGCGTCCTGTGGTCACTCTAAGAACGCGGCGTCAGAGCGTGTTTGTCGTCCGGGGAACAGTCGTTGACTCTGCGTACCGGAGTTGGCATCGCGCGCTGTTCCGGACCTGCGCTGTCGGACACGGGCCGTGCGCCCTAGGCCAAACGGTGCGGGCGGGGCCCGGAGATGCTGTTCTCATCAGCACTGTTTCCACTGAGGAGAACCACCATGTCCGACTACGCCACCCTGCTCGCCCGCGTCAGCGCACCCGCTGGTACCGGCCGCGAGATGCATGATCCCGCGACCGGGGAGGTCGTCGGATCAGCCCCCGTCAACACCGTCGAAGACCTCGACGCCGCAATCGCGGCGGCCAAGGCGGCCCAGCCGGCTTGGGAGGCGCTCGGTCATCCCAAGCGGATCGAGATCCTCAACGCGGCCGCCGATCGTCTGGAGGCGGAGTCCGAGTCGCTCGCCGAGCTGCTGTCACGCGAGCAGGGGAAGCCGCTCAACGGCCCCAACGCCCGCTTCGAAGTCGGAGCGTGCGTCGCGTGGCTGCGGGCAACGGCCGCGACGGCCCTGCAGCCGGAGGTCGTTGTCGACGACCCCGACATGCACGCCGAACTCCACTACCGCGCGATCGGCGTGGTCGGTGCGATCGGCCCCTGGAACTGGCCCTTGATGATCGGGATCTGGCAGATCGCTCCCGCGCTTCGCATGGGCAACACCGTGGTGGTCAAGCCATCCGGATTCACCCCGCTGAGCGTGCTGGGCATGGTGTCGATCATGAACGAGGTGCTGCCCGAGGGAGTGCTGACCGTCGTGGCCGGCGACCGCGTCGTCGGAGCTCGACTGGCGTCGCACCCCGACGTCGACAAGATCATGTTCACCGGATCGACAGCAACGGGCCGAGAGATCATCAAGAGCTCGGCCGACAACCTGGCACGTCTCACTCTGGAGCTCGGCGGCAACGACGCGGGAATCGTCCTGCCCGGAACGGATCCCGCAGCCATCGCCGGCGACCTGTTCTGGGGCGCGTTCATCAACACCGGTCAGACCTGCGCCGCGCTGAAGCGCCTGTACGTGCACGACTCGATCTACGAGCAGGTGATCGATGAACTCAAGGCCGTGACGGCGACCATGCCGATGGGAAACGGGCTGGACGAGAACAACGTGCTCGGGCCCGTGCAGAACAAGGCCCAGTTCGACATCGTGTCGGAACTCGTCGAGGACGCGAAGAAGCGCGGTGGACGCGTGATCATCGGAGGCGCTCCCGCGACCGAGCTCGGCGAACTCTTCTACCCGGTCACGCTCGTCGCCGACCTGCACGACGGCGACCCCCTGGTCGACGAGGAGCAGTTCGGACCCGCGCTTCCGATCATCCGCTACACGGATGTCGAGGACGCGATCGCGAGCGCGAACCGCCTGGACGTCGGGCTCGGCGCCTCGGTCTGGTCGTCGGACCCGGTCGAGGCACGCAAGGTGGCTCTCCGCCTCGAGGCCGGCACGGTCTGGATCAACAAGCACGGCGTCGTTCACCCGATGATGCCCTTCGGCGGGGTCAAGGGGTCGGGCTACGGCCTCGAGTTCGGCGTCGAGGGCCTCAAGGCGCTCGGGGTGCCGCAGATCATCAGCGCATAACCGTCGCACAGAAGAAGGAGCCGGCACGTCGTGCCGGCTCCTTCTTCGTGGTGTCGGATCAGAGCTGGGCGCCGAGCTTGAAGCCGGCCTCGACGTCGCCCTTGCGGGTGTACGAGAAACCGTCCGCCCCGATCGTGACGGCCATCTCGCTCGGCTGCTCGCGTTCGACCACCGGCTGAGGCTCGCCATCGAGGTCGAGGACGAGGCTCGCGTCGGTGTACCAGCTCGGAACGACCGGATTGCCCCACCAGTCGCGACGCTGATTGTCATGCACGTCCCAACGCACGAGGGGGTTGTCGGGGTCGCCGGTGTAGTAGTCCTGCGTGTAGATCTCGATGCGGTGGCCATCGGGGTCACGGATGTAGAGGTAGAAGGCATTCGAGACACCGTGCCTTCCCGGCCCCCGCTCGATGGCATCGCTGCGACGCAGCGCGCCGAGCTTGTCGCAGATCGCCAGGATGTTGTGCTTCTCGTGCGTTGAGAAGGCGATGTGATGGAGGCGCGGACCGGCTCCTCCGGTGAGCGCCGTATCGTGCACCGTATCTTTACGGCGCATCCAGGCCGCGTACACGATGCCATCCTCATCCTCGATGTCCTCGGTCACCCGAAAGCCGATGCCCTCGAGGTACTCGAGTCCGCGCGGCACGTCGGGCGTCACCTGGTTGAAGTGGTCGAGGCGTACGAGGGCGCCCGGAGTGTGCAACTCATAGCGCCAGGCGAGTCGTTCGACGTGCTCGACGCTGTAGAAGAACTCGTAGGGGAATCCCAGCGGGTCGACGACGCGCACGGCGTCACCGATCCCCCGCACGAAGCCCTCCGCACGGCGCTCGGTCCGGCATCCCAGGGCCTGATAGTAGGCCTCGGCCAGGTCGACATCCCCGGGTGTCCTGACGCGGAACGCGAGCACGGCTGCGGCCGCGACCGGCCCGGCCCGCAGCACGAGGTTGTGATGGATGAACTCCTCGAGCGGACGCAGGTAGATCGAGTTCTCGTCTTCATAGGTGACCGTGAGACCCAGGATGTCGACATAGAACACGCGCGACGCGGCAAGGTCGGTGACGACGAGTTCGGCGTATGCGCAACGCAGGATGTCGGGCGGAGTGAGACCGGGTGCGGTCAGTGACGGCGATGTCATGGTCGGTTCCTTCGAATCGGGTCAGGCCGCGCCGAAACGCGGTGTGTGGGCGTGGCCGAGCGTGATGTGCACGGCCTGCTGGTCGGTGTAGAAGTCGATGGAGCGATAGCCGCCCTCGTGCCCGAGGCCTGAGGCTTTGACTCCACCGAATGGGGTGCGCAGATCGCGCACATTGTGCGAGTTCAGCCACACCATCCCCGCCTCGACGTTCTGCGAGAAGGTGTGCGCGCGCTCGAGATTGTTCGTCCAGATGTAGGCGGCGAGCCCGTAGCGGACTCCGTTGGCGAGCTCGAGCGCTTCCTCGTCGGTGTCGAACGGCGTGATGGCGACGACAGGCCCGAAGATCTCCTCCTGGAAGATCCGGGCATCCGGCTTGACGTCGGCGAACACTGTCGGCGACACATAGTTGCCGGTCGGGAGGCCTTCGGGGCGGCCGCCTCCGGCCAGAAGCCGGCCCTCCGACTTGCCGATCTCGACGTAGCTCATCACCTTGTCGAAGTGCTCGGGGTGCACGAGGGCACCGACTTCGGTCTTCGGGTCGTGAGGGTCGCCTACGACGATCCTCGACGCCCGTGCGGCGTACTTCTGCAGGAACTCGTCGTAGATCGACCGCTCAACCAGGATGCGGCTTCCCGCGGTGCAGCGTTCGCCATTGAGCGAGAACACCCCGAAGAGCGTGGAATCGATCGCCGCTTCCAGATCCGCATCGGCGAACACGACGGCGGGGCTCTTGCCGCCGAGCTCCATCGACAGACCCTTGAGCATCGGAGCCGCGTTGCCGAAGATCAACTGGCCGGTCCTCGACTCCCCCGTGAACGAGATCAAGGGAACATCGGGGTGCTTGACGAGTGCGTCGCCTGCCTCCTCCCCGAGTCCGTTGACCAAGTTGAACACGCCCTTCGGAAGCCCCGCCTCCTCGAAGATGCCGGCCCACAGGCTCGCCGACAGCGGGGTGAACTCTGCCGGCTTCAGAACGACGGTGCACCCGGATGCGAGCGCCGGAGCAAGCTTCCAGCTCTCGAGCATGAACGGTGTGTTCCAAGGGGTGATGAGCCCGGCCACCCCGATCGGTTTGCGGTTCACGTAGTTCACCTGAGTGCCGGGCACCTTGTAGGTGTCGTCCGACTGGGCCACGATGAGGTCGGCGAAGAACCGGAAGTTCTCTGCGGCACGCTGCGCTTGGCCGAGCGCCTGGGTGATCGGCAGGCCGGTATCGAATGTCTCGAATTCCGCGAGGTGCGCATCCTGGGCTTCGACGGCGTCGGCGATCCTGTTCAGGATCCTCGCCCGCTCCCGGGGCTTGAGGCGAGGCCACGGACCCTCGACGAATGCCCGAGTCGCGGCGGCGACCGCGGCATCGATGTCCGCCTTCTGGCCCGCTGCCGCCGAGACGTATGTCGTATTCGAGACCGGATCGAGAACATCGAAGGTCTCGCCGCCGATGCTGTCGACGAACTGGCCATCGATGTAGTGCTGGATCCGATCCGGTAGGCCATCGGGCACGTGGTGGGTTGCGACGGCCGGGGCGATGGTGCTCATGCGGAGACTCCGATCTGGAATCCTTCGGTCGATGTCAGGTACTGCTCGCCCTCGGCGAGAAGCGCCCGCATCTTGGCGAGGCCGGAATCCGTCGGCGTGATCAGCGGGGGTCGCACGTATCCGGAGCGGATCAGGCCGCGTTGCTCGAGCACCCACTTTCCGGGCGCGGGATTCGTTTCGACGAACAGCAGGTCGACGAGGGGGTGCAGGCCGTAGTGGATCGCGCGGGCGCCCTCGAGGTCGCCGGCCTCCCAGAGCTCGTACATCTGGGCGTGCGCGGCCGGAGCGATGTTGGCGGTCGCACTGAGAAAGCCCGCGCCACCCAACGCCAGAAGCGGGAGGCACAGAAGCTCGATGCCGGACCACACCACCAGGTCACGCCCGCAGAGTTGGATGACGCGGGAGAAGTGTTCGAAGTCCTTGGTCGTCTCTTTGATCCCGACGAAGTTCTCCACATCCCGGTACAGACGCGCCACCGTCTCGGGCGCGATGTCGACCGCGGTGCGAGACGGCACGTTGTAGGCGATGATCGGCAGCTCGGGGAACTCAGCGGCGATCGTCTTGTACCAGACGTACAGCGCCTCTTGCGTGGGTCGTGCGTAATACGGGGTGATGATGAGCGAGGCGTCGATGCCGAGCTCCATGGCTCGGGCGGTCAACTCCATCGTCTCGTGGAGTTGCGCGGTGCCCGTGCCGACCACCACCGGCACTCGGTCCGCGACCGTTCGGGTGACCGTCTCGATCGCCGCGGCGCGTTCCTCGATGCTCTGGGCGCCGGGCTCTCCCGTCGAGCCTCCGATCGAGACACCGTGCGTGCCGCTGGCAAGCTGCCATTCGACGAGGTTGGCGAGACTGTCGTGGTCGACGTCACCCTCGGGGGTGAACGGCGTCATCAGCGGCACGATCGAGCCGCGCAGTTGTGCGGGATCGCTGCGGTAGCGCATGGTCTTTCCTTTCGCCGGGCGAGCCCGGTCAGTGTCGGTGTGATGCTTGGTAGGCGAGCATGGCGTCGAGCGTTCGGGTTCGATGCGCTCGCGCCGCGAGTTCGATCTCCAGCGCGGGAGCGCCGGCTTCCACCAGGTCGAGGATCGCCTCGTGTTCGCGCACCGACTCGGCCGCTCGGCCGGGTACGAAGCTGAATGACGAGTCACGAAGAACCTGGAGACGGGCCCATCCGCGATGAACGGCGTCGAGGATCTGGGGATTCGGGCAGTTCTCGAACAGCGCGGAGTGGAACTCCAAGTTGAGTTCGGTGAACCGGTGCGGCTGGAAGTCGGTCAGCGTGGCGTTCATGCGCTCATTGACGGAGCGGGCCAAAGACAGCTCGGCTGCACTGACGTGTGGTGCGCTGAGGGCGGTTGCCGCACCCTCGACGATGCTCAGCGTCTGCATCGTCGTCACGTATTCGGCCTCGTCGATCAGGGCGACCTGAGCGCCGACATTGCGCTCGAAGGTCACCAGGCCCTCCGACTCGAGCAGCCGGATCGCCTCGCGCACCGGGACCACGCTGACGTCCAGTTGACGGGCGATCGCGCCGAGCACGAGCCGGTACCCCGACACATAGCTGCCGTCGGCGATGCGGGCCTTGATCCACTGATAGGCCAGCTGCGACTTGCTGAGTGCGACGTCGGTCACGGTCGGGCTCACCCCTGCCATTCCTGGTACCGGGCCTTCCATTCGGGATTCATCGGATAGAGGCCCTTCACCGAGGCGCCATCGCCGACCTGCTCGGCGATGAAGCGCTCTTCGCGCTCCTGCTCGATCGCATCGGCGACCACCTCCCGCACCAATGCCGGCGGGATCACGAGCACACCGTCGTCGTCGCCAACGATCACGTCGCCCGGCTGCACGGCAGCGCCGCCGCAGGCGATCGTGACGTCGGTCTCCCACGGAACGTGCCGCCGCCCGAGCACCGCGGGGTGGGGGCCGGCGGAGAAGACGGGAATCCCGAGGTCGGCGACCGTCGAATAGTCGCGAACGCCACCATCGGTGACGACGCCGGCCGCCCCGAGGCGCACGGCCCGCAGAGCCAGGATGTCGCCGACCGTCCCCGTGCCGGTTTCGCCCCGCGCGTCGATGACGAGCACCTCGCCGGCCCGGAGCGAGTCGAACGCCTGCTTCTGGGCGTTGTGGCCGCCGCCGTGAGTCTCGAACAGGTCGGGACGGAACGGGATGAAGCGCAGCGTCCTGGCCACACCGACCAGATGTGCGCCGGCCTGATTCGTACGAACGCCGTCGATCGACACGTCGTCATAGCCGCGCTTGCGCAATTGAGAGCTGAGCGTGGCGGTGCCGACGCTGGCCAGATCGGCTCGGAGGGCGTCGTCCAACTCGAAGAGAGGGGTGAGACCCGCCGCGTCACGGCTGCCCCAGGCCTCGGTGCGCTGGACGTCATCCACCTCGGGACGTGCCCCGAAATCGGCGAGCGGCACCGTGCCTTCGACGACGGGGGTGACCAGACGGCCGGTCGAGGGGGCCCCGGGGGCGGTGGGGGCATCCACCTCGACCTCCACCGTGTCACCGGGGACGACGACGCTCGAACCGGCGGGGGTGCCGGTGAGGATCACGTCGCCGGGCTCCAGCGTCAGCAACTGAGACAGATCGGCGACAAGCCGCCCGAACGGGAACACCAGATCGGCGGTGGTGTCGTCTTGAACCAGTCGACCATTGACCCAGGTGCGCACTCGAAGCGCGGCCGGGTCGAGATCCGAGGCGGGAATGACGGTCGGGCCCAGGGGGGTGAACCCGTCGGCACCTTTGGATCGGAGGTTGGATCCCTTGTCGGCCGTCCGGAGGTCGTAGACACCGAAGTCGTTCGCGGCCGTGACGCCCTCGACAGCCGACCACCCCTCCTCCGGAGAGACGTGACGGGTCGTGCGGCCGATGACGAGCGCGATCTCTCCCTCGAATGCCAGGAGCTCGGTGCCGGCGGGCCGTTCGATCGCGGCACCGGATTCCGCGACGGAGGTGGCGGGTTTGAGAAAGTACGAGGGCTGCGCGGGAACGCGCCCGCGCTGCGCGATGCGCGACGGGTAGTTCAGGTGCAGGGCGATGATCTTGCCCGGCCGGCTGATGCCGTTCCCTCGTTCCATGACGTCCTCGTCTTGTTGACTGTATGTGAAATGATATACGATCTAGCCAGATCGGCAAACTTTATATATGCTTCCGGTCACCGGACCGACCCGAACGGTCGGCGCATTCCGTTATTACAAGGTGGTAATACGTGAACGTCTCAACCCCATCCCCAGCGATCCCGGTGCGCTCGTCCGTCTCTCACAGCTTCCACGAGTACCGGCAAGCCGTCACCGCCTCGTTCGTGCCGCTCGATGTCTCCCGCGTCGGCACGGCTCCCTTCTGGGGGCGCCTGCGGACTGTCGACCTCGAGCCGGTCCATGTGAGCGAGGTGACCGCATCCCAGCACATGGTCGAGCGCACCTCCACTCTCGTCGGGGGCGGCGACCCGTCGTACTACAAGGCGAGCCTGCAGGTCTCGGGTACCGGCCTGCTGATCCAGGACGGACGAGAGGCGGTTCTTCAGCCCGGCGATCTCGCCATCTACGACACGGGCCGCCCGTACTCCCTGGTCTTCGAGAATGACATGCGGATGGTCGTCCTCATGTTCCCGCGTGAGCAACTGGGACTGCCTCCCGAGGTGATGCAGCAGTTGACGGCGCACAAGTTCTCGAGCGACGACGGTCTGGGCGCGATGATCATCCCGTTCCTGCAGAACGTCTCGCAGAATCTGGAACGCGTCGGCGGAGTCACCGGTCCCCGCCTCGTGCATTCCACGATCGACCTGATCACGACGATGTTCGCGAACGAGCTCGACTTCGACGCGGATCCCGGCGACAGTCATCAGCTGCTCATGCAGCAGATCCGGCGATACATCGATGCCAACCTCGGGTCGCCCGACTTGGCGCCGGGTCAGATCGCCGCAGCGCATTTCATCTCGACGCGGCACCTTCACGGTCTGTTCCGGCAGAAGGGCTCGACGGTGTCGACGTGGATTCGCGAACAGCGGCTGGAAAAGTGCCGACGCGACCTGATCGATCCCCTGAACGCGCACCTGTCGGTGGGAAGCATTGCGGCGCGCTGGGGATTCGTCGAAGCCGCGCACTTCTCCCGGGTCTTCAAAGCCGCCTACGACGCCAGTCCCAGTGACCTGCGGGCGCAGGTGTTCTCCACCACTCGGCGGCGGCCCGAACCGACGGCATGACGACAGCCTGCCCGGTGTCTCGCTACACCGGGTCTTGGTGCTCGCTGTAGTCCGAGAAGCCGAACGGGATGATGACCGCACCACCGGGGCTGTTGGCGATCGTGCCGTCGCCCTCCAGCCCGATGAACTTACCGGTGGAGCGCCCCGCGGCGTAGTCGAAGACGAAGACGGTGCCGACCGGAATCTTCTCCTCCCGCCAGGTGAACAGGTAGACCCCGTCGTCGAGCTTGTAGGTCGTGGCGAGTTCGGTGGCCGCGTGTCCACGCTGCTCGCCGATCAGGTTCTGCCAGGTGAACCGGCGCGAGCTCAGGTAGATGTGTTCGTACAGGTGATGCGGGCTGTAGCGGAACAGGGTTCGGCGCCCGATCAGGTCGCGAGTCGGAGCAGGCGCGTCCTCGATCTTGGCCGGCGTGCCCTCGACGATGCCGCCGTGGAAGGTCTGCATGACGCGCGTCTCGACGTCGGCGTCCTCGGGTTCGATGCGCGAGTGGACGATCAGCGCCCAGCCCTTCTGAGGGTGCAGCGCCACGGTGATGGTCTCGACCTTGCGGTCGGCGATGGACATGTCCAGCCAGTAGCCGCCCCCGTCGAGCGGGACCTCTTCGTACGCCTCCCGCCCGCTGCCGGCCCATTCGAAGCCGTCGGCGGCCCACGAAAGCGTGTCCTGGTCGTCGATGTCCAATGTCAGCGTTCCGCCATCCACCGTGTGGATGACGAAGCGACGCCCTACGAGGTCGTGCGTGCGGGCACGTCGATTCGTGTCGATCCCGGCCGAGAAGTCCTCCATGTTGAGCCAGTGCTCCGACTCCTCGGTGAGCAGCTCTGATTCGTCCGACGCAGACATGTTCGTCCCTTCTGTTACGCGAGCAGGAACTCGGCGGCTTTCTCGCCGATCATGATGGTGGGGGCGTTGGTGTTGCCCGTTGTCACCCGGGGCATGATGGAGGCGTCGGCGACCATCAGCCCGGTGACCCCGTGCACCCGGAGAGTCGGATCGACGACCGCGAGGTCGTCGACGCCCATCTTGCAGGTGCCCACTTGGTGGTGGTAGGTGATGGCGGTGCGACGCACGTAGTCGCGCAGCGACGCGTCGTCGTCGACCGCCGGGCCCGGGTAGAGCTCGCGCGCACCCCACTCGTCGGCGAGCGCGGGCGCCTTGCCGATCTCGCGGACCTGTCGCACGCTCGCCTCGAGGGCAAGCAGGTCATCCTCCTCGGCGAGCGCGTTGAGGTCGATGAGGACCTCGGCGTGCGGGTCGGAACCGGCAAGCGTGAGCGTGCCGCGGCTGAGCGGCGTCACGATCCCGCCCATCAGGGTGAAGCCCGAAGCGGGTCCCTCCATCCAGTCCTCGTACATCGGGACGCTGAAGTGGATGGGCTGCGTATCCGGCACCTCGAGGCCCGGCTTGCTCCGCCAGAAGAGGTGGCTCTGCGTGATGCCGGTCCCGGCGAGCGGCGGGGCGATCTCGCGCTTCTCGGCGGCGAAGATCACCGGCGACAGCAGGTGGTCGTGCAGGTTCTTGCCGACGCCGGGGAGGTCGACGACGACCTCGAACCCCAGCTTGGTGAGATCGTCAGCCGGTCCGATCCCACTGCGGAGCAGGATCCTGGGCGAATCGATCGCGCCGGCCGTCAGCACCACCTGATCCGACTCGACCTGGACGATCTCTCCGAGACGCTCGTACTCGATGCCAGTGACGCGGGTGCCATCCAGCAGCAGCCGGTGGACCCATGCGCCCGTGACCACGGTGAGAAGCGGGGAATCGATCACAGGCTCGGCGTAGGCGCGCCAGGTGCTGAGGCGCTCCCCGTCGCGGATCGTCAGCTGCTGACGCGCGACGCCGTCCAGGTGGTCGCCGTTGTAGTCGGGGTTCTCCTCGAGGCCGCTCTCAACCGCCGCGTCGATGATCGACTGCTGGATCGGGTTGAGCGGGTAGTCGACGGTGACGTCGAGCAGCCCGTCCGTGCCCCGCAGCTCGGAGGCAGGGCCGTCGTAGTTCTCGATCTTCTTGAAGACCGGAAGCACGTCCTTCCAACCCCAGCCCGGGTTGCCGAGCGACTCCCAGTGGTCGTAGTCCTGCGGCGCGCAGCGCACATAGATCATCGCGTTCAGAGAGTGCGAACCTCCGAGCACCTTCCCGCGCGGCAGATGGAGGCGGCGACCGGCCGCGTGGGGCTGGGGAACCGTGAAGTAGTCCCAGTCGTCGGGGCTGTGCCAGATCTCGCCGAGGCGGGCCGGGTCTTGGATGACGGGCTTCACATCCGAGCCGCCAGCTTCCAGCAGGAGGACCCGCTTGCCGGCGTCCACGAGTCTCCGCGCGATCACGGAACCCGCGGAGCCGGCCCCGACGACGATGATGTCCGGCCGTTCGCTCATGCTCATTTCCTCCCTCTTGACTGCACCGACCGTCTCACGTTCGAACAGCATCCTTCTAGCGAGTCGGGCATTCCTTCGCTCTGAATCAATGGACGTTCGGTGCTCGACAAGCGGCCAAGAACATTGCTCGCGATGCTGGGATCAGCCGGGTGGGAACCCGACTTCTGCGCCTGCGAAAGGACGAAGACCAGTGGATGACTCGCCGGAGGTCTCGCGCCAAGTGGTGTTTCCTCGTGCGGGATCGATCGAGCTGAGCTCGATCGACGTTCCCACCCCCGGGCCACGCGATCTCGTCATGCGGGTGCGGCGCGTGGGGATCTGCGCCACGGATCTGCACCTGCTCGACGGGCACATCGGCGATCCATTCCCCTTGGTCCCCGGCCACGAGTTCGTCGGCGAGGTCGCCGCCATCGGCGACGACGCCGCAGCGAAGCGAGGGCTTGCCATCGGCGACCGGATCGCCGTCGAGATGCTTCTGCCGTGCGGTGAGTGCCCGCGCTGCCTCGAGGGCCGCTACAACATCTGCGAGCGGGACGATCCGGCTTTGGGGCCCGCGGCCGCTCGCGAATACGGCGTCAACATTCCGCGCACGACGGGACCCGGTCTCTGGGGCGGATACGCCGACCACCTCTGGGTGCCCGCCGAGGCCATCGTGCATCGCCTGCCCGACGATCTGCCCTGGGACGTCGCCGCTCTTGTCGAACCTCTCGCCGTCGCGTTCCGCGCTGTGCACCGCGGCCGAGTCTCCGCCGGAGACACGGTCGTCGTCATCGGCCCGGGACCGGTCGGCCTTCTGATGGCGGCGGCCGCCAAGCTGTCCGGCGCCCGGCGCGTCGTGATGATCGGAACCCGGCCGAGCCGGCTCGCCGTCTCACAGAGGTTCGGCGCCGACGTCACCATCGATTCGAGCACTACGGACGACGTGCCCGGCGCTGTCCGGGCGGCCCTCGGCGGCCTCGCGGATGTCGTCATCGAGGCGGCAGGTTTCCCTGCGGCTCAGACGCAGGCCGCAACCCTGGTTCGTCGGGGAGGCCGAGTGGTGCTTGCGGGCGCCTGCGGCTGGATGGCCGACGTGACGTTCGGCTCCGATCGGAATCTGCTCACTCGCGAGATCGACGTGCTTCCGTCATTCCTCTCGGCCGGTGGATACGAACCCGCGATCGCGGCCCTGGTCGACGGCGCCTTTCCTTTCTCCGATCTCGTGACCCACCACTTCGAACTCGAGCGGGTTCGCGACGCCTTCGACGTGGTTCGCACCAAGCAGGACGGCGTCATCAAAGCCGTCCTCGTCCTGTCCGACTGACCAAGCAGCACCAACCGAGAAAGAGCAGAACATGAGCGTGAACAAGGACGCCATCGAGGCGCACTACGCGGCGGGAGATGCCGGAGACCTCGCCGGGATGCTCGCGCCCTTCGCCGATGACATCATCTGGACCGAGGCGGCCGGCTTCCCGTTGGCCGGCACCTACATCGGCCCGGCGGCGGTGGCCGAGAACGTGTTCGGTGCGCTGCAGCGCGACTGGGAGGGCTATGCCGTCGCGATCGACGAACTGATCGACGCCGGCGACACCATCGTGGGCCTGGGCACCTACTCGGGCACGTACAAGGCAACCGGCAAGTCGTTCCAAGCGCGGGTCGCGCATATCTGGCGGGTCAAGGACGGCAGAGCGATCCGATTCGAGCAGATCACCGACACCGCGGAGATTCTGCCCGCGATGTCGTGACGCTTACCTCGTCACGCCGACGTGGCGAGGTACTTCTCCTCGAGATACTCCAGGATGCCGTCCATCCCACCCTCGCGTCCCAGACCCGACTGCTTCACCCCGCCGAACGGCGCGGCGGGGTCGCTGATGACGCCACGGTTGATCCCGACCATCCCGGCCTCGATCCGGCGCGCCGCTCTCATCGCGTCGCCCTCCGGCCCGAATACGTAGGCGATGAGTCCGTACTCCGTGTCGTTGGCCATGCGGATCGCCTCATCGACGTCGTCGAAGGCGATCACCGCGGTCACCGGCCCGAAGATCTCGGTTCGAGTGATGGTCGACCCGTGCTCGACGCCGGTCAGGAGCGTCGCAGGGTAGAAGGCTCCGTCGCTCTGCGGCAGCTCGCCACCCAGCACGACGTGCGCGCCCTCGGCGACCGCGGTAGCGACAAGAGCGGCGACCTTGTCGCGCTCCTTCACAGAGACCAGTGCGCCGAGCGCATTGTTCCGATCCACGCCGGGGCCCATCGCCATGGCGCTCAGCCGGTTGCGGAACTGCTCGACGAACGCATCGTGGAGCGAGCGATGCACGTACAGCCGATTCGCGGAGGTGCATGCCGACCCGCCGTTGCGCATCTTCGCCGCCAGCGCACCCTCGACGGCGATCTCGAGGTCGGCGCCGGGCAGCACGAGCAGCGGGGCATTGCCGCCCAGTTCCATCGAGGAGTTGATGATCGGGCCGGCCGCCTGACTCAGCAGGACGCGGCCCACCTCCGTCGACCCGGTGAACGACAGCTTGCGGATCGCTCCCTGCGCCAGCATCGCAGACACAGCAGCCGCGGTCGGGACCGGCGTGACCAGGTTGACGACCCCCGCAGGAACGCCGGCTCGACGCAGGACGTCGACGATGTAGGCGGCGGTGAGAGGCGTCTCGGACGCCGGCTTCAAGACAGTCGTGCATCCCGCGGCGAGCGCGGGAGCCAGCTTGCGCGTCGCCATGGCCGCCGGGAAGTTCCACGGAGTGATCAGCAGTGACACACCGATGGGCTGGCGAGTGACGATGATCTGCTTGTCGCCCCCGGGGGCGAGCCGGTACTCCCCGGGAATGCGCACGGCCTCCTCGGCGAACCATCGGAAGAACTCCGTGGCGTACCTGGCCTCTGCGGCGGCATCCCCCCACGCCTTGCCGTTCTCGCGGACGATGACCTCGGCGAGAACATCCTTCTCTGCGGTCATGATCTCGAAGGCAGCGCGGAGGATCTCGCCGCGCTCTCGAGGCGCGGTCGCCGCCCATCCCGCCGACGCGCGCTCGGCCGCGGCCACCGCATCCAGGCAGTCCTGCTCGGATGCGATGGCGAACTCGGCGACGGTGCTGCCGTCAGCGGGATCGATGACCGGGAACCGCCGCCCGGACTGACCCGCCCGCCACTGCCCGTCGATAAACAGGTCCGCGATCATCGTGAGTTGCTGTGTCATGACGCCCTTGTCTCTCAGAGTATTTGAAATGATATACGATCGTCAGCGATTCGAGCGCTCGAGAACCGATGCGGCGTTCTGGACGGCTCGCGCGACATCGCTGCTCTCTGCCGTCACGTAGAGCACGGCGACGGCCGCCCGGACCACGCCGCGGATCGGGGAGGCCACCGCGGACACCCCGGGGATGACCTCGCCGTGAGACGACGCGAATCCCTCCCGCCGCGTGCTGGCCACCTCGGGCGCCTCTGGCTCGTCGATTCCCATCGCGGCGCGATCGCCGGCGCTGAGCAGCGACTGGATCGCCATGCCGGGCGCCCCCACGAACATCGAGTGCCGCGAGCCCGGGCGTTGAGCGATGGAGGCCACGGTATGGCGCGGCTCGACCGTCACCAGCGTCACGCATTCCGTTCGATCCAGCACGACGAGGAATGCGGTCATTCCCAGCTCATCGGCGAGCGACTGGAGCACCGACTGCGCGTCCGACTGCAGGCGGGGCGCGACACTTCGCGCGAGCGTCGCCAGGTGCGGGCCCAGGGTGTACTCGCCTCCTGGTACGCGCAGAACGAGAACGGCCGACTCGAGCGTGCGCACCAGTCGGTAGGCGATCGACCGGTGGACGCCGAGTTCACTGGCGATCTGGCCGATCGTCATGGGGCGACCGGATTCGGCCAGGAGGTCGAGGATCGCCAGTCCCCTCGACAAGGTCTGGGCTTGCGAATCCACGTGTCTCCCCTTATGGTCTGATCACTATTTGAGTCATCAGTTCGATTATAGAACTTGGCCACAACGGAGTGCGACCTCATGCAGTTTCATCACAATGGATACGTTTCAGGCGATCCGCGGATCCAGCAGCCTGCGGGCACCGGCATCGACCGTCCGGGCGAGCTCCCGGACGTCATGGATGTCCTGATCGTCGGCGCCGGCCCGGCCGGCATGATCACCGCTGCCCAGTTGTCGCAGTTCGCCGGCGTCTCCACGCGGATCATCGACAGGCGGGCCGGGCGGCTCGAGATCGGTCAGGCCGACGGCATCCAGGCCAGGAGCGTGGAGACCTTCCAGGCATTCGGGTTCGCCGACCGCATCACCGCAGAGGCCTACCGCATCACCGAGATGGCCTTCTGGAAGCCCGATCCCGTCGATCCCTCGCAGATCGTGCGCACCGCTCGAGCGGTGGATGACGCGACCGGGGTGAGCGAGTTCCCCCACCTGCTGGTCAACCAGGCGCGCGTGCTCGACTACTTCGCCGAGTTCATGGCGAATGCCCCGACCCGTATGACGCCCGACTACGGGTGGGAGTTCGACAGCCTGGTTGTCTCGGACGGCGAGGAGTACCCGGTGACCGTCACGCTTCGGAGGACGACCGGACCCGACGAGGGCGCCCTACGGACGGTCCGTGCCAAGTACGTGGTCGGCAGCGACGGGGCGCGCAGCAGGGTTCGCGCCGCGATCGGCTGCTCCCTCGATGGCGACCAGGCGAACCATGCCTGGGGGGTCATGGACGTGCTGGCGGTGACCGACTTCCCGGACATCCGGACCAAGTGCGCCATCCAGTCGACGTCCGGGAGCATTCTCTTGATCCCCCGCGAGGGCGGTCACCTGTTCCGGATGTATGTCGACCTCGGTGAGGTCGAAGAGGGTCGCGAAAAGGCGGTGCGCGTGACCACGATCGACCAGATCATCGAGAAGGCCAACGCGATCATCAGCCCGTACCGGCTCGAGGTGAAAGACGTGGCCTGGCACAGTGTCTATGAGGTCGGTCATCGGCTCGCCTCACGATTCGACGATGTCGTTCCCGACGACCGAGCAACGCGAACGCCTCGCGTCTTCATCACGGGCGACGCCTGTCACACCCACAGCGCCAAGGCCGGGCAGGGCATGAACGTCTCGATGCAGGACGGCTTCAACCTGGGGTGGAAGCTCGGTCATGTGCTCGAGGGCCGCAGTTCGGACGAGCTTCTCGCCACCTACTCCGCGGAGCGTCAGGTCATCGCGAAGAACCTCATCGACTTCGACAAGGAATGGTCATCGCTCATGGCCACCAAGCCGGAGGATCTCGACGATCCGACCGAGTTGGAGGACTTCTACGTGCGCACCGCGGAGTTTCCGGCGGGATTCATGACGGAATACACCCCGTCGCTCGTGACCGGCGACCGCGCACACCAGGCGCTCGCCGAAGGCTTCCCGGTCGGCAAGCGCTTCAAGTCGTCGGTCGTTCGCCGAGTCTGCGATGGCAACGACCTGCACCTCGGTCACCTCGCCGCCGCCGACGGGCGGTGGCGCATCTACGTGTTCGCCTCGGGCTCGGGCGATGCTGACGGGAGCCTGTCGCGGCTCTCGGACTGGATGCTGCAGTCGCCCGAGTCGCCGCTCGCGGATGCACCGTCCGGGGCCGACGCCGCCTGGTTCGACATCAAGGTGATCTACCAGCAGCCGCACACGGAGGTCGAGATCGGCTCGGTGCCCGGCGTCTTCCGCCCCCGGGTCGGCCGCTTCGAGCTGGTCGACCTCGAGAACGTCTTTGCTGCGGACCCCGACGACGACATCTTCGACGCTCGTCGGATCGACCGCGGCGGCGCGGTCGTCATCGTGCGGCCGGATCAGTATGTCGCGAACATCCTGCCGCTCGGCGCGACCGACGAGCTCGGATCCTTCTTCGCCGGCTTGCGGCCTGCGCGCCGCGAAGCCATCCCGGCGCGCTAGCCGGGTTGTGACCTGCCGAACGGCGAAGCGGGAGGGTCAGTGCCCGCTGCCTGAGGTGGGATCCCAGATCTTCCAGAGCGCGTCGGTGAGGGGCCAGCGGGGCGAGGTGTGGCCGTTGCACATGACCGCGATGACGGTCTCGCGATCGCGGGAGATGGTGAAGTCGGTGACGTAGCCGCCGATCCGGCCCGTGTGGTTGAGGCCGCCGTTGACCTGGATGTCCATGCCTGCCGCGTACTTCTCCCCCGCGCCCTCGTCGACGGCTCCGACCGCGAAGTCGTCTTGGATGATATCGCCGGCTCGATACTGGTCGCCCCACCTGGCCAGCTCCGACGGCGTCGTGATGATTCCGCTGTAGCCGTATGCGGTCCATCCCGGCTGCTGCAACTGAACATTGTCGTCGTACGACAGGGCCACGTCGGGCGCCTTGATCGCGGGGGCGACGACCATCTTCAAGCCGAGCGGGGTGAAGATGTGGTCGGCCAGGTAGGTGGGCAGAGGCGTTCCGCTGACCCGACCGACCACCTCGGCGAGCAGCACGTAGTTCGTATTCGAGTACTCGTAGCCGGTTCCCGGGGAGAGCTTCTTCTCGCGCCGGATCGCGTTCAGCGTCGTCTGCTGATCGGCGGCCTGGGTGAACCCGATGCCCACCTTGCCGAGCTCGACCCAGTAGTCCGGGATGTGACTGGTGTGGTGCATGAGCTGATCGAGCGTGACCGTCGCGCCCCACGCCGGCAGCCCGTCGACGTACTTCGCGATCGGGTCGCTGAGTTTCAACTTGCCCTGGCGCTGCAGCATGAGGATCGCCGTCGCGGTGAACTGTTTCGACACCGACGCCATGTCGAAACGGGTGCTCGTCGTGTCCGGGGCCCTCGTGGCGAGGTCGGCGAGACCGCCGGCCCCCGCCCAGACGACGCGGCCGTGCCTGGCGACCGCGGCCGAGCATCCGGGCCCGGTCGCGTTCACCAAGGTGGTGACCGCCTGGTCGCTCGTCGCCTTGTTCGCGACGAGCGCGGCAGTGCGTGCCGCCGTGAGGGCGACCGGCCGGTGAGCGGCCTGGCGCGCCGGGGTGGGAGCGAGCACCACGGCGATGACCACGCCGATCACGACAACGGAGGCAGCGGCACCCACGGCCCAACCGACCACCCGTCGCGACGACCTCACCGCCCCACGGTAGTGCCGAGACCGGCAGCGCTCAGCCTGTGCTCTGGGAACTGACCCGGAACAGCTCCACGGCGTGCGGCGCGACCACGGAGCTGATCGCGCCCGAGGTGGTCGAGACCGCTCCCGACCAGACCTCCCGAAGCTCGAAGCTCCCCTCGCGCAACCCCACCATCGAGGTCGTGGTTGAGATGGTCTGCACGGAGTCGGTCGAGTTGAACAGGACCACCGCGAGGTCGCCGCCGGCGAGGGGCTTGCTGAGCACCCAGAGTCCGCCACTTCCGGCCGGAAGGCCGCCCACCGGGATCGGCACCGCCTGCCTGCCGAGGCGATCCTGATCGATCGCGATGACCTGAGCATTGGAGTAGATCGCCAGGTCGTCGGCGCTGAGCGACTCGATGTCGGCCCCGGCGATCAACGGCGCGGCCATGGCGGCCCACAGTGTGAACTCCGTGCGCTCCTCGGTCAGTGTCATCCCGCCGTTGCCGATCTCGAGCATGTCGGGGTCGTTCCACCCCCGGCCGCTGCCCGCGTATCGTGCCAAGGTGACGTTGACTGTGAAGTTCGCCAGCATCGACATATAGCTGTCCGAGATGTCGTGGGTGGTCCGCCAGGTCTGGCCGACGTCACCGGCCCAGGTCCACACCTGGTGCACCCCCCACTCGCAGATCGCGAGCAGGATCGGTCGCCCGGTTGCCCGCAGCGCATCGCGCATAGCGACATACCTCTCGATGTACTGGGCTTTCGACGACAGCCCGTCGTGGTTGCAGTTGTCGTACTTCAGGGAGTCGACTCCCCACCGTGCGAAGGTCTGCGCGTCGAGCCGCTCGTGGCCGAGGCTGCCGGGGAATCCTGCACAGGTGGCCGTCCCCGCGTCCTCATAGATCCCGAGGGTGAAGCCACGCGCATGCAGGTAGCGGGCGACGGAGGCGATTCCCTGGGGGAACTTGGCCGGATCCGCGACAAGCTCGCCCGTGCGCGCGTCGCGCTGACGCGACATCCAGCAGTCGTCGATGTCGACCGAGTCGTAGCCGAGCTTCGCCATGCCATTCGCCGTCAACGCGTCGGCGGTGCGCTCGACGAGATCGGCGCTGACCGCGCAGCCGAAGTGGTTCCAGCTGTTCCAGCCCATCGGCGGAGTGGGGGCGAGACGTGCGGTGGAGGCTCCAGGAGCCTGCGGCGAAATGCGCAGCGCCACGGCGCCCGCCACGAGGATCAGCGCGGCAACCGCGACCACCGCGCCGACGACGACCAACCGCCGAGTCGTGGTGCTAGTCCTCAACCGCTGAGGCATGGAGCACGATGGCGTGCTCGGGCAGCAGGACCGGCATCGGCAGCCCGACCTCGCTCAAGAACGATCCGGATGCGACCACCGAATCCACGGTCCACGGGATGGTATTGCGCTGCTCATCGGGAATGGCACCGGCCGGGAACACGATGGCAACCCGGTACCGCTTCTGCGGATCGAGCCCCGGAAGCACGACCGATCCCGGCACCTCGTCTTCGGCGCTGCGCAGGCAGGAGAAGGAGTACAGCGCCTCCAGCCCATCGACGGCGACCACTCCCTGGAGGCGGAAGGCGTCGTCGCGGAGGTCGGCGTGGACCGCGGTACCCGAGTGGAGCAGGGCGCGGTGCCTCTTGTAGAGGGACACCGCGAGTTGGAGTTCGGTGAACTGGGCGGGGGTGAGCCCGCGGACATCCCACTCGATTCCGAACGAGCCGAACATCGCGGTGGCGGCGCGGAACGAGAGCGAATGCGTGCGGCCGGTCGTGTGCGATCGGGTCGGTCCGACGTGGCTGCCGATGAGTTCGAGAGGCAGGAGAGCCTGCGTCCAGCGCTGGATCGTCTGGCGCTCCAGGGCGTCGTTGCAGTCCGAGGCCCACACCCGGTCGGTGCGCTCGAGCACGCCCAGATCCACCCGGGCGCCGCCCGACGAGCAGCTCTCGATCTCGACCTCGGGGTGCGCGAGCCTCAGCGCGTCGAACAGCCGGTATGCCGCCTCCGTCTGGTCGTAGGCCGACGCGCGTCCGGCATGGCCCGGCTCGACGAGGTCGCGATTCTGATCCCACTTGAGAAAGGCGATGCGATTGTCGGTAAGGAGCGCGTCGATGCGATCGAACACGTACTGCCAGGCATCCGGATTCACCAGGTCGATGACCTGCTGATGGCGCCACTCGACCGGGGTGCGGTTGCCGGGGCCGCTGATCCAATCGGGATGCTCCCTGATGACGTCCGAGTCCTCGTTCACCATCTCGGGTTCGACCCACAGTCCGAACTCCATGCCCTCGGCATGCACACCCTCGATCAACGGACCGAGTCCGTCGGGCCAGACATTCGTGTCGACGGTCCAGTCCCCGAGCCCCGCGTGGTCGTTTCGGCGGCCGTGGAACCAGCCATCGTCGAGCACGAAGCGCTCGACTCCGAGGCTGCCCGCCGCGCGCGCCAGCTCGAGCAGGGCATCGAGGTCGTGCTTGAAGTACACCGCTTCCCAGGTGTTGAGCACGACCGGACGCGGCGAGCGAGGATGCGTGGGCCGGGCACGAATCCAGTCGTGGAAGACCTCGGAGACGCCGTCGATCCCGCTGGTCGAATGGGCCGCATAGACCCACGGCGTGCGATAGCTCTGCCCGGCCGACAGCTCGAGCTCGCCGGGGAGGAACAGCACGCCCGACCCCATCATCGCCGGCGTCGCGGGCGTCTTCTCGACGAAGGTCGCCCGGTTGCCGCTGTACCCGAAATGGGTCGCCCATACTTCGCCGCGACGATTCGAGAATCCCGTTGTGCCGACCATGGTGAGCGCCGAGCTGTCGTGGCCGGTCCTGCCGTGCCGATATTCACGCAGCCAGGTTCCGTGACGGAGGGCCTGGCGTTGCGGATGCTGCTCCCGAACCCAGCGCCCCGTCAGATCGAGCACCTCGGAGGCAGCCCGGCCGACCGGGATGCTGACGTTCAGCGCGTCGAGCGCATACGGCTCATCGGATTCGTTCGTGAGCTCGTGGCGGATGCGGAGCATCCCTCCCGGGCTCATCGAGAGCTCCACCCGCAATGCCAACCGCTCGTGAGCCGCCAGCATGGTGATCGTGACGTCGCCGGCGTTCTGGGTGAATCCGGTCATGGCGAAGAGCGGCGAGAAGTCGGTGCCATCCGCACGGTGGCCGATCACCCCCGGGCGCCCTCTCCACCCGGTGGACGCCTGCGGCACGAGTTCGGTCGGCACAGGGTCGTCGTAGAGCGAGTGCGCGACGGCGTTGCCGAGCGCTGAGGGAATGACGGGATCCTCGCCGAGATCACGGCCCCAGTGGACGACCAGGGGCACCGCACCGGAGAGGTCGAGCGCCAACGACGACGACCCGCCGCGCAAGTAGAGCACGGTCATGAGGCGACGCGCACGACGGCAACCTTCCCAGCCTCGACGGTCAGCGAACCGTCCACCGCGTTGCCCGAGAGCAGCTCCACTCCCGAGATGCCCACCGCGCCCGATTCGCTTCCGTGATTGATCAGGAACACCCAGCTCTGATCGCCCGAAGTGCGGGTCACGATCTCGAAATCGGCGGAAGCGCCCGGCACCGATCGCACGCCGCGCTCGCCCGCGACCAGGTCCAGGAACTCCGCCATCCCCTCGGGCTCGAGTGAGGTGCCGACGTAGTAGGCGGCACCCGCACCCACGGCGTGGCGGGTGACGGCGGGCGACCCGGCCGTGGGTCCGCTCGAATAGCTCGCCAGAACCTCGGCGGAGGTCGCCGTGCCGTGCTCGCTGAAGACGCGCCCACTGCCGAAGCGCGACAACTCGACCGTCTCGTCGGCCATGAGCGGAAAGAACTCCTCCATCGAGACGCCGAGCAGGTTCGCGAATGCCCCCGGGTAGGCGCCCGGGTGCAGGTGGTCGTCCTGGTCGACGATTCCCGAGAAGTAGGTCACCACGACCGCGCCGCCCGCCTGCACGTAGCCGGTGAGGTTCTCGATGCCGCGCTGCGTGATCAGATACTGCACGGGCACTACCACCACCGCATACCCGCTGAGATCGTCGACCGATTGGCGGATGTCGCTGGTCACCCCCCGGGACAGCAGGGCCGCATGCCACCTGCGGGTCTCGGCGATGACATCGACGTCGACACTGGGGTGGTCACTGAGCTCGTTGCCCCACCGTGCGTCAGTGTCGTGGATGATCGCGACCGACGGCTGTGCCACGGTCGAGCCGACGACCTCCGCGAGCGAGCCGAGGACGCGACCGAGTTCGACCACCTCCCGCCATCGGGCCGTGGACGATCCGCCGTGAGGAACCATCGCCGAGTGGAACTTCTCCGTGCCGGCCACGGAGGCCCGCCACTGGAAGAAGAGTGCGGCGTCCGCTCCGCGCGCGACGTGCTGCATCGTGTTGCGCAGCATCTCGCCCGGCGCCTTGGCGCGGTTCCGGGGTTGCCAGTTGACGGCCGAGGTCGAGTGCTCCATGAGCATCCACGGTTCGCCTCCGGCGAGGCCGCGCATGAAGTCGGCGGTCATCGCGAGCTCCTGGTAGCCGCGCGGATCGGCGGCGATCAGGTAGTGGTCGTTCGACACGATGTCCATCTGCTCCGACCACGCCCAGTAGTCGACCGGCTTGTCCAGGCCCATCGAGAAGCCCATGAAATTGGTCGTGACCGGGTGTGTCGAGTGCGCCCGCAGGATCGCGGCTTCGGCCTTGAAGCAGTCGAGCAACTCGTCCGACGAGAACCGGGCGAAGTCGAGCACCTGGCAGGTGTTGACGCTGGCTCCGGACTGCCGAGGGGGCGTGATATCACCGAAGGTCACGTAGTGCTGCGACCAGAAGGCCGTGCCCCACGCGTCGTTGAGCGCGTCGATCGTGACGTACTTCTTCTCGAGCCAGACCTGAAACGCCCGCCCCGAGATGTCGCAGTAGCAGGGCTGGTTGTGGCAGCCGTACTCATTGTGCACGTGCCACATCACGACAGCGGGATGGGCGCCGTACCGCTCGACGATCTTGGTCGTCAGTGCAGCAGCAGCGCGCCGGTAGTCGGGGTTCGATCCGCAGAATGCCTGGCGCGATCCGTAGCCGAGGCGCACCCCCGAGACGGTGACGGGAAGCGACTCCGGGTACTTGTGCGAGAACCACGGAGGCGGCGAGGCGCTGGCGTTGGCCAGGTCGACCCGGATCCCCGACTCGTGCAGTAGGTCGAGCACCCGGTCGAGCCACCCGAACTCGTACACACCCTCGGTGGGCTCGAGGAGCGCCCACGAAAAGATTCCGACGCTCACCAGGTTGACGCCGGCCTCCTTCATCAGGGCGACGTCCTCGGCCCAGACCGAGGGATCCCATTGCTCCGGGTTGTAATCACCACCGAACCCGATGCGAGGACTTCCGTCATCCGACAGGAGCATGCTCAACCGCTCCAGACTCATCCCTTGCTGGCTCCGAGGGTGAGGCCCGCAACGAATTGCTTCTGCAGCACGATGTAGATGATGAGCGTCGGGATGATCGTGATGATCGCACCCGCGGCCAGGAGGTTGTAATTCGACAAGAACTGCCCTTGCAGGTTGTGGATGGCGGTCGTGATGGGCAGGCGATTGCCGCTCTGGATCAACAGCAACGGCCAGAAGAAGTCGTTGTAGATCCAGATCACTTCAAGCGTACCGAGCGCTGCGAAGGCGGGACGCGTCAGGGGCATGATGATCGCCCAGTACTGGCGCCACACCCCCGCGCCGTCGACGAACGCGGCCTCGGTCAGGTCTTGCGGAAGGGCCTTCATGTAGTTCGACAGCACGAAGGTGCAGAAACCGATCTGGAACGCGGTGTCGACCGCGATGACCGCCGTGTAGGTGTTCAGCAGGTTGCCGGAGTCGCTCACGCTGTACGGCAGGTTGAAGTGCTTGAACATCTCGAACAGCGGAGCCGCGAGCACCTGCGGTGGCAGCAGATTGCCTGCCGTGAACATGATCAGCAGCGTGATGTTGAACTTCCACGTGAAGCGCGACACCGCGAACGCCATCATCGACGCGAACAACAGGGTCAGGATCACGGTCGGCACCGTGATGATGACAGAGTTGCCGAAGTAGGTCGCGAATCCGCCTTGGTTCCACGCCTGGACGAAGTTGTCGAAGTTGAAGGCACCTCCGAAGCTGAAGTAGCCGTACTTGTCGGTATCGGCTTTCGGCCGCAGCGAGGTGAACATCGCCCAGACCAGAGGGATCAGCCAGAGCACCGACATGATGAGGAGGAAGAGGTGGGTGCCGTACTTGGGGCGCTGCCTCTTCTTCACCCGAGCGGGAGGCCGGGCGGCAGTCGTGCTCGTCGCCAACGATGCTGTCATGACGGATTCCTCGTGAACGTGCGGCTCAGGTAGATGATGATCGGCACCAGCGAGACCACCAGCAGCACCACGGCCAGTGCCGAGCCGATCCCGATCACCTGCGCCTCGCCGACCAGGAACTGGATGACGAGAGCACTGATCAGCTCCAGCCCGTTCTTGCCGCCGTTGATGATGTAGACGATGTCGAACGCGCGAAGCGACTCGATGATCGTGATCACCACGATGACGATGTTGATCGGACGCATGACCGGGAGGACCACGCGGAAGAAGGTCTGGAACGCGTTGGCCCCGTCGAGCGATGCCGCCTCGCGAAGCGAGGGGTCGACCCCCTTCAAGCCCGCCAGGTACAAGATCATGACGTAGCCGGCGTGCCGCCAGGTCGCGGCGATCAGCGCTGCCCAGAGGTTGAGGTGGGGATCGCCGAACCAGTCGGCCGCCCGCGGGGTGCCCGACGTGCCGAGCAAGTAGTTCAGCAGACCGTTGTTCTGCGAGTAGAACAACTGCCAGATCACGCCGATGAGCACCAGCGACAGCATCACCGGGGTGAAGAAGATGCTCTGGTAGATCCGCGATCCGCGAATGTTCTGATCGAGCACCACGGCCAGCAGCAGCCCCAACGGGGTCGCGATGACCGCGAGGAACGCCAGCCAGATGACGTTGTGCTGCAGGGCGGGCCAGAACTGCGGGTACGTTTTGAAGATGTACTCGTAGTTGGCCGTGCCGGCCGGGCGGATGTCTGAGAAGGCAAGCCCGTTCCAGCGCACGAACGACAGCAGGATCGAGAGCACCGTCGGAATCCACACCAGCACGAGCTGGATCAACGTGGGCACCGCGACCATGAACGTGAGAACGATCTTGTCGCGACGACTGAGCAGGCTGTAACGCCGCCGAAGGCGACGGAACCCCCGCTCCGTCGCCTTCGTCGCCTGTTCGCCTGTGCGAACTGCAGCGGTCATGAAATAAGTGTCTTCTACTGAGCCGCGTAGAGCGCTTTTGCCTGAGCCTCGAGGTTGGCCGTGTCGACGGTGCCGTCCTTCAGGAATCCCTGAAGGGCCGGAATCATGACGTTGTTGGCCATCGCGGGCAGCGCGTCGCGGTCGAAGAACTGGCTGATGTGCTTCGCGTCCGCGATCACCCCGGCCAGCTTCTTGTTGAAGTCCGAGTACTTCGAGGTGTCGGCTCCCTTGACGGTCATCAGGTTCGACGTGTCGACCGAGAAGTACGCCTCCTGGCCCGCTGCGGAACCCATGAACGCCAGGAAGTCACGAGCGGCCTGGTTGTCGCCGCCCTTCTTGGTGAGCATGAGTCCGTCGATCGGAGCCTCCACCGAGTCCGTTCCCTCGACCGCGATCTCGGGGAAGGGGAAGAAGTCGATGTCGGCCAGGACTGCGGGGTCGGTGAACTGCTGCGTCACGAACGAGCCGAGCAGGTACATGCCGGCCTTGCCGGCGCCGAGCGCCTGGGCGCCCTCCTGCCAGGTGAGGCCCAGCGCGTCGGGCGACTGGTACGGGAGCAGCTGCTTCCAGTTGTCGAAGACGTCCTTGACCTTCTTCTGGTCCCACGACTCTTTGTGCGCCGTCAGGTCCATGTGGAACTGGTAGCCGTTGGTGCGCATATTGATGTAGTCGAAGGTGCCCATCGCCGGCCAGCCGTCCTTGTCGGCGAACGCGATCGGGGTCAGGCCGTCGGCCTTCATCTGCTTCGCGAGCGCGACCAGGTCATCGAACTTGGCCGGGACGGTGTAGCCCTTCGCCTGCCAGACGCTCTTTCGGTAGAAGAAGCCCCACGGGTAGTTGTAGTTCGGCACGAAGTACTTCTTGCCGTCGTCGCCGGTCGACGCCTGCTGCAGGCCGGCGCTGAAGTCGCCGCCGATCTTCTTCCACACGTCATCGATGGGCGCGACGAGGTCCTTGGCGGCGTAGAAGCGCATCCGGTAGCCGGCGAACCAGGTGAACACGTCGTCCGGGCTGCCCTGCAGGTAGGTGTTGATGTTGTTCTGGAAGTCGTTGTGGGCGACCGTGTTGGTGGTCACCTTGTCGCCGCTCTTCTTCATGAAGGCGTTGACGACGGCCGCGTAGGCGCGCTTGGGTACATCGTCGGACGAGCCGGAACCGAAGGTCAGCGTCTTCGATGCTGTGGATCCGCCCGAGCCCGTTGGTGCGCACGCGGCCAGGGCGGCAAGAGCTCCCAGGCCGACCGCGCCAGAGACCAGCGCACGGCGGCTGATGGTCGCTCCGGTCGCGCGGCTGAAAGCACTCAAGTTCTCATTGCTCATTCGTAATTACTCCCTCGTAATCGAAATGCTGTGAACGTCGAATCGAGTTGCGGCTTCCGCCGCTCACCCGGCGCGGCCAAATATACACGTGTAGATATCCGCCGCGTCAAGACACGAAATATTGGGAGCCGACTCGTTACGCGACTGAGACGTGCTCGGTCGTAGACGCGCAGCCGCAGGATTGACGAACGACGAGGGGGGCGCGGAAGGTGAAATGCCGGTGGCTGGCCGGGTCCTTCTTGCCGAGCAGGTCGACGGCGGCGTGAGCCATCTCGCGCACCGGTTGGCGCATCGTCGTCAGCGGTGGCCAGCTGAACGCGGACTCGGTCGAGCCATCGAACGACGCGACAGCGATGTCGCCAGGGATCTGCAATCCGGCCTGATGGATGGCATAGAGCAAGCCGATCGATTGCTGGTCCGAGAGCGCGAATATCGCGGTCGGGCGATCGTCTGACTCCAGCAACTCGACGCCCGCGTCGAACCCGCCCGGTCGCGAATACGGGACGCGGATGACGGGTCCGGGATCGAGCCCAGCCTCTTGGAGGGCATCCCTCCACCCCTGTTCGCGATCGTCGGTGGTCGAGCCGCCGGTGAACCCGGTGATCATCCCGATGCGCTTGTGGCCGTGCCAGATCAGATGCTCAACGGCAACACGTGACGCCTCCCGAAAGTTCGACCCGACGCTCGCGTGGCCGGCGAACGGGACGGCGCGATCCAGAAGCACGACGGGGATGCCCGCGGCTCGCGCCACGTCGAGATCTGGCTCGTCCAGGATGCTGGCGAGCAGCAGGCCGTCGACACCGCGCAGGATCATCCGATAGATCAGGTTCGCCTCGGTGCCCATGACTTCCACCCCGGTGCCCATCGCGCCGGTACCCGCCAGGGCGGAGTTCGTGAAGATCACCGAGAGGCCGCGTTCGGCGGCCGCTTCCTCGATGGCGTGCGCGTACTCGGAGAAGAACGGGTTCGTGATGTCGGAGATGATCAACCCGATCGTTTCGCTGACCCCGCGCTTCAGTGCGCGGGCCGTCGCGTTGGGGCGATAGCCGAGCTCCTCGATCGCCTGCAGGACGCGCTCCCGGGTCTCGGGGGCGACGTTGCGCGGTCCGGAATTCACGACGTAGCTCACCACGGCGGAGCTCACTCCGGCTCGGCGGGCGACATCGGTTCTCGTCACCGGTCGATCACGACTTGATGCCGTCATCTGTTGCGCACATCCTTTGAGCTGGCCGAATCGGACACATCCGGCAGCAGTTTAGGGACACCCCCCACTGTGCTGCCAAGGGCAGACTCAGCGTTCGGGAGCCCGAGTTGACGGTTGTCCTGTATTTCAGCGCCTACGGCGTCTCTGCGCTCCACGATCGCTGGGTCGCTCGACGGGGTGATGCAATGTCCGCTCAGGTGGTCGGCGCATGATGCCGCGCTGGTGCCTGTCGCAGCGGCTCGGAGCACCGAAGACGGGGCCCCCGCGAGCTGATGCCGCTAGCGGCATATAACGGCGGGATGGCTGATGCCGACTTCAGGCGTTGCGTGGCTCCTCGGGAGGTCGAGCGGGGACCCGGCTTCGTCCGGCCGGGCCCCCGTGAAGCGCTAACCGGCGACTAGTTGCCAGTCCTGCGATCCGGCTCCGTTGTCCGAGGGCGCCAGGGTCAGAGTGGCTCCCGCCGACGCGCCCGTCAGGTACAGGCTGGTGTTCTGCACCGACTGGAAATAGACATAGCCGTTCGACTTGGTGAACATCGTGAACAGCCCGGCGGCGGAGTTATCCACCCATTGCCCGATCTTCGCCCCGCTGGTTGCGGTGCCACCCCAGATCTCAGCGGCTCGACCACCCGACTTGTTGAGGAGGGTCACGGTGCCGTTCGGCTTCGCCGTGATGTGCCACAGCTGCGTCGCCGCGTTGCTCGCCGAGCCGGCGGCCTCGAGGCGCACATCGGGTAGGTTGCCGTTGCCGATGTTGGCATCCGTGATGTTGTTCGTCGTCCCGATCACCTGTCCGGTGAGCCGGTTGACGATCTTGTCGTATGTACCCGTCGATGCTCCGAAGTCGACGTCGCCGCCGATGATCGTCGACGTGCCCTGGTTGGCCAGGATCACGACGCGCCCGGTCGTTCGGTCGTAGGTGAGGTTGCGGCTGTACGCCCCGGGGAACGTGGTCTGGAACTGCGTCCAGCTGGTGGTGCTGCTGCCGCTGGCGTTGATCCAGACCGACCCGCTGCTCGCCGCGTTGAACGCGAGCCGCCCGTCGGGAAGCCGGACGAGAACCGGGCTGCCACCCTGCGCGAGCGCGGCCGAGCCCGTGGTGACGGCCAGGCTCGAAACTCCGGTGCCTGCAGCGCCCCCGACCGAGAAGAAGTGCAGCGGGTCGCTGGCCAGCTTGTAGCGGACGTTGTCGCCGCCGCCCCAGTACTCGTAGGTCAGCATCCACTTGCCGTCGGAGGTCGGCACGACGTTGGCCATACCCGGCCGGCCGCCCCCGATGTAGGTGGTCCCGCTGAGCGTGATCGTGGTTCCGGCGACATCGACGACCGCGGAACTCCAGGATCCGGCCGTGCCGTCCCACGTGCGGTGCGCCAGGATCTGTCCGTCGTTGTCGGTGCCCGTGCTGTTGTTCGAGGCGATCGTCGGCACGCCGGTCGTGGCGTTGTAGCCGGTGTAGTCGTTCTCGTCGGAGTAGTACGCGACGAGCTGCCCGTTGTAGACCATCAGGTACGGCTCCCACACCGGGTCGACTTCGTGCGACGCGTTCGCGCTGGAGATGTTCACGCCGATGTTGCCGGCGCTACCGCCCTGCCATCCCCCGGTCGTGATGATGTTCAGGATGCTCCAGGTCACCCCGCTGTCGGTGCTCGAGTACAGCGCGATCGCCAGGTCTTGGCGGTCGCCGTCGCCCGACGGTGTCCAACTGGGGTTCGCGGCCTTCTGCTGCGTGTAGTACCGATCTTCCCCCGACACCACGGCCGCCATCAGAAGCGTGCCCGATGCCAGGCTGCCGACGGCTTGCGGCAGAACGTAGAGGTACGGGTTGGTCCAGGCGGAGGTGTACTTGGCGTACGCCGAGTTCGTCGACAGCTGTGCCGGTGGCTTCACCTGCGAGAGCAGCTGCCACGTGGTCCCGTCGTCGTCGCTCTTGTAGACCGGCAGGGTCTGCCCCACCGCGGAACCGGATGCGGGAACGGTCGACTGCTCGAACGAGGCGACCAGGCGCCCGCTGTTCAACTGCGCGGCCTTCGGGTAGATCGCGCAGTTACCGAGACCCTTCAGGCAGGCCTGCCCAGCCGGAAGCTGGTAGACCGTGCCCGGCAACGGGCTGTATGCATCGGCTGACAGCCCGGAAAGGCCGACGACCGACAGCGCGATCGCCAGCGTCATCCCTCCCACCACAAGACGAATTCTGGATTTCATGCATTCCTCCTCATTGAGGGTTCGGGCCGAGTGCCCGAACGCGATCAGGCCTTGACGCTGCCGCTGGCAAGGCCTGATTGCCAGAAGCGCTGAAGAAACAGGAACGCGACGATGAGCGGGATCACCGAGACGAACGAGCCGGTGATCACGGTCGAGAACAAGGCCTGCGATCCTCCGCCGCCCGCGGAGGCCGCTTGCTCCTGGGCGAGACCGACTGTCAGGGGGTAGAGATCCGAGCTGTTCAGCATGATCAACGGCAGGAAGTAGTTGTTCCAGGTTCCGACCAGCGTGAACAGGAACACGGTCACGATGCCGGGACCGAGCAGCCGCAGGGCGACCTGGAAGAAGATGCGCGCCTCACTGGCGCCATCCATGCGGGCGGCCTCGACCATGGAGTCGTCGACCGCGTCGCTGGCGTAGACCCGCATCAAGTAGACGCCGAATGGACTCACCAGAGACGGGACGATGACCGCCCACGGCGTATTGGTGAGGCCGAACGAGTTGAACATGAGGTAGGTGGGCAGGGCCAGCGCGGTGAGCGGAATCATGATCGCCCCCAGCAGGATGCTGAACAGCAGGCGCGAACCGCGGAACCGGTACTTGGCGAAGGCGTAGCCGGCCATCGTGGCCAGGAACGAGGCCCCGACCGCGCTCACCAGCGCATAGACGACGGTGTTGATCGCCCACCGCAGGAAGATGCCGTCACGCACGGTGAAGACGTTGACGAGGTTCTCACCGAAGGCGAAGTGGTGGCCGAACCAGAATCCGAATGTCGAGAAGAGGTCGGTGTTGTCTTTCGTGCTGGCGGTCATCAGCCAGATCAGGGGGAGCGCGAAATAGAGCGCGCAGAGCCAGAGCACGATGGTGAGCAGGTTGCTGCGGCGCACGGTCGGTGCGCGGCGCGCACGGGTGCGAGCGGTCACGGCGGTCATCGACCCACCCCCTCACGGCGCGCGATGGTGGATTGCACGATGAACGAGATGACGGCGATGACCACTCCGAGTAAGAAGGCGATCGCGGCCGCGTAGTTCACGTCCTGGTTGATGAACGCGAGGTTGTAGGCGTACAGGTTCGGCGTGTACGAGTCGCCGATCGCGTTGGGGGCGATGTTGGCGAGAAGGTTGGGCTCATTGAAGAGTTGGAACGTTCCGATGATCGAGAAGATCACGGTGAGCAGAATGGCGGGTCGGATAGCCGGGATCTTGATGCTCCATGCGATGCGCACCTGGCTGGCACCGTCGATCTCGGCCGCCTCGTACAGCTCGGTCGGAATCGACCGCAGCGCGGCGTACATGATGATCATGTTGTAACCGACGAACTCCCACGTGACGACGTTCATCATCGATCCGAGGATGTTCGTCGAGTCGAGCAGGTTCGGCGGCGAGACACCGATGGCCTTGAACAGCTGAGAGATCGGGCCGAAGTCGGGGCCGTAGAGGTATCCCCACATCAGGGTGGCGACGACTCCGGGCACTGCATAGGGAATGAAGATCAGGATGCGCAGGAGCTTGGACCCACGAGCACGGCCGCTGTCCAGAGCGAGCGCGACGAACAACGCCAGGCCCAGCATGATCGGAACCTGAATCACCAGGAAGACGGCCATATGACCGAGGCCGGCCAGGAACTTGGCGTCGGTGAACGCACGCAGATAGTTGGTGAACCAGGCGAATTGCTCACCGCCGATGAGCTGGCTGGTGAACAGGCTGAGGTAGAGGGAATAGGCAAGAGGGACGACCAGCATGAGAGCGAACAGCACGAAGAACGGACCCACGAATACGTAGGCTGCGCGGGCCTGACTCCTCCCCCGCTTGCTGACTCGCCCCGCCGATCTGATGGGCCGCGCTGCGGTTGTCGCTGTCACAATCTCTCCTGTCCTCCGTCGTTCCAAAAGCCGGCTGCAGAGGGGGAGCGGCGAGCCGCTCCCCCTCTGGAACATCAGCCGATCGTGAAGCCCTGCTGCTTCGCGTAGTCGACGAGCTGCTGCTGCCAGGTGTCGGCCGCAGCCGACAGGTCCGACTTGTCGGAAAGAGCCTTGCCCACCGTGTTGTTGTATGCGGTGTAGGCAAAGTCAGTGAACGGCAGCCACTGGAAGTTCGTGTCGACCGTTGCCGAGATCTTCGAGAACACGCTGTTCACCTGCTGCCCGCCGAAGAAGTCCGACTTCGCCCCGCTGAAATCGGGGTCGTTGAAGATCGTGTTCGTCGTCGGGAAGAGGCTCTGCTTGCTGGTCAGCAGCAGGGCCGACTCCTTGTCGGAGTTGATGAACTTCGCCAGCTCGTATGCGGCGATCTGGTGCTTCGACGGCGCCAACACCACATCCGTCGAGCCGCCCCAGTTGCCAGATACATGGTCACCCGCGGTCCACTGCGGCAGTTCGGCCGCCGACCACTTGCCCGCCGTCGCCTTGATGGTGCCCTGCATGAAGACGGGCGCCCACGCTGCGGTCAACCATCCCGCGTACTTGTCGCTGTTGAAGCCCTGGTACCAGTCGTCAGTGAAGTCGGGATCCGTCGAGACGTACCCCTTCTGGATCAGGTCCTGCCAGTAGGAGTAGACCTTCTTGGCGCCGGCGCTGTTCACGTCGATCTTGACTGTCTTCTTTCCGTCGTAGCCGAACGGGTTCACTCCGGCCTGCCAGAGCAAACCGACCATCTGAGCCGGGTCGTTGGCTGCGAGGTTGCTGATGTAGGCGCCCGTCGCCGACTTCAGCTTCGCCGCGTCGGCGGCGTAGTCGTCGTAGGTCGCCGGTGCGCTGGTGATCCCAGCCTTGCTGTACAGGTCGCTTCGATAGAGGTTGCCAAGTGGCCCGGAGTCCTGGGGCACCGCGTAGACCGCACTGCCAGCGGTGATCTGGCTCCAGATCCATGCCGGGTAGTTGCTCTTGGTGGCCGCAGCGCCGTATTTGCTCAGGTCGACCAGGTTCTTCGTCACCTCGAACGACGACAGGTACTGGAACTCCATCTGAGCGACGTCCGGAGCGCCGTTGCCCGACTTCAGCGCCGTGCGCAGCTTCTGGTAGTGCGGAAGCCCCTGGCCGACGTTCTCGACCTTGACGGTGATCTTCGGGTATTTCTTCTCGAACAGGGCGACCTCGTCTTTGATGTCCGGAACCCAGGTCCAGAACGTCAGCGTCGTCGGGGTGTTCATGGCCTTGTCGATGTCGCTCTGACTCACGGTCGAGCCCGAGGTGGAGCTGCCGCCGGTCGAGGTGCAGCCGGTCAGCACGAGTGCGGCCACGGCCACGCCCGAGGCGAGCGCCAGTGCTCGCTTGGTCATCGTTTTCACTGTGGTGTTCCCTTTCCTCTGGTAGTGCATCATGCGGTCGGTCCGGACCGCTCGGGATGGTCGTCGACGAGAAGGGTCGTCGACCAAGCGGGCGTCGGGACGCTGGTCCCGGGAGGGTAGGAGATTCCGGTCTCCGGATCGATGACGGCCCGCGTCACCGTGATCTCGGTGTCCGTTCCGCTCCAGTTGGAGGCGAACCAGACGCGCACCCCGTTGCCGTTCAGGCCCGAGGTGATCGTGACCGGCAGGCGGCGATCGGGCGCCAACGAGTCCCCGATGAAGCCGCCTGCCGCCATCCTGATCACCGTCGCCGCGAGCTCCGCAGACGGAAGGGTCCCGACGGTGGTGACGCGCCCGTTGCCGAAGGTGTGGCTTGCGATCGCAGGGAACGTTCCGAATCGCGGATGCTCGTAGTGCGCGATCGCCTGGGCGTTGTCGGCGATCAGGCCGTCGATCCAGAACGTCGCGACCCCGGCGGGAGATCCGTTCGTCGTGATGGGGATGGCCGTGGCGATGTTCGAGAACTCCTCGTAGTGGATGCCGGATGCCTCGACCAGTCGGTCGGGGGCGACCGCAACGCGGGCACGGACCTCGTCGTCGCCGTATCCGGTGCGCGGACCGAGCACCAGGTGCCCGCCGGCCGCCGCGTAGTCGCGGAGCAGATCGAGCTCGGCGTCGCTGGCGACCAGCAGTCCCGCCGCCACGAGAACCGGGAACTGGTTGGCGAGCGCTTCGCCACCCAACTCAGCGGCCTGCTCGAGATGCAGGATGCGAGCCTGCCCGCCTGCCCCGACGATCCCGCTGTGGAACGCGTCGAATATCCGCTCGAATGAGTCGGACAACGGCTGGTCGTTCTCGCTGAGCGGCGGCGCGAACTGCATGGCCCACCTCGTGGGGTTCGACCAGAGAATCGCCACATCGGCATCCGGTTGCAGCCCGTTCAGCACCGGATTGAGGTCGCGCAAAGCGTGGCCGATCTCGGAGATCTCGCCATAGATGCGCCCCGGGCGGAGGCTGTGAGGAAGGATTCCGCCCCAGTAGGTTTCGGTGCCGTACGGCAGCGAGTGCCAATGCCAGTACTCGATCATCGCAGCGCCTCGGCTGACCATCGACAATGCTGCCATGCGCAGCTGTCCCGGCCATGGCGGGAGGTTGTTCGAGCTGCCGTCGATGCTCTGTGCGTTGGTCTCGGTGACGAGGAACCGCGATTGACGCGACGAGAAGAGCCGATCCGCCTGACGGAAGAACGCGGCGACTCCCGACGTGGTCCAGTGGGTCTGCGGGGCGAGGTCCTTCGTCGCATCGAGGTGGTCCTGCATCGAGTAGTACGGGTTGCCCGCCGTCACGTCGATGCGTTCCGCGAGTGCGCGGTCGTCGTGACCGTTGCGCGGGTAGTTGATGCAGGTCATG
>Ga0207711_10000336_pt1 | contig 50052 bp, 67 predicted proteins | sample KBSS34metaG_FD_184401 | JGI IMG/M metagenome (GOLD analysis project Ga0207711, IMG submission 184401) | Switchgrass rhizosphere microbial communities from Kellogg Biological Station, Michigan, USA - KBS S3-4 metaG (SPAdes) (version 2) | ecosystem: Host-associated > Plants > Roots > Rhizosphere... | reverse complement strand
AGGGTAGAACTGTAGCTGTGCCAGCCGGTGAACTGTAGACAGTAGTAGAACCATCTTTAATGGTTACTGCACCAGGCGTAGTCGTAGCTGCGATAATAGTTACGTTATCTAAGAAGTCTCCGGCATTACCATTACCGCCTAAGACTTGGTCAGACTGACCAGCTGCGACAGTTTCATATTGCCCCGGAGGAGCACTTCCAACATACTCAACCATTAGAATTTCTCCATGCACTTACCAAGTTCACGGAACTGACGCTTGGAATATTGGTGTGCTTTAGCTTGAACTAAGATTTGATCCTTACCATACTTATCTGCCCAATCTTTGACAGACGCACAGTAACGATCCAATTTCTTAGTAGTAGGGTTCTTCTCCACAATCCGAGGCAGGACTTGCTCAACTCGCTCAGTCACCGTAGGGACATGTGGCTTAGCATGTGTATTGAATAAATAGATACCTAAGTTGCCTGCAACTAAAGCTGCTACTAATCCAATGCTCAACCAAATTTTCTTCATGTTATCCTCAATGGGATCGGAGGCACTTAGCCCCCGACTGTACCACCAGTAGTCATAGACATAGTATAACCACCTGGATCATTAACTTTTGCACCATTGGCCTTGTGCGTCTGCGACTGGCCCATGCAATTAGAAACCTGATTCATTTGTATCTCCTTTACCGTTTAGAATTAATTAACGTATAGCCGCCAGAACCTTTGCGGTCTGTGGCGCTATCCGTCTCAGTCGTCCCAGAAGTATCTCCCATCTGCATATCTGCCAGAGAGTAAAACTGGTTGACTTGGTAGCCGGAGAAGTTTCTTTTCTTCTCCTGAACGTCAGTAACAGGTAAGCCGTAGCTACCAATATCTGAACTTCGTTGTCCCGTCATCATTTTAATGTTCCTTTGCTTTCCCGCTTCAGCTTCCTAGCCATCTAGTTTTGGCTGCTTTCCTAGCTTGGGAAGATCGTTGCTTTTTATCGAGCTTCTTTGCTCGCGCGCTTCCACCTTTAGAAGCTCCTTGAGAACCAAGGATGTAAGCGTGTTCCTTAAGCGATGGTTTTCTCAGTTCTAATACTTGCCCGCTCATGGTTTAGTATCGCCTTGATTTCCTGATAAACTCTGAGATCGTTTAAAGACCGAACTAGTTTGCATAAAATGCATGCCCGCTTCGACTTTTCTAACGCCATCGTCTATTGGCTAATCCACCCTTCCGTCCTAGTACCCTAGCCGCCTCTCTAATCTGCTTGCGCGCATAGAGCTGGTTTGCCCCCTCTTTCCATCGGTGTGTAATCGATGGTATCTCTGGGAAGATTTGTCTGCCACCGTGTTCGACTGATGGTTCTTCCGGAGGTACTTCAATATCCAGACAAGTCTGGAAGGCATTGAATTGGAAGGCGTCTATCTGGAAGGCAGGATGACATTCATCACCCACAAAGATATTAAGGACGTACGTTACTGGTCCTGAGTCTACTGTATAAGTTGCAGTCTCCGCTTCAATAGTGTCTACGTCTATTACAACGTCTTCAACTAGAGTAGCATCGTTACCAGTAAGTAAGAATGTCCCCGACTCTGCAATCATAGACGGCGTTCGATTTACAACGAACGTACCGTCAGCAGCGGTCATAGAGAATGTTCCAGTAGAAACAGAGAATACTGTCCCTAATAGAAGGTTGGCATTATTTCCTGTTTCTAGGAATACACCAGTATCGGCAGCAAGACTAGGTGTTACGTTTTTAATAAGACTAGCATCAGAACCGGTAAGCGTGAACACACCAGTACCAGCTGTTTCAGCTTGACTGAAGTGCAACACATTACCAGTTAAGGTAAAGACTCCGGTATCTACACCGTATCTAGTCTTTATTTTCCTAGCCATTGGCTATTACGTAACGCTTAAGAGTCCGTTAGTCTGGTCGAAGTTGGTAGAGAACGAGTCACCGTTGTTAAGCGTGACGTTACTGCCAAAGTCATAGTAACCAATCAATGGTTTCAAAGGACTGGTCTGAGTGTTGTTATACACCACCACATACCGGAACGGTCCTACAGAACCTCCCGAAGCAGTCGTCGTTACGTTGCCAGTGATCAGACGGTACGTACCAGCTGTCTGGACGCTGCTCGTCTGAGTGGAAGTAGCACCACCTGCGGTATAACCATTGCCTGCTGAAATCTCAGTGATGTTAGCAAACACGGTATTAGAAGCCACAGGGGCTACGTTAGTCAGAGCTACCTTAATAGTGTCCGAACCAAGATTGTGCTTTCCGTTAGCCATGTCTTGGACGAAGACATTGAATTTGTTAAAAGTTGTAGACATGTTAATCTATTATAAAACCTTTGATAAAAGGAAGTGTTGTGATTGATGATACTGTTCTGAGAACTTGCATAGAGACTGAAGTAACTCGAACATTGTTTTCAGATGCTGGTTGTGCTTCTAGGACTTGTTGAGCTACTGAAGTAACTCGAACATTGTTCTCTGAGTCAGGTTGTGCCTCCAAGACTTGGGCGGCTACTGAGGTAACCCGAGCATTTGGAGTCGTCCCAGTGCCACTGCCTAGAATTGCAATGCCAAACGTAACCCAGTTGTCACTGGTAATAGGGAAACTTTCAGCTTCGGTAGCACCAGCTTTTCCCATTTGACCGTCGCCGATTCGCATCGAACCGTTGCCACCTTGGGAAATCAAACGAGTCGTCATGCCGATTGGCACGGGAATCGTCTGGTTAGTACTTGTCGTTATAAAGTCGACAATTTCACAGTTATCTGCACCTGTAGTAAGGGCAGCTATGGTTACTGTTGAAGATGAATTAGCAGTAGCTTTATTATTTGTATTTATAGGAGATACGGTGGCGTTGCCAGAATACTGGATTTCAACACCCACATTAGCTGCAGAACCAGTCCAAGTCCAAACCGCTGCTGTTTCAGTTCCATCTACTAATCTCCACGCCCATGCCGCAGAGATATTCCCTGAGTTTATTGAGTCTCCTACAGTCCATCCCGTAGTTGCTGTCGTAACGGTTTTACCCGTTCCTTGAACAGAACAAAACGAAATTAGAATGTTGTTGTTAACTCTGCTTCCAGGAAGAGCAGGAGTAAGAGTCGTACCCGACCCAGCACCAGTCGCTCCTCCAATGCTTACAAAACTAGGAACGGCCATTTAAGATACCAGTTCGTAACCAATCTTTGTAGCGTTTACGTTTGTAGCTGTCCAAGCTGCTGAGGTATTAGGGTCAGTAGTGTAATAATCATCCTGCGTCATATACCCAGTATATGTTTGGACAGTTGTTCCACTCGACGTAGTGCCGCCAGAAATCAGTTTATTACGGTATGTTCTGTTACCAACGTCTTCTTTTCTAACAATAGTCTGAACCTTAACTCCAAAGATTGTAGTCGGATTAGATGTTAAGGCAGAATGGTTAAAGGTATCAACGTTGCTAGTGGTACTTGTTTTGTTATACGTTGTATCTGAGTCAATGGTACTAGTTCCCAATGTACCTGTGTCATCAACTTGGCTAGCATTTGTAGAAGATAATGCAGTCCAAGTAACACTGTTGTTAGTTGTTACTGGAAGAGTCTCAATACGACATACTCCCAAGAACGTATTATGTGGAGCACTACCACCGCTGTCTAAGCCATAAATATCGGTATACAGACAAGTTTGCCCGGAACCGCAACTCCACCAAAAGTACTGCCAGTTTTGGTTAGCTGTGTTTGTAGTATCTACCGTAGAGGCAGTTATCTCTGTAACGCCATTTATTCTAACTTCAATGGTTACGCTATTCCCTAGAGGAATGCCGACTTCAATAAAATACTCAACACCTCCGATTATGGTAGTTGTTCCAGTACCAATAACCGTTGAATTAGTCCCTCTCCAAAAGATCAGTTTAGCAGATGAGTTAATAGACATGCCACATTGAACAGCTCCTGCACTATCCCATATTTGGAAGAAATCTCTGGTGACTGCACTGCCAAAAGTATTGAAATTAAGACGTGCCCCAGTGAAGCAAGTGTTCGTATTGGCAGAACCTAAGTTCCACCGCCAACCACCATTCTGAGAACACTGATTCATTCTTGAACCAAGACTACTTGTATTAACACCACCAGAAGTCCATAGGTCCCAACTACCAGTTCCTGCAGTACCTCCAAAGGCATTCCCCATCATGGAAACGCCCTGAGTAGCAGGGTAGGTTGAGTTATGGGCGTTACTAAAGCCGCCCAAACTTTCGAACATTAATAGAGTCATGTTAAGTCTTTGTTACCTTTAGAGATAGAGTGACCCTGGTTAATGTTGAAACCGAGTCTACGTTAAATGCTAAAATATCACCGGCACTAATTGAAGTAGTCCAGCCAGTGAGAGTTGAATCTTGTGCTTTAGTAGTAGAAGATATTGTAGGAGGCGCGGATGCTGTGATCTTATCGCCTACGACTGGATGTGTACCACCAGCATCAAACTGGGAATATGTACATTTCCAAATGTTTACTACAATAGAACCAGACTGATCTGCTAATAGAGTAGCCCTGTTAATCGTACAGCCGAAAGGTATTTCTAAATAGCCTTTCATTCCTGTAGTAATAACTGACCCCGCTCCATCAATTATAAACTCAATCCCTGAAGTGATGGCATTAGAGTTAATACGACTAGAAGCTAGTGTGCCTGTCCACCCAGCTGTAATAGACGTAGCCTGTAGAAGGGCTGTAGCTGGTGTGCCGCCTAATGTAAGAGTTACGTTAGTGTCATCTACTTTTGTAAGAGCAGAAGGTGTGACTACCGTTGTACCAGAAGGAGTACCCCAAGTGCCGTCACCACGCCAGAAAGTAGAACTAGAAGCAGAAGTTCCTGAGTCAAGATTGCCAACTGGGAGATTCCCTGTTACGCCGTTAGCTAGGTTTACTTGCGCCCACGCCGGATTGTTGTTTGTACCGGTGTTAGAAAGGTATCTTGTAGTAGAAGTGCTTTTAGGTAAGCCATCGAGTGCTGAGCTGCTGGTTGCATATACGACATCTCCTTGGTTCCAAGATGATTTAGCTGTGCCGCCTCGGGCAATAGACAAAGTCCCCGTCCATCCTGCTGTTATAGAAGCAGCATGTACTAGAGCTGTAGAGTCAGACCCGCCTGCAGTGAGAGTAACGTTAGTGTCGTTACCTAAAGTAAGAGCCTCTCCTGTTACTGCAGAAGAAGCTATTTCATCGATCGCATCCTGAACGTTGGTAGAACTAATAGGTCCAGAAGGAACGTTAGCTATTTCTGATGCTGTTAGACTACCAGAGATAACGTGGTCTTCATTCCAATTAGACGGAAGAACTTCTCCATTAGCTTCTGCCAGAGCATCATCAGGTACAGCAGATACAAAGTTATGTGTTACGGCATACGCCATTATTGTGCTTTCTTATTTCTAAAATGGAATGGAGAACGACGATACCGTTCCCATTCTTCTCGCCTAGACGCTCTCTTTAAATTGTAGGGCATATGCCAGAGGTAAGCGATGAATCTAATTATACGAGGCCCCTTAATAGTCACTAACGATCTCCTGATCGCATCATTGCCCCAACGACATACGGCCAAATAAAAAATGTAGCAACTAATGCTTTAGGAGTCTTCTCAATATGGGGAAGCAAAGATAACCAACCGAGGACCCAAACAACACTAGCAGCAGAGACAATCCAAATCATTTCTTTTTCTTCTTCCTCTTCGGAAGCTTCTTCCCTTTAGTTGCTCTGTTCCACTCACTTACATTAACGCCCTTGCGTTCTAGTTCCTTTTTGTGTATATTGAAGTATGCTGCTTGGGCTTTAGATTTATATGGCATTAGACACCAGCCCTAGGTAGGAATAGACAATAACCATATTGTCTCTCGCCAAAAGAACTGCAGGCATGACAACCTACATGTTCATCAGGAGTTTGTTTAACCTGACTATTAGCAAAGAAGATACCTTTGTAGTTATACCCACCATCTATCTTCTTAACTTCAGAACAGTTAATGGGATAACAATCTCTTTCAGAACAACACTCAGAAGGATACCAGGAGTGTGCCAATAGCATAGAAGCAAAGATAATTACTTTTAAGGACATAGCCGGATATTATAACAGAAAGGATAATGATTTGTCAATAGAAGAACAATACAGTAAGTTCTGCACTAACTGCAATACTAGATTTACTACCCGCATTTGGGAATATGTTATTTGTATACCCTGCTGGCTTAAGCAAACCTACACCTGGCCAGTAGAAAGGATGTTACGTGGACCGAGACAGTAGGATATTTAATTGGGTTATCTGGACTATGTTAGTTTGTGTTATTCTGTTAGGGTGGCTAGCATCGACGTGAGAGTATTAGTTTGTGGGAGTAGACATTTTCATGACCAAGAACGAATCAACAGAGAACTTAGTTCTATTAGGAACATTAGTGAGATCATCCACGGAGGAGCCGCTGGCACAGATACATGTGCCGGCACGTTTGGTAGAAATAATAACATCCCTGTCCAACGATTTCGTGCTCTATGGGAATTGTATGGCAGACGAGCAGGTCCAATCCGAAATAGACAGATGCTTAGAGAAGGCAAGCCTGACTTGGTTATAGCTTTCTTAGCCCCTAATAGTAGGGGGACTAAGGACATGATTACAGCTGCTAAAGAGGCTAACATCCCAATCCAGGTAATAAATATACCCTAGGACTGCTAATAGAATGCCTCTCAATCGCATTAGGAAGCCCACTGGTGCGTTTTAATCTAAAATAGGTACCTACCTACTATAAGTACATAAATAGGAGAATTTAAGTACCCGTATGGGACCCAAGGAAAATTCAAGTACGGGGGGATACTTCGAGATAAATTTAGTGGGGCCCTCGCCCTACGGGCTCGGCGCATCGTTCCATTATAGGGGTACCCCCCACCCATGTCAACCCCTCCAAACGCATGGCTGCCATGCAGTTTTGCATAGCTACGAAGAGTAGTCTACGTAAGAATTACTAAGAGTAACTAACTACAGCTTGAGTTAAGAATTTCTTAGACGTTCTGAGGTTAGTTCTAACTACCTTCAGTAGTTACTTAGTAATACATTAGGTATTCGTAGGCACAACGTAGTTACTATGATTACTACGATAAGAATTTACTTAGTTACCTAAGGTTACAAAGAACAAACCGTGAATACTCTGAGAGTTTTCACCTTTTGTTCTCACCTATGCGCTGGACGCATAGCTCCGCGATACAGACGATACAAATTACAACCTCTGAGTTGTATACTTCCTCGATGGTTCTGCTATTCTCGTGACTGTCAGATGGCGATGGGCCATCGGGAACCGGAGGGACTAGGCCATGGGTATCAATCCCAACGCTAAGGCTGCGCAACGCGCTGAGTTGGAGAGGCTGTGTGCTGGGCTACTGGGCTGCGCCACTATCTGCAAGGCACAAGTGCGGCCACGTCGCTCCCATGTGCGCAATCCACATCGCACCATGTCGCGGTCCCTGTTCAACGCGATTGCTTGCAGGTGATACCGTGGAAACCATACGGTTCAACACCGGGCGGAAGTATACCGCCAATGGGCAACGCATAACGGCAACGCTTCACGATGACGGCATGGTAACGTTCTTTGACCATGATCGGGGCATCGACGGAGAGTTTGAGTTGATCGGAGACTTCACCCAACGTAGGGTAATGGAGGCTTACGACCATAATCTTTCGAAGCCTACTCGACGCTCGTGGTCGGACGGCATGCTGAAAGGCGGTTGCAACAGCGAACCGTAAGCTCGTATCAGTTTGACATAAGGTTTTAGCCAAGCCATACTTAGGTATGGTCAATGGGAGGTGACGATGTTGATCTTGACTGCGATCGTGGTTGTTATGGCTGCACTGGCAGCCGTGCCCTGCGGAGGCTGACATGGTATTCGACAGTTGGAACATGCACGACGTTGACCATGATGGTTTGCTAGTGCATTGGACAGATAGCCGGGGTGCTAGGTGGCACGTTGACAAGCGACACTTTGGCTACGCTCTGCCCAACTACCCTGTGCCTGCGATAGTTATCGACGTGGTATTGTGGGATCGGTACGACAACGGCAACATGGTTGGCTGCGGCCATGGTACTACGCTTGAATGCATGGACGTGGCACACCTACGTAATGAACCTGCATGTATCGACCTGATTGCACCTTATGAGGATGCAGTGCTCGCTACATACGTTCGGACCTGACTGTTGCCTGTTGCACTGTGATGCAGTGCAATGGAGAGCAGTAGGACTAGAGCATAACGCACTAGGCTGTTCTAATACGGAGGCAAGTAATGCCTGTTGTATTCCGCGACCCTAATGGGAACGTGACTAAGAACAAGGCCGTAATCGTGAAAGGCTGGAAGGCCGCACACGATGCAGCCTATCCCGACGACAAGACCACCGCAACGGACGAAGACATTCTTACTGCGGTGCGAGAGGTGGACGGCGACGACAACGATGATGCCGTCTTCCAGCAACGTCTCGACGCGGTTCACAACATCGTGGTCGATGACGTCGACGACACCGAAGACGATGACACGGCAGGACTATCGGCTGTGTCTGCGGACAAAGACCAGCAATTCGCACACCAAATTGGCGCACTCATGCCTAAGGACATGTCGTCCTACATGGCTGACCTCGCCAACAAGGACGAAGAGGTAAGCGGTGGTGTGCTTGTGCTGGCCGATTGGATTGACCGTTCACCAGCGTTCAAGGCAGCACTGGAGAACCTGAACATCCGACCGGGCACACGACACGACGCGGACCCTGGTACTAAGGAACACCCTGGCAATCAGCGACCCGACTACTACAAGCGCAAGGTTGCTAACCGTGAGAAACCAATCACGGGCTCCGAGTATCAGGACATTGCCGACGGTACTACCGCCGGTATCTACATCCAACATGTGCGCGGTATCCTAAACCGCGTCGCAAAGAAAGAGACTACCCAAGAGGACAAAGACTTTTGGGCTAACATCCCCAATGAGAACAGTTGGGAAGACTTGTCCGCCGAAAAGAAATTCGCTGCGATCAAGGCACGGTGGAACCGACAACGCAATGGACTAGGCAAGAGACTACGTTCTGCCCAGTCTTACCGACTGCAACGTGCTGCCCTCGAAGACGCAAGGTTCAAGGTGTTTCTTGTCGATGACAATCTCGACGTGGCACACCGCAAGACGTTGCCCATCGAGATACACTTCATCGACGCGCACACTGGGCGCACTGCGATCAGTGATCCGAAGTCCATCAATACCTTCAATCGGATCAACGTTCCGGCTGCACTCACACTCGCGGATCAGGAAGGGAAACAGTGTAACCTTTCCCACCTCAACGAGACACTAAAGCGTACCCCAACTGAACCGGAGATGGTTCCGGCTATCGCCAACGCGGAAGAGTTGGACGAATATATCTCTGAGGTACTAGCCTACGCCGACGATGCCAAGAACCGGACGGCAGTACGCAAGTACTTCGCTGGTATGTCCAATGAGGATGTCGAAGGTTTCCAAGAGTTCGTGTCCTGTATCAACGGACTATGGAAACTAGTCGAGCCACGCTGGAATAAGATGGCATCGGCTAAGGCGGCAGCCGAGCACCCGCCACAGGCAGGGCCGAAGGCAGCCTAGCCTACCACACTACCAGCTACCTGAACTGAATACCCTCCACCCTACGGGGTGGGGGGATTTCTTCGTTTCGTAGTTGACTACAAAGCGTAGCCATTAGCTTGGCTACGTTATGTGTTTTCCTATCATAACTGCCCGCTGGTGGGGGCCGTGGCGCGGCGTGGCCCAGCCTGCTAATGCATTGTATTTGTAGGAGGTTGGGTACCCTACCAGCCCCATATGCAAAACTCATCAGTGACCTTCCTATTGAGAATACGGGGTATCTTATAATAAACATAAGTACTTGATTTGCATTAAGTAACTATAAGGCCCATACTAATAGGGTAAGTAATTCATAGGAGGGAAGTGATGATGAACGGTGTTACTGAGTCCGAGGCTTTCAAGACCAAGGAAAGCCAAGCCCTACAAACCATACCGCCAGCGTCTACCAAGGAGGCTAACAAGCCCGTGGTGGATCGCATTCGTGCATTGGGCAGTAAGGCTGCCGAGACTTTGGAAGAAGAAGCAAAAGAGATTGAGAAAGAATATAAGAAAATCATTGAGGGCCTATTGAAGCAGGCCGATCTCGAGCGAGAGCATGCTGACAAAGCAGCCAAGGCCATTGAAACCTATCTGGAAGGGCTATCCACCCGTGCGGATAGTCTGACCAGTAAGTAATGGGGGACGGCCTCTAGGCGCTTTGACCAGTCTACCTGCACTTGTCTTTATCCGATCTAGTGCAGGAACCCCTTTCTGCCCCCTAGACTGAGAGTGCTTAGAGGTTCTTTCATCACACACCAGCGAGGGAAATGCTATGGTACGATATGTTGTCTCTACCACTCTCCATGACAAGGACAGTGGACGTCCAATCCGCAAAGGTACAATCCCAGCCAATGGGTATACCGATGCTATGGCCATCGCAATCAGCATGGAAAAGACTGGCCGTTCTTGTACTGTTTGTGTGGCTGTGGACAGCTTCGCAGGCGGTAGTTCTGTGTATATCCCTCTTGATAATTTCGAACACTTTGCCGAGAACGTTCTTGAACAGAACGAGGAGGTGAAGAAAGCCAAACGTGGGAATTTTCCCAAGGTTGTCTGATCACTAAGATGCGGTTGGAGGTGACGCTTAAGGTGGAACCTTCGCCACACCCATGGAGGGAAGCCATGTCTTTACCTGATCGAGTTAACAAGCCTGGGGAAAAGCCTAGGTTCAAGTGTTTCATTTGTTCTGAGGAGAAAGGTATTTTCGAAGGAGATTTCTACGAGACTGGAAGTACTATTCACCACTTTGTCTGTTGGGGTTGTATGCGTGTAGCAGTCAGGACAGCTCTCTATCGGCAGCAGGCACTTAACTCAATGGAGGGAAGCCATGTTAAGCACAAAGCCAATCTCTGATCGCGATACGGAATGTAAGATGGACTTTCCGTATTACCTCAATCCTCGTAAGAAGAGGCCGTTCCAACATGGCAACGAGGATGAGATGCAACAACAAGCTACAGCCTTTGTTGATTATCTCAAGGCCAGAGACTTTGGCATTCAATTTCTATTAGAGCACAAGTTCTACCATTACCCTGAGCGTCAGTGCTTCGTTGTGAAGTACGTCCTACGCAAGAAGGGGAACTAGCATGGGTACAGTGGCTGATGTGAGGGAAGCAATCATGGCATTGGATGACAATGCTGTGGTCATCATCAAGGATATTGATGCGAATATTGAATACGAAGTTTCATTGATTACTGGTGTTTATGATGGACGGTATGGGGAAGTGCTGTACATCCAATGTGGTACATTCGCTAAGAGCTGGAAGCAAGCAACGCAGGAGAGGGAAGATGCCTTGCGGGAGCCCGATAGCAATAGCAGCATACCGAATAGCGTTTCTCTTAAGGACAAGCTACAACATCCACAGGAGACAGGCAGAGTGGTGCGCGTTTCGGAATCTGGGTCTGATTGAGACTAGACGCGGGCGAATGTCCGAAGATGCCATCGCCATCGAATGCTACAACAGGTGGGTCAGCAAGTTGCACAGGGAATACGACGCCTTATAGGAGCGATGGCATGAGGCACTACCTGGAATTCGGCTACAGGGCTTTGCCGATGTTAGATGTGACTGAACCGAACCATGTTGCAATTGAAGTCACAGCAGATGGCAGAGTGTGGGTTAACGTGGAAGGGGTCTGTGTCTTGCGTTGTTGTAGGAGTAAACAGATCATTCTCAACACCGTTGGAATGGAGGGAACAACACATGAGGATTGAATTACTTGAAGTGGAAGAAAGGGAGGAATTCATTCTCCTCCCTAACTACCAAGAAGTAGCTACCCATTACTTTGAAGAAGAAGACGTTGTGATGGGTGAGTTTATTCTCACAGTCCATGCTGACTTATAGGAGGATGTTGTGAAGATATGGGAAAGTCTGCTCGGAATAGCGGCAGTTATTATCGGTGTTTGGTTGGCCACTCTTACCATAGCAGACTATGGGAAGAAGAGGCTGGAACCATTGCTTAGGGTGTACAACCAAGAGGAAAAGCACTAACTTAGTTTGTGTTAAGAAATTAGTTGTGTCATTATTATGAGGATGGGAATGGTGAGGGAAACGGAATGGCGAAGCGGAGGGTCAAGAAGTCGCACCTGAAGAGGTACGCTTCTGATTATTTAAATGTTCTCAAGGGTGTGGACCCAGTTAAAGTTAGGTCCTACCATATCTTCAACAATCGTCAGCGAGTAGCCTCAGCGGTGGGAAGAGCCAATGAGAAACTCCCAATTCATTACTACAATAAAGACGGGAAGTTTGTGTGTGAGAATTCGTTCACACAGCAAATACCGAACACTAAGGGTATCCCAATATTCGGAATTACCGAAGACGGGGACATATATCCTGTTGGAACTAAGACGCCACGGGATGAATACGAAGCCAAGAAACGTAGCGAAGTAGTTATTACTCTGGATAATATTCACCTTGTCTGGCAATCGGAGCTGCGTGGACAAGGTATTGAAGAATTCTTTGGTGTTACTATCCTGGACCTAGAGGGCTATAAACTAAAGCTCCTACGCTCAGGGACACGTTGTCTCTGGGTAGAAGAGGAGATTGGTGTAACAAGAATATCCAGGATTTACGGGACAAAGATGAGGGCAATGAAAGACTACGAATACAATCGTATTCGTTGGTCCTACACCATCTGAAATCATCGAACTCTGTTGGTTGTGACTTCCCTCCCAGCCAACTAGAGGACCCCGGCGTCGTAGCGTTAATTCGGTTCACGCTCCGCCGGGGTTTTTCTGTGCCAAAATGAAAAGGTAAGGCCCAAAATGTCCACTATCTACTGTCGTACATGCGGTAAAACCAGCCCTGGTGCGAGCAAACGGACGTCAGGGGTTACCTATGTCAATAAGTGCAGGAAGTGTGCAACGAATAAGCCGGGACCTATTGATAAGATTAAGAAGATTGTTTCTAGTTTCAATGCCCGCATGGCGAAACGGTAGACGCAAGGGACTTAAAATCCCTGGCCCTTCGGGGCTTGCAGGTTCGAATCCTGCTGCGGGCACCATTTTATATTTAATGCTTTCTCTTACTTTGCCTAAGGAGGGAAGAATGGGCAAATGGAGGAACGCATGGGTTAGGTCTCATGTGGAAGACTGCATAGTAGAAGCTTTAGAAGAGAGCTTCAATCGAAACCTAATAACACTGGAGGAAAAGACTACAGCATACACTCGACTAGGTAATCATTCAGGCTACTATGGTTTGCTTTGTACTTTTATTCCTAGGCTCCCAGCTGAGTTGAAGGCAGCAATTCAGCAACGGGTTAACAGGCTGCCTAAGTACGAGGACAGACATATGCATGAGGGACTAATAGTCGAGAAGGGTGCAAAGGCAAGCATCCCTCCCGATGTAATTCAAGGTGTCTGCAATAACTTCAATGGACAAATCTCTGTGTCCTATGCAGACCAAGGCAAGATCAACACTGAAGTGTTCGAGAATGCCAAGGCTGATGCCAATGCTACGATCACAGCATTGTCCGAGACCTTGGAGATTCTCGGAGATCACCGTGTCGTCCTGTTCGGTCAGAGGTACAAGGACGGCGATGTGATGGACGAGGATAAGCAGCCTTTTCCTATCATAATCGGTGACGACAACCACATGAAGCTTGTTGCTTTCCTGGAAGGTACATTCCCAGGTTACGACAGGGAGGACTCCCATTCTCCGGAGTACTACGCTTTCAGCGAATATATTTTCGAGAAGATCAACGAGGCATATGAAGCCTGCGGGAAGGACCTTACTAAACTAATGGGTCGCCTGGATACTGCTGTTGTCCGCAAGGACTTCGGCAATCTGTGGACTCCCCGTGGGTTCCTCACGTTATTCGATTGTGCAGGACGCATGATCCACTACCCCAAGAACGAGTTGGCTTTGAACTTGCCTTGGGGCAACATGTCTCGTCCTGTGGATGAGATCAAGACAGAGGTCAAGGTGGTGGAAGTTCAGGGTCCGCCGGCTAAGGCAGAAACCCCTGCGGAACGTATTGCCCGGATACGCGCTGCAGCAGCTGGTAAAGCACCGGTTGTTGCTTCGACTTCCCCCATCGCTCCACAGCCTACCTCTGTTCCTATTGTGGAGAAACCCAAGACGGATACGGCTGTTCCTTCCACCGCAGGTAAGGACGAACGTATCTTCCCACCGGCCAAGTTGACCAAGAACCGTCAGATCAAGAACTGGGTCAACAACAACTTCCAGAACTCGGCCAGCCACAACGCGGATGACGTTCGCAAGAACGGTATCCCACGTTCGTTGCTCAAGGCTTCCAGTGCCTACGCCAAGGCACCTGCAGGCACTGTGCAGGCTCTGGTCGAGAAGGATGCAGACAAGTATCCTGATGAGCCGGAGGTTGTGTCGGCTCCTGCCGAGACGATGCCCATCTTGCTTCCTCAAGCACGGAAGGACATCACCGAGTATCTCAAGAACGTGGCCTTGGTCGACCCAGAGAAGATCAAGGGCGCAGAGGAACCGTATCAGTCGTTCTTCCAGCAGACTGGTTACAAACTGGAGGACTTCATTCGGCTTCCGAGGCGTTCTATCCAATGGCTGTGTGAGCAACATAAGTTCGCCACCAGCATCGTCATCCGTGATCTGCTTAACATGTTGGTCGAACTCAAGCCTGAGTTAGTCGGCATGTCCAAGCCGAAGGCGGAAACCAAGACCGAAGAACCTGTTGCAGCTCCTGCTCAACCAGCGGAGTCTCCGGCAGATCGAATTCGGCGTCTCCGTGAAGCAGCCAAAGGCAAGGCTGCCTAGTTCCTGAACCTACCCGCAAACATGTGGCCATGGTGGCGAGGTAGGAGAGGGAAGGCCCAGGGGTGTTTGTCTTCCTCCCCTGGGTCCTTTTGTATATTCTTTAGCTAATTAAAAGCACGGGAGACTACCAATGCTCAGCTTCGTGACTGATCTGTTCCGCTCGCACTCGATGCCGTCCAGTGAAGAAATCCGCCTCAACAGTGCTATTCCGCTCCATACTCCTGATCTGTGGAAGTTGGAGCAGGCACCGAAGGCGTTGATCTTCGAGTACAGTGAGTACATGTTCGGTATGCCGAAACAGAGGAAGCTTATTGGTGAGTATCCGGTAGCTACTGCCTATACCAGGGAGCGGTTTACTCTCTGGAAAAGGGATCATGGGTGCCATAGTTTTGGTATCGCTCTGAATAGCAAGGCTTCTCAACACAAGAAGACTGTTATTCAGGGACATGTGTTTGCCGTTGATCCTAAGGTTGTGCAATTCCTTGACAACCATAGGGAGAATGGTTTATCATTCGTCCGCCGACGGGTTCCCTTAACTCTCGTTACCGGCGGGGATGTCCAGGCTTGGATGTATATCGCCAAGCGGGACTTCTGGGAGCCGAAGATCATCGACTGGGACCAGACCTATTATCGAAGTCGGGGTGGTCTCGATTACAAATTAACCCAGTTATTTACCGATCCTAGGGATTGGAATAAGCAATATTATAGGTTTACGGAGCACGATGTCAAAGGTAATTCTAGATAAGCAACCCTGTCCCAACTGTCCTAGCTCGGATGCATACCATGTCTACGATGATGGCCACGGATACTGTTTTTCGTGTCAAAATTACACTAAAGCCGAAGGGGCCAATCTGGCCGAGGAGTCTTTATCATATAGTTATCAGTATGTTCCCTGGCGGGGTATCACAGCCAGTACTTTTCAATCATATACTGTCCAAACGAAGGTGGACAACACTGGCAAGCCAATCTCAGTTGGCTTCCGGTATCCAAATGGTAACTATAAAGCTAGACTAAGGGATAAGAAAGATTTCTATTGGGTCAGGGATGTTAATAATACTGGCCCGCTTGGTTTATTTGGACAAGACAAGTTCGCAGCCGGATCACATAAATATGTGACCATAACCGAAGGAGAGCTAGATGCTTGTTCGCTATATCAGGTACTTCGTGACGTTCCTTGCGTATCTGTCACTAGTAGCAGTTCTGCTGTTAGGGATTGCAGTGCAGAGTGGGATTATCTCAATTCATTCGAACGGATATACCTTGCTTTTGACTCCGACAGTAAAGGGTTGGAGGCTACTGCAGCCGTCGCTAGACTTTTTGACTATGACAAAGTTTACCATGTGCGGTTCACCAATCGAAAGGACGCTAACGAATATCTCCAACACGATGAAGTAGAAGAGCTACGAAATATTTGGTGGAACGCAAAGAAATATAAACCTGAGTACATCGTCTCCACCTTTGATGAATTCGAGAAGATCATCGCTGAACCACCTAGGGTGGGAATACCTTATCCATGGGCTACTCTCACAGAGAGGACCTATGGCTTAAGGAAAGGTGAGTCAGTTCTTATTACTGCACAGGAAGGTGTAGGTAAGACAGAGCTGATGCACGCAATAGAATTCAACCTCCTGAAAAGGACAGAGGACAATGTTGGTGCCATCTTTCTTGAAGAGCTGCCACGACGACATCTCCAAGCACTTGCAGGCTTACAATTGGAGAGACCTGTACATCTACCGGATAGCGGCTGCACGGATATTCAGGTCCGCGATGCACTTAGAGAAGTGGTACAGAAGGATGACCGGCTTCATGTTCATTGTCGTTTTGGCTCTGACGACCCAGAACTACTCCTTGATACGATACGATTTCTCGTTACTTCCCGTGGCTGTGCTTGGATTCTGCTTGATCACATTACTATGGCTGTCAGCGGTCGTTCAGAGGAAGACGAACGGAGGAAACTCGATTACTTTGCCACCAGAGCCGAAATGATGGTGAAGGAACTGGACTTCGGCCTAATCATAGTGAGCCACGTCAATGACAACGGACAAACGAGGGGGAGCAGATACATCGGAAAGATTGCTGACATTCGTCTTGATGTGTCTCGTGAGCTTCTTGCTGTGGATGCTGACGTTAGAAACACTATCGTACTATCTATCGCCAAGAACAGATACGCAGGACAAACAGGACCCTGCGGGTTACTCTCTTACAATCCCAATACCGGTGTGATTACGGAGAAAGCAGCAAATGACAACGGAGCTTCAGATGTTGGATATCCTGGTAATCAAAGGGCAGCATAGGACAGTAATAATCGGTAAGTCTACCAAGGGTGAGAAGTTCATCCTTGAGGAGATGGTTCAGAACAATAAGAACACTGAACCAGCATTGAGTATTAATTCTGAATTTGCAGATGATTTAATTGAAGAGTTAAAGAAGAAAGGTTTAGATGTCGAAGTTAAGTAACTGGAACTTAAAGTATTTTGAGACAGGAGAATGGCAGGTTGTACAGGAGCGCCTCGATGACCTCAAAGTCGCAGGTATCTTGTACAACCCTAGTCATAAACTTATTTTCCGAGCTTTGGAAGTTACTCCGTTTGAGTCTGTACGTGTTGTACTTATGGGTCAAGACCCTTACCCTAACCATAATCTTGCCACTGGCCTTGCTTTCAGTATTCCTTCGGGTGTTAGTGAATTTCCTGCGTCGCTAAAGAACATCTTCAAGGAGTACCAAGATGACCTACATTACCCTGAGCCTACCTCAGGCGATCTGTCTGATTGGGCTAAGCGCGGTGTTCTCCTGTGGAACGCATTCCCTACTTGCCTGGTGGGCAAAGCGGGATCACACCACTGGATCGAGTGGGAATTCTTAACCAAGGAGATAGTGGAGAAGCTCGATGTACGGGGGGATTGTGTCTTTGCTCTGCTCGGCAACTATGCTCGGAGTTATTCTAAGTACATCAATAATTCTCCTATTGTTGAAACTAGCCACCCTAGTCCACTAGGAGCTAACAAAGGTTTCTTAGGCAGTAGATTGTTTAGTACAATTAATTCTAATCTCAAGGAACCTATTGATTGGAGGCTTTCATAATCGTGGAGTACATCCTAATCGTTCTTCTAGTTGTAGGTGCAACAATGAATTGGCCATGTGACCCAGACCTAAGATGGTGACTAGGAGGTTGAAGCACCATGAACTCAACCTCAAATAAAGGCCCGTCAAAAATGAACCGGATGCTACCGCCCGGCAATCCGAAGGATGTCGAGGAGCAGATGATCGGATTCTTGAAAGCAAGAAAGTCTAATGCTATTCAGCAGATGGATATCACCAGGCTAGTGGAGAAGATCATGAGTGAGTGCAAGCACGATGATGGTTTCCAGTTGATTGGCTTCCATTGGTGGTGCAACAGAGGCTGTGGTTACTGGATCAACTTCGATCCATTCAGGTTCATCGACGGTGTGGCTTATGTGGAAGATAAGCCAGAAGGGAAGAGACTGCCACCTCTGAGTACAGGTGGGAAACACTAGGAGGGAGCTATGGCGTATGGTGTTAAGCTGATAGAGAAGGCTGAAGTATTCCGCAGGCGTGCTACAATGCTGAAGCTTCACCTTGATCCTGAACCGATGGTTGGACAAATCTTAGATACTATAGTCAAAAATATTGACGACATGATTGAGGTGATGCAGTCTACGCAGCATCTCAAGATCAGGCACTTCTCACACAAGAACCTGGTTAATCGTGTCCTAAAGATGTACGATATTGGATACAAACAGAAGAGGATTGCCTTCCTCTTGGACATCAGTGTGGACCAGGTTTACCGCATTGTTAAGCGAAACAGAAAGCAGCCAGAACAGACAGAGCTGAACTTAGTCAGGGAAGGTGGCTATGACAACCACTCCAAAGAAGGAAATTCTCGAGTTATTAAAAACAATGACTCCAACCCAACGGCGGGAGACATTCAGAGAAGTCCGGGAACAGTTCTGCGTCTCCTGCGGGAAGGATAAACCTCTGTGCAAATGTTGGCTAACTGGTAGGGTTCTATACAACTAGCAGGTAGGGGGGTACACCTACCTACCAGGGAACCCCCTAAAACTCACCAGTGGCCTTCTAATTGAGAATGAGGGGCTATTTAAAATGAATGGAACATCAGATTTACTGAAGGAGGAGAAAGAGAAATTGGGACTTAGAGTGATCAAGGGAGGCAGAGAAGCTCCTATGAGTGGGGACCCAACCCCACCATGCTGGCTTAAAGGGTTACCGGAGGGCCAGGTGTTCTTAGTTAAAGACACACAGACTAAATCATTTATTCTACACCAGTTCGATGTAGACTGGATACACGGAGAAGCGTATAGACTGAGCAGTTACCCAGACGATAGTAAACTCTGGGTCGATCCTCAGTGGTTCTGTAACCGCTTCAGTTTAGTAGAAGACCTAGGAAATATTAGAAATAAGATAGAAGACATTGACAATGACTAAGGTTATAGGTTATAAGGGTTCGATAAAAGAAAGATTACTAAATTGGAAAACTATGTTAATGTTAAGGGAATGTATAGAATACGACAAAGACTATAACAAAGATAACTTAGAAAGAGAAAGACAGATATATTCTTCCTTTCTAAGAGACTATACTAAATAACTACTTAAGATACTATTTATTAAATAACTATGTATATATATATACTACTATATATACTACCTTAATAATAACTTAGTATATAATTATAGAGAAACTATGATGGAACGGCTTCTAAATATATTAGAAAAGATTGAATGGCATTGCGGTTGGGAACAGCACAAAGGCTTTGATATTCACTACGCAATGAATATTTCCGACAGTAGATATTTAGTTGACTGTGTTAGAAAATTATTGGAGGTTAATAAATGAAAGACTTTTTTGATATTCTACACAAGTACGGTATTAACCCTATTATTAATACCGCTGGTATTTTTGCATTGGGACTATTTGGCTTATCTCTAATTCCATCGTTAAGCTGGGTCCCTAAGATGTTCCTCTTATTCGTGTTGACACATTGATGAAAATAGATATAGATAGCCATGGTATTTTAGAGTTTATTAGTAGTGGAGATACTTGGTGTAGTTTCTTAGTACAATTAGACAGAGGCCAAATTAAAGAACTTAAGAACAAGATTGAAGAATATTTATCTTGGGAAGAATAGTATTAGACATAGAAGCTAATGGGTTAGAGAACCCAGATAAGATTTGGTGTATAGTCTGTAAAGACATAGACACCGAAGAGACGAGGATATTTAGAGATGTTCAAGAAAGCCCTGAGGCTTTTATTAAGTTTGCCGGAACTGTTGATACTGTTATTGGTCACAATATCCTTGGGTACGATCTGCCTGTTATACATAGGCTTCTTATTCCTTGTGGCCTCTCTTCTCACTGGGACATTTATTCCAATTCCACCGCAGAGACCAAGCTTAAAGTCTTTGATACTCTCTGTATGTCTAAGTTGGTGGACTACTCAAGACTTCAAGGCCACTCACTTGATGCATTTGGCAGAGAAATTGGACAAGAAAAACTAGAGAACAAATCCACACTCTTCTTCAAACAGTGGTCTCAAGAACTGGAGGATTACTGTGTTAGAGATGTTGAGATTAATCATCAAGTATTCCTTAAGCTTGTGGCTGATCTTCCTGATTGGGAGAGGAGTGGTAGTCTACAAACAGAACAAAGTTTCCAGCGTGTTCTTAACGCACTACATGAAAACGGCTTCTATTTTAATCTTAATCGTGCTACTGGTTACCTCGAAACTATAACCGCAGACTTAGCAAAACTAGATGGAGACATACTCAATGCCTTCCCTGCTAGGCCCACGGCGATCAGAGAAATACACCCTAAGCTCACAAAGTTTGGAACTCTCAACCGAAGTGACTTTAGATGGATTAAGGATGGTGATCTCTCTGAATATAACGGGGGACCATTTACACGGATTGCGTGGAAAGAGTTTAATCCTTCTAGTCATAAACAGATTGTGGATGTTCTACAGCAAGCTGGATGGCATCCTACAGACAAAACGAAGACCCACATTGAAACCGAAAGAGAGATCAATCGACTAAAGTATTCACATAGTCCCACTAAGGAACTTGACTTAAATACTTTGAATGGTAAACTAGAGACACTGAAGGTATACGGCTACAAAATTAATGAAGAGAATTTAAGCACGTTACCTAGTTCGTCTCCCGCCCCGGCCAGGCTCCTAGCTAAACGTATCGTCTTAGAAAGCAGACGCAGGACTCTCACCGAATGGTGTGATCTTGTCCAGCCAGATGGACGTATACACGGTAAGTTTTATGGCATAGGAGCCTGGACTCATCGCATGGCTCATCAAGAGCCCAACACAGCGAACATCCCCAACGAATTCAGAGAAGATGGATCGAAGAAGTTCTTCGGTAAAGAACTCCGATCTCTCTGGTGTGCCCCCAAGAAGCGCTTGCTCGTGGGAGTAGACGCCGAAGGTATTCAGCTTAGGATATTTGCTCATTACGTTAATGATCCTGAATTAACACAGAGCTTAGTAGATGGAAGAAAAGATAATAAAACCGATCCCCACTCCCTTAATCAACGGGTACTCGGGGAAATATGTAAAACCCGAGCCGCAGCAAAACGATTCCTATATGCGCTTCTTCTTGGTGGAGGCGTTGGGAAATTTGCTGAAATATTGGACTGTTCACAAGAACAAGCGCGAGAGGCTGTTGATAAATTCAACGAAAGGTATCCAGGGTTTAATGTCCTTAAGCGAGAAAGGTTTCCAGCTGACGCTAAAGCCGGATATTTTACAGGGCTTGACGGACGAAAAGTTCTCATTCCAGGTAATACCGTGGGAGACCGAAGACACCTCTGCATGTCAGGATACCTCCAAAACGGAGAAGCTATCGTTATGAAACGAGCCACTCTTAAGTGGTTCGATAAGTTAGCTGGCATGGATTGCAAGTTAGTTAATTTCGTCCACGATGAGTGGCAAACTGAGACCCCTAACAATATGGAGGTAGCACTAGAAATAGCAAAGATGCAAGCAGATAGCCTACGTATTGTAGGAGAAGAACTTGGACTGAACTGCCCATTAGCCGGTAGTTATTGGAATGAAGATAAGAAAGACTACACTATCGGAACTAATTGGTACGTGACACACTAGGAGCGAACAATGGTTAAACCCTATCGTGGCATGATCCAGAACTGGAAGAAGGTTCAGTATGCAGATGGGGTGACCCTTAGAGGAGAATTCTGGGGTAACCATCCCAACTTAAGAGGACATGGCCAGTACATGGAAACCTCTAAGATTGTTCGACACATTCATCCCGACTTAGTTGAGACTATGAATAGTCGGTATTCGTTAGGAAGAAAAGAAAATGAAGTACTTGATTGAAGGTTCTTACAACATCCCTGAGTGGTTCGACATTGAGCTAGATGCTGACAGCCGAGAAGAGGCAGAGCAGGAGGCTCTCCGTAACATTGAGATGTCGTACCCAGAGGCATTGGATATTACAGTGGAGGAAGTGAAAGAGTTAAATGGCTAAGACTGAATTTGTATACTTGAAGGGCAAGACTAAATGGTTCCGCCCTGAGAAACCCAATGAATGGGGTAAGCGTTCTCACGTATTATATCCAGATGCAGATAGTTTGAAGATTCTTTGGAAGCTTAAAGAGTCTACTCCTACTATGTCCGGTATTAAGAATGAGATCAGGAAAGATGAGGATGGAGAGTATATCTCTATTTCTCGCCCTTCTAGTAAAGAGATCAAAGGTAAGATAGTTGCTTTTGAACCTCCCGTTGTGCTCGACGGCTCCATGACCTTGCCTGATGGTTCTAGCCCACCTTTAAGGGGTGTCTTCGTTGGTAACGGTTCAGATGTAATCACAAAGATTGCAGTCTATTCCTATAACCAACCTGGCAGTCCCGGTAAGAGAGGCAGAGCTATCAGGTGGGAGTCTTCTAGAGTGGATAACTTAATCCCTTATGAAGGCCGTAAAGACTTCGACGAAGAGGAAATGAAGTTAACTAAAGGCATAGATGGTGTTGAGCCAGCTGTGCAGGTTAAATTTTAATTAGCAAGTTAAAATCGCTATGGTCTAACGGCACCACCAAGGGGGATAGTGCTCTCCCTTGACCCCCTTACAACCATCAGGTCTGTCTAGACTCCCAACGATCCTTAGCACCGGCTGTTTACCGGCGGGCTGTAGTGGGTTCAATCCCCCTGGGGAGAGGGCTAGATAAGATAGAGGCTTTGCGTACCTCTCTTGCAGCAGCACAGCGAACTCCAAATCACTGTGCTCACACGTCAGTGCAACCGTCTTTCTGTGAATGAAGCGAAAGGTACTGATGTCAGTCCTGGAAGCAGGGCAAAGACTATCCGTTTACTCAGCGATGGGAACTAAAACAGCTGAGGAGAGATGTCCCTCTTCTACCCGTGAATGAGCGTAGCGGTCCTGTAGTTATAGCTTGTCCAGGTGACTTGTATAGCTCGACAGAGAAATCGCTCGTCCAGGGATAATCACTAGGATACGCTTTAGAGGAAAGAGCGTCGGTGCAAATCCGTTTGTCTGGACAGAAAGAAGAGAATCAACATCCGGTGTGATGGGCAAGAGACCACACATCGTTACATGCAAACAGAGCGACGCTGGTATCCTGACACGCCTGGACTCTCTCCTGAGGGCGGTCCCTTCGGAAGGAACGGTGTCACAGTAACTCTGGCACGTTTAGACGTGGGGGTGAAAGTACGATCCGGCTAAGGATTAGCCTAGCGAGATAAAGCTAGGTAAGACTCACCTGACGTATTCCTAGTCTGTAGGATGGCAGAATATGGGCTAGGTGTGGTTCGAGTCCACATCAGTATAATCGACTCCGAAGAGGACGAGGTAGCCTTAGGTCATGCGGCAGATGTGAAAGTCTGCTCATACTGGTTCGACCCCAGTTCCTATGGAACAATACCGGTGAGAGGTCCGATGGAAGGTGCGAATCCTCCGCCCGTGAGACGGGTTCAAGGCGAACAGGACCAAAAGCATAAGCCCATTGTTGCAGGTTCAAATCCTGCGGGGGACAGCTCCCCCTGGCGCAATTGGTAGACGCATGGGTTGAATTCCCCATAGCCCCTAACCTTCTTCTGAGGAAGGTGTAAGGACTGTTCTAGTGGCAGGCATCATATCGCTGAGACTAGACTGGATGGGATGACGCTTGGCAGGAAGGACCGTGACCCGAAGGGAAGGGGCAATGGTTCATAAAGTGGTAGATCGCTGTGAGGTAGGAGTAGGAACGTATGCCTAGTTGACCGTTACATGGTTGGCGATGCAAAGGCAGAAATCCGATGGGTAACTCAACGATCGTAATCCCTCATTCTGGCCACCGCGTGGAGCAACCGACACAGGAGCGAGCAATGGAAACAAACCCCGTACTCATGCCTGATCGTAGGTGGATAGTAATTCTCTTTGCCCCGAGGCAGCCTCCTTAAGGAAGGGCCAAGGAGCGGGGCAAGGTCCGGAAGACAGACTACCGAAAGGTAGGCCGTTGATCAGCTGCCCCGTTCCTGAGGCCCCAAGAAAGGAGAGTTATCATGTATGGATATGGCCCACCGCCAGGGTGGATGGGTTATCCCACCAGAGAACCGACACTAGCTGAACTTATCGAGAATAACAAAACATTGGAAGACATTAGAAAGGATGTGGAAGAGAAGATTAAAAAGAAGAAAGAAGAGGACAAGCCTAAGCCTGTTGTCTTCTCCTTCTTAGAGTGCTTGAGTTTGATCACAATCGCGGGATTTGTTGCAGGCCCATTTGTGGGCTACCTGTATCTGTCCCTCTTATTAGGGTTCATCCAGAAGTACGCTATTATCGCTCCACTATTGAAATGAAAGATATTTCTACTTTAGTACCTGACATATACAATCTCTTGGAGAAGACCGATGGCTGGTTCGACGCTGCTCTCGCAGATGGACTTTCCGCTGATATATCAAGGCGCCTCCAAGGACAGCTCGGAGCTGATCCCCGCAAACCTACACTTCGCTTGTCGAAGATGGGTCCAGTTTGTCCAAAAGCATTATGGTTTTCGATACACCAACCTGAGATGGGAGAGACACCACCGCCTTGGGTCGAAGTTAAATTCGCGTTTGGTCACATACTCGAAGCCCTGGTCATAGCTCTTGCTAAAGCATCAGGCCACGATGTCCAGGGAGAACAGGATGAACTGGAACTTGATGGCATTGTGGGGCATCGCGATTGTGTCATTGACGGTTGCATCGTTGACGTCAAATCTAGTGCTACTAGGAGTTTTCAGAAATTCAAAGATAAGACCATCAAGGAAAGCGATAGCTTTGGTTATTTGGATCAACTTGACGGGTATGTGGTGGCTTCCCGTAATGATCCTTTGGTCACTAACAAGAGGTACGGGTATCTTCTTGCCATTGACAAGCAGCTAGGCCATATGGTAACATATAAGCACGAGGTCACTGATGAGCGAGAGCAAAAGCTTAGACAAAGAATTGATCTCTATAAGCGAATCGTTGCACAGGCAGAGCCGCCTCCTTGCGAATGTGGAACTACCCCTTCCGGTTCGTCTGGGAACATACAGCTCGATGTTAAAGCTAGCTACTCGGCTTATAAACACTGTTGCTTCCCACACCTTCGAACTTTCCTATACTCCTCCGGACCGGTCTACTTAACAAAGGTTGTCAGAACTCCTGACGTTAAAGAATTAATTGCCTAGAAATGAATTCGAGAAATCCATAGAACGGTTTCTCAAGAAGAAGAAAGTTAAGTTTAAGTACGAAAGGGAGAAGATACCCTATGTCATCGCTGGCCACTACATCCCAGACTTCATTATCGAAACAAAACTTGGAACAGTCTATGTTGAAGCTAAAGGATATTTACGACCAGAGGCCAAACGCAAAATGGTGGCAGTTAAGAGGCAACACCCTGAAATGGATATTCGTTTCGTCTTCTATTCTAGAAGGTCCAGTCAAATCAAATGGGCCGACAAACACGGTTTCAAATGGGCAATAAAAGAGGTTCCTACAGAATGGTTACAAGGCTTGTAAAACGTTTCTTTTGTCTCTTTAAATATCATCCAGCCTGCTATACGATAGGCTTAAGTCAATGCATATGGTGTAAAACTTATGAAGAAAATCGTTCAATGCCATCCAAGCAAGATTGAAATAGCAATCGCTGGTTGGTTAATTATTAACTCTATGATCTTAACTGCTATTAGTACCTACTACTCAGTAGGGGGAATTATCCCCACCCACATCCCACTCTGTAAATACTTCTGTGGAGGATGGTTCTAATGGAACAGATAAGCTGGCACACTGACAAAGAACTGAAAGAACTTACTTGGGCTTCTGCGATCAAGGGTTTCATCTTTGGACTCGCAGCTTTGGTTGTATTAGAGCTAGGCTTGGCCTGGTTCCTTGGAGTTACTGTTATCTTTGACTAATTATGCTGCCCTCTTAGAGAACTATTCCTTCTCTGAGATACTTGAAATTAATGACATTACTGAAGAGGAGGTCCTGGAATACCTGGTAGAACAAGACTACTTAGTACTCCCTGTCTGCTTAGATGAATAAGAAACATCCTTCTAATAGATTTGAAAGACGGTTACTTAATGAGCAAAAGAAAAAGCTCCCTAAGAACAAGAAAGTTAACAATAGCGACCTCCCATCTACAAGACCAGATAGCGATGCTACTGTACGCTTGGAAGAAGGTAAAGCAGAGCGAAGAGATAGTTGATATAAAGTTCCCTGAAATTACAGGGAAACAGATTGAGATTAAATATACTGTAAAGGAGATGATTAGTTAGGGAAATGGCACGCGGGAGAGACTATGCTAAAGAAACACGATACGAGAACACACCTGAACAGGTTAAGCGTCGTGTTGCAAGAAATCGAGCCAGACGCAAAGCAATGCGTAAAGGGCTTGTACATAAAGGTGACGGAAAGGAGCTTGACCATGTCGGCTTCCACCGCACAGGCAGTTTGGATCACGTACCAACTCGCGTCGTGTCTAAGCATGCTAATCGGATAAGACAGCCCAAGAGGAAGTAATGCTTTTGCAATCTTTATATTGGATATGTCTTGGAGAAACAAAGTATCGTGGTAAGTGGTACCGACGTTGGTACACTGCTACTGATGCAGATATTTAAGAAAGGAAGTAATAATGAATGAACAAACTACTCAAGAAGTTGTGGCCGTGGAGTCACTCCCAGAATTCCTTAAGCGAAGCAGCAAGGAAAATGCAGAAGGCGAAGGCAAAGAAGTCCAAGCCGAAGCAGGACACGATCCAAAAGAGTGAACCAATTACACACATGATGTAATGAAAGAGGCCCCGAAAGGGGCCTTTACTTTTAGGAGGTTGTGCTATGGCTTACCACGAGGACCCTAGGTTCCACATGTACTGTAGACTAATCCCAGGTTATGAGTACGCCGACAATGAGCTACGGTTTGCTCTAAAGAAAGATTTATTGATGGGTAGTGATTCTACCAAGCTCAGTGATTTTCAGCCTAATGAAGAAGACGTTAGGGCTGCGGAGTCAGATAGGATGACAATGATGTCATTAGCTAATCTTGAGTGCAAGAGTGCGGCCATGTCCTTCAAGATTGTTGGTCCTACACCAGATCAGTGGGATGTGGATTTAGAAGACGAAGAAGAAGGAGAAGAAACCATGTATACCCCGACCCAGACTGACACGATTAAGACTGAGCGCCAGTACCTCCACAATCGAATCGCGGGCATCAGTGTCGACAAGATTTCTGAGGCTAGTAAGGCTTTTCACATCTATGATGATGAAAGTCCGAGGACCTTCCAGGCTCTGTTGGACCGTATTGCCTCGGGCAAGTACGTGTTCGACAAGGAGGCTGAGGCGAAGAAGGGGAGCCGTTGGGGCTATTCCCTGTTCGATTTCGTCCAGTGGCGAGACCCGGCAACCCCTGCTGACACGGACGGCTTCAAAGCTTGGTCGGATAAGTTCTCGGCGGCCGAGACCAAGACCTACGACGACGTGGCGATCCTTGATCCCAAGGATGCCCTGGCCTCTGTTCGTGAGCTGGAGACTTTCCCCATTAACTAGTGTCTCGTAGGAGACTACAGGCATAAAGAAAGACCCGGATAGCATTACGCCGTCCGGGTCTTTTTATTTGTCAAAATGAAAAGTTAAGGTCTTATTCGGGTAATTTTTGCATCTCTTTATTATGTGTTTTAAGTATTTCAGGAGGTTCATTTCTACGGTCCTCTATTTGAGCACCTGTAGGAAGACTATCAAGCCATGCTTTGAAAGCATCTGGTTTAACTAAAGAGTCAATGCCTTCAAAAGCTTTCCAAGACTCATCATAACCTTTAGTAAGAGTCGCATCATTCATATGAGAGCCTAATGATTTGAAGACATTAGGAGCAGCTTGACCTAATGGCCAATCACCCCCAGGGTTCTTATCGGTAGGTTCTGGCATGAAACCGAGACGTTGTCCAGGTTGTACCTCTTTCCCTACTCCACCCATAGGAGGATTAGGGTTATGTGGTGCAATCGAATGGGTGGGCTCTACAATGGGAAGGGGAGGCGGTGTACGTCTATCCAAGTCCATTGCTACTTTATCAGTTACAGAACCTTCTTCATTGTGGTCGATGTCATGCTGTCCCAGCATATACATAAAGTTATCTTCATAAACCTTACCATCGCTAGTACTTATAGTCATTGAGCAAGCTCTTCTAGTTTATCTTTCTTAGGCTTAAGACCATTGTACTTAATAGCATCCAACATCTTGCTGGGGATATCTCCACCAGTCTTAGTCAAGTCATAGCCAGAGTCTTGGAATAGACCAAGTACAGCTTCATTAGGATTAGCTCCTGCTGCCTTAGCAACGTTAACCAGTCCTCTAACACCTTGGTTAAGATGTTCTACAACTTTCTTAGCTTCCGTTAATGCAGGATTAGTATCTCCACGATAACCTGCTCTCCCTAAGAACTTACTACGGTTCTCATCAGAGGGAACCTTGGATTCTACATCCCAACGATAGACACCATTCTTTTCATCAGCTGTCCATTTAAGCTTAAAGCCATCACTATCAACGACACTCTTTAGACGAGCTAAGTCTTTCTGGAAGATGTCAGTCCTAAAGGTTGTGGACATAGCATCTGCATAGTTCTTTAACAGCCAACCATTACCTGTCTCATTAGCAACCTTAGCCATCTCATTGGCTACCTTGGGAGAGGTAATCGCAGTCCAAATATCTTCTTTACCTTCGTGCCAGATACCGTCTGGGTCTTTATACCCTTCCTTAATCTTGAATAGAAGATCAGTGTTATTAGGATTGGCTATGGATGCTGCAATACCTAGTTTCTTCTCAGAAGGTTGATCACTAAGTAATCCTTGTGGTCCTGTAATCATGTCGACCAAGCCTTTATAATGTTGTGGGAACTGAACTCCCATCTTCTTGGCTTCGTCAAAGGTCTCTGAGAGAGACTTAGGATTGTTTACGTTACGAGTAAAGGTATCTAGAAGCTGAGTATCGAACAAAGCTTTGTTATCGGATACGAACTTACTTTGAACTTGCCCCCACCACAGAGCGAATCCCTGATCTCCTAGATTATCTTTCATAGTTCTAAGAGCTAGGGTGATAGGGAAGTTCTTATAGATCGCTGCGGTAGTACCATTCCTAGCAGCATCATTAAGACGTGAGGAAAGAGTAGCTGTTCCAGTATCCTTGCTCATGATCCGCTCACCTGCCCATGTGTAGGGAGCAACCATGTCATCGACAGTTTTGTTTATAGTAGCCTGGTCAGGAGCCAGAGTGGCATAGCTATAACCATTCTTATCCTTCTCTCTAGCCTTCTGCCAGAGGAGAGCTTTAAGCTGATCTTTCTGTGCCAGCATTTGAGTAGCAATCAACTGCTGCTTTTGTTCAGACCAAGTGGGATTACCTGCTGCATCTACAGCATCGTAAGGAATCTTCTGTTGAATTACTGTTAGGAAGTTCTGTAGAGATGAATGGACCCAGCCAGTATTCTCATCACGGAACTGTTGATCTGCTGTAGTATACCGTTGATCTCTAGTCATTTTAGAGTATTCGGTATCCTGTTGTACTTTCTTATTACGAGCAGTTCTGAAGTTGGTATCTGCAATCCATTGCCAACCACCTTTTAGGTCTCCTGTACCTATGTAGTGTTCAGCCATTGTAGGAGCAGAGGTCTCACCATCCTTAGCAGCCTGTTCAAAGGCTCTACGAAGCTCATTCACTTCGCTGTTCTTAGCACCCATAGCTGCATTGATATCTCCGATCAGAGATTGCAACCGAGCATTGGCTGGGATAGCTCCAAGGATAGACTTGGCTTGTTCATCAATGTACGGACGGTAGCCTTCGGGAACACGATCTCTTAAGTCTTTAAGGAAGGTATCCGCCTCAGCCCACATATGAGTCTCAGAGATTTTACCATTGGCCCTAGCATTGGCAAATCTATTGAGAGTCGTACCGACATTCTTTAACTCAGGGGGAGTCTCTCCACCGTTGGCTGACTGAGGAGTAATGTTAAGAGGAGCTATAGTTGCTAGTCTTGTATAAGACTCAGCAGCTGTTAGGTTCCCTACTTCTCTATCCCTGATCTCTTCTAACCCTCTACGTTCTGTAGTGGCTATGTAAGACTTCATTACTTCGTCTGCACTGGTGATTGCACCAGCCAGTAATTGTCCAGTACCTTTAACAGCTTCTGCTGTAGCACTCTGGAAGTGTGGAGTCTCTATAGGTCTAGAGTATCCTAAGAAATTAGGATCACGAGTCTCCGGAGGAGTTGGGTTAAGGGGGGCCATTATTGATTTTCTTTCATCTTGAAGAATGTATCTAGAGACTGCTGTTTACGTGTAGTCGGAACTCTACGAGGATCAGCATAGTATTCGTAGTTAGTGCGATCCAACATGGATTCCCATCCACGCGCAGCCTTAGCCAGTACACTTGCGATCCTTTCGTCAGGTACACCAGCAGCTTTAAGATAACTTATTGCTCTCTTCCATCGAGCATTGGATTGCTCAGGATCATTATTAGACATGTCCTGGGCTCCACGATGGAGTTCTTTAATTGCATTGTTCTCTGCCTCTTGGAAACGATCACGTTCCCACTTCATGTTCCAGAACTTAAGATTAGAACTGGACTGTGCTTGAGAGGACAGACCTGTTAGAGTTTGGAAGACAGCATTGGCAGGAGAGATGTCTTCAATGTAACCTTCTTTACTGGATATCCACCTACCCACTTGGATAGCGTGCCAGAGGCGTTTAGAAGCCGCTCCAGAGGCTGTAGCTGTAAAGGGCTCTACTATGTCATCCAGAGTTAGCTTGAACATACCGTCCTGTCTAATCATAGACATGAAGGCGTTCCAGATACCTCCGAACTTAGCGACACCATCTCTGAATGTAGAGAAGGCTGCACCTCCCACCATATCCATGAATGGTTTATCTGAGAAGAGAGCTTCTCTAATTTGCTCTACTCCTTGGACACCATAGCGGTCACCGAAGTTATAAACATTGCCAGTAATCAGGCTTGCAAATAGAGAAGGAAGACCTTCCATAGCAGCGTGAGTAATCCATTTATCTCCTGCTACGAACCAGTCTTGTCCTGGGACATATTGGTTCTGAATGGCAGAAGCTTTAAGGAAGTCTGGTATTGGTAGTCCAGTAATACCTGCTGACATAGGGATGCCGTACATCATGGCATGAGCAAAGGCTAATCTGCCTTTCTCTAAACCAGTCAGACGCTTACCCCAGAACAGATCGAACATTCTCAGTTGATAAGACAAGAACTGAGTGGGGATAGACATTAACCCTTGTTGGAGAGTCGACGCCGACGCCCTGGACATATTCCCGTAGAGAATATCAGCCCTGTTCCTGATTTCACCAAGCTCTGCTTCACCGATCTTGCCCAGAGGGTTCTTGTTACGGAACTCTTTGTATGCTGTGTACCAGGCACCTTGTCTAACTCCTGATTCGCCAGACCTGAAGAACTGACGTCCCCAATTGAGGACAGTCCCTACTTCATTCTTAACAATGTCTACTGTAGGTTTATCAATCTTAATGTACTCACCACCGACATTACCAAAGCCAGACTTGTGGAGAAGCTTGAAGGCTTCGTGCCACTCACCTGGTTTCATAAGTCCCATGGCAGCAATCTTACCGTCTAAGGCCTTGAGGATTGTATCGTTGCCTGCATGTCTACCCCAAGAGTGGAGGACAGCAGCCATAGTACCAGCCATAGCCGGACGCATCCCTGCGATGCCATAGATGTTAGTGAATGTCTGTAACTGTACTAGTAATTGAGAAGGAGAGAACAAACCCATACGCATATCCATTACCACAGAACGGATGAAGGATGCAGGGTCTTTCAGCTTAGGCAGAGCCCAAGCAGGTACAACCTCTCTACCAGACTTGCCGTATATAGATTCGGCTAGCTTAGTAGTAAGACCATGAATGAATGAGTTCTCAAGAGAAACTGCTCCAACGAACTGGTCAATCTGATACTTAGCTGTTTCTAATGCCCGCCGTTCTGCAACAGGCGTATCTTTGAGGAACTGAGGATTATAGAAATGTTTATATGGATTAGCAGCTAAGTCTTCTGGCTTTACCTTGGCATGGTCGAACCATTTCTTAGCTTCCTGTATCCAACTCTCAATAGCATAGGTTTTGTAGTCATCCATAAAGGTGCTATTTAGCAGCCTATTCATGGACCTCTGCATATTGATGATAGGGTCTACTTTACGCACCGCTCCAATATCGTACAAAGGATTATCCCTAGTACCTTGTCTGGTGAGCGTCATTAAGTCTTGGAAGTCATTCTGGCCTTGATGTTGTGTCATATAGCCAGTAGTACCGTCGCGGAAACTTCCCTTATATTTATCCTGAAGTTCGTTGTCTCCTTCATGGATCATCTTATCTCTACGGATGACTTTAATGGACTCATCCTTATTGAGACGTGCAGGGAGAGGCAACCCTTCTGAACTGACAGAAGGTTCAAACCACTTACGTACCTCTGAATATTCCAGAGGAATTTTACTTCTCTTTAATGCTTCTTCAGCACCAACTTCGTCACCAGCTTTAATAGCCTGACGTACTTTATCTAGAGCTAGCCACTCAGAGGCTTTACCTTTAAGAGCTTCACCTGCAATGTACCTCTGACCAGTCAGCCAAGCTAACTTGGTAGTAGGATCATGTTGCATGATTGCCTGAGCAACGAAGTACTCTGCATCATGCTTGGGTGGAATATCTCTAACTAACTTACTGTAGTTAATAGACTTCTTCTCGAATGAAGGCGCAATGACGTGAGTAACTCTGGACATCCCAACCTTCTCTCCAAAGTATTGGAAAGGATAACCATTGGGATTGACAACACGAACTATTTCTAACTTGCCTGAAGCAATACCTTTACGGAAAGACTCACCAGTAGGGCTCTTAGGAGCAGAGATGTTCTTACCTTGTAGTATTCTCTCATCGCCTAACTTACGTCCGACAACTAAGATGACACTATCGCCACCAGGGAGTTTATTATCTGGTATAGCATGGAACTCTTTAGTGAAGTAAGGAATATCTCCTTTAGCTCCGACACGAGTATCCAGAGTCTTCAGAGTCATCTCCATACCACCTTGGCGATGGAGATTCTTATACTGCTGAAGAGCATCGAATGTCTTGTAGATTTCTCTGTCTCTCCAATAGGAGTGAGCAGCTTCTACTTCAGCTTCATTAGGTAGACGTTGAAACTTATTCTGGTATAGGTTATTTAATCCTTCTCCATCACGGATACCGAACTTATCGGCAGCCTCCATTACATCATTCCATTGATTCCAGATTTCCCTCTTCTTAGTTCCTGGAACAGCTAATGTACGAAGGTTAAGAATGTCTTTAGCATTCTCTTCTATGAGTTTGTGATAATTGGATAGACCATAGGTAGCAGCTTCTCTCTGGATTACGTTGTCCTTAGAGAGAGATTCATTTGGGGTACGATACCTATTGGTAAGAGCACCGAGGTAGTTACCTCTTGGTGTCTTGAAGGAATCTTTAGATACTAAGTTATCTCGAACAAATGGTTTAGTCTCATCAACTGGAACAGATACTTTAGCTACCCAACCGGTTCCTGTGTCTTCGAACTCAGCATTGGGGAAGCCAGATTTCTTAGCCCACTTCTGAGCTGTACTTAAATTCTTGAATAGAGTAAGTCCTTTCTCACCGAAGTGATACTCAGCCCACAGACCAATACCTTCTTCTTTACGAGGAGTGATGTTGAGCACTCTGTTCTCTAAACCAGGGAACAGATTGGCATTGTCCATATCCTCAGCCAGCTTACGCATCTCTTGCTCTACTGCAGCAGTCCTATTGACTTGTGCAGTATTAGCAATGGTATCCATCTGAGCAGCTTTAGTCTTCTCTGCTCTATCGACAAGACGCCTGACTAATTGTTCGCTGTACTTACCGGTATTAGCCCTAAGGCTTTCAATGTATGGATTCCAGATTTCAGGAATAGACTTAAGGCTGTCATCTACTGCATGTCCTGTGCCATTCATATTCGCAGTAATACGAGTAGTGGCCCTTTGAATAGCAGCTTCCTTGACATCGCCTACAGCTTCTGCCATAGCTGCTTTAGAAGCAGTTTCTTTACCAGCTTCCTTAACAGTAGAGACAATAGCTCTACGAGCCAGAGCATTAGCTCCAAGCTTAACAGCACCACCGATAGGCAGGTCTAGAAGACCACCTAGGTTAGCCATAAGTTTTTGGTCATAGGACTGATCCAACATGGACTGGCCCCAAGCTAACGCTTCCTTAGGATTACCTTCCAACATCTTGTTCCCCTTTTCGAGGAACCGTTTTATATTGGCTTGAGGGTCTCCCTTATAGAAGCTAGCAGCCTCTGCTTCGTTTACATCACCGAGCTTGTATAAGCCTTTGACGCCTTGTCTACGAACAGCAGAGAAACCAGGGATAAAGGATAGACCTTCATCCAGTAACCAGCCAGCAGTACCTTGGGCTTTAAGCTTCTGTTCAGCATTCTGAACAAAGGTACGCATGACTTCCTGCATGGCCATATAACTATGACCACGGAAGAAATCTCTATCTCCTTCTTCATTCTGCGGCCACCAATCAACACCATTCTTAAGACTGTCTAAGAATGACTTAGAGTAGTACTCTTCGAATACTGATTGCGGATTGGTTTCTGGCTTAGCATTCAGAAGGTTCCAAACCTTACCGTGTTCTTCATCGGTGAGAGGACCATGGACTTCCTGAGCTATTCTGTTTAGAGCATGTACTTTGTATTGGCTCTTCTGGTAGTTAGCAAAGTCAGAAGCGAACTGACGAGTCTGTGTCTCATTGCCACCGATCATGGCTTGGAACATATCGTCGTAGCTATAGGGCAGCTGAGGTAAACCTACCTTAGCTTTGAATGCACGCGTGCCTGCTATCTCCGCTCCAATGGGGATACCATTAGGCGGAGTAGTATCGACACTAATAGGTTCACTAGTATCTGGTGTTGCTATTGAGATGGGTTCATCCATTTTTATTTCCAAACCCGCTGAACAGTCTGCCGAATGGCGTCGCTGATCCCATTAAAGAACTACCGAAGGAACTGAAGGCTTGACCTTCCTGCATTCCCATCTGAGCATTGGCCATCTGAATCTTCGACTGGCTTATCTGACTATCTACCGAGAAGATGTCTTTACCAATCTCTAGGTTCTGTGCTATGCCTAGGCTATTCCAAGCTCCTTGTGCGGAGGCTTGTCCTTGGCCTGCAGCAGCACTAGAACTGAACTGAGCACCTTGGCTGGTTGCGGCTACTAAGCCAGCAGCTCTAGCCTGTTGTGTTTGTCTGAGTATTTGAATATTATCTCTACGAGCTTTAAGGACCATTGCTTTATACTGCAGAGCATTTCTCTGTTGCTCTAAAGCGATCTCTTTGGTCTGAGCTTCGTTGTATTCCTTGGCTGAGGACTGACTAGAGAACATACCGAAAGCTTGGAAACCCAAGCCAATGGCAGCCATTACTCCTGTGCTAATTGGTTCCATTATAATCCCGCATTAATCTTTTCTTCTACGCCCCAACCAAATATGTCGAAGGGTTCGCCATCCACAGATGTAAGTTTGAATTGAACAACGAGTCCTCTTCCTCTGATACGGTGCCGTCTAGTGACAGCCTTGAAGTTAGCAGGATCGTCTGTAATTATAGTTTGTTCTAGAGAAGTATACTTCCCTGAGTTTCTGTTAATTGCATAGTCCCAGATGCCCTGCATCTTGTACTGGCAATTAGTTTGATTGTTTATATAGACACGGATGTAGTTGGTCTGGAAGCGATTGCTAGCACGTCCGTGTACTCTATATCCAGTTACAAAGTAACTATCGTAGTTGTAGTCTGTACCAGAAGATGTCCAGTCTACCCAGTTGGTTGTATCTCGTTCCTCACCGAAGGTAAAAGAGTACACACCAGATAACTTAGAACATAAGTATTTAAAGGTAGGATCAGGCGCAGTACTTCCACCGACGTTTTGAACATAATTAATAGCATGTATATATGGAACTCCTGATTCTGTAGATATAGACCAAGGATAGAAAGCACTAGTAGCGGTGTTAAGAGTTAGGAGACCATCGAATTGGTATCTACTCGTAACATCGCTTTCTTCTGTAGTTTTATATATCCATCTGACTTCCCAGTTGAGAGGATCAAATGCCCCCTTAACATATCTCTTACTAGATAGAGGAATGTTCTGGTAGAAAGTCTGAATAGTTGTGAAGGTTAAAGGTTGAACCTGTAGTCCACCACCACCCGCTCCCCGAGGATTCCCCGTTTGAAACTGTTGGCTAGGTCCAACTCCGTAAATCCCTTCTTCATTCCACCAGACTGGATAGCCTTGTACATCCACAAAGGAAGTACCACTAATGGACTGTATGGAGGATAATTTGGTAATGGTGAAATCATCTGCAGTAAATCCTATGCCTGACGAACCAGTTACGAACCAGACACCATTGGCAGCAAAGACCAATAGACCGTTCTGGATTGGGAATAGTTTATAGATTGGGCCAGTGCCCTGAATAGTTATAACACCTCCGTCTGAAGGAAGTAGAGCAAAACGAGTTTCAGAAGTAGGATCATTGGTCTGATAACATTTACCAAACTGAGAGACGTTGGTTATGATTTGAGAGAAATAGATATTCTCAGTCCAGGTATAGAACTGAGCATCGCCAGTAGCAGCTTGAGAAGCATCGACACCAGCATACCAAACTCTACCTTGGAACCATGCACCTGTTCTAGGTCTAGCTATGGTACTGACTGTAGTCAGCATAGATACACCAGAGGCTGTAGTACGATCTTGGTTAAAGGCGTCTAAGATATAATAGCCCTTAGGAGCCGCTCCGGAGGCCGCTGATACGTTATCTGCAGTAGAGGCAGGGTCGAATACCCCCGAGGCATCCTTGAACTCCCACCAGATATCTCCGTTAGAAGGATAGACAGCTAAGTCTGAGAAGAAGGTGCTGATGTAGCCAGTGTTAATTGGCTTAATAGTCCACTGAATAAAACCAACCATTAATTGCTGGTTCATTCCTAAACTCGTTATGTGGACGGTAAGGTCTCCAGTACCAGAATTATAAGCTGTCACATTACCTGTAGCAGCCCCAGTAGGAAGATATGTAGGACCTGTACCACCTGGCGCTCCATTCACAGGAGAGGAAACACCGAAATCTACTTGTTGTCCTACTACGACACCACTGATCCCTGGTTGAACTGTAAAGACTACAGTTGTAGGAATTGTTGATAAATCTACAGGGGAAGTAAAGGATACAGCAGACCAAGCTTGTCCCGAAGTCCAGCCTTGGTTCTGTAGGTTGTACGCGTGTTCTTGTGTTAGAGAAGGAGGCCGGAAAGCATCGTCTACTCCGGTTTCTACTATACCAATGTAGTCTCTGGTCCTAACATTGATTACTTGAGCAGTAACTGTCCCTGCTGAATAAGTACAATAAAAAGGATCACAATTGGGATGGAATACGAAAAGATATCCATTACCATCGGTGAACTGGCACTCAACTGAATCATCGAAAGAAGCATTTGTTGCAACGAAATCTGATATGGTTACCGTAGAGACTAGAAGCTGAGTAGATACAGGAGAAGCAGTAGTAGCAGAACTAGATTGATAGAAATAGAGCGTCCCACCGACTTGAGAAGCGATGATCTGTGTAGTCCCATCTCCACCTACGTTGTTCCATTTATATGTGTTGATTGCTTTGTTAGTTCTATCTACTGTCTGTGTATCGAAGTTATCTTCGAAGTCTATCCCTGGCCTACGTGTGACGTTGCCAATGCGATAGAACACACAATTCTGAGTATCTGTAGAAGCATCCTCAGGGTAGTTTAATCCAGTGTACTCAGTTAAGAGTCCCTTAGAAAAACCTTGAGTTACCGGTCTGCTAGTCGATTGAGGCATTAGTCAATTATTTCTGTGATCTCAATATTCCGGGTCAAGAAGTATTGACGTGCATGTTTAAGCAATGCTTGAAAGCTTGTGAACTGTTGGTGCAGAGGATTAGGGAGAAGTCCCTTGTCATACTCCATATGCCAGAGACAAGTTTGAAGATTCATCTTGGCATGTAGTGTATTGTCCCCAGAGAATAATCTACGATCTACTAGCCCTGCAGTGCTCTTAGGAGCACCGTCAATGGGTTTTAGAACTAAGATGATATCTGTGTTAGCATTCCGTTTAGCTTTACTAGAACTCATGGGGTCACCTGCCTCATCCAGCGATAGGCACCATAGCCTCCACCACCGTATCCACCAGTACGTGGGACTCTTCCATAATTAGGAAGCTGATTGAAATATGAAGGTTTGTTAGCAACAGACTTGTTCTTCTGTACTGCACTCCACTGACGCTTGATCTCCTGTTCTGCTTTCATATGAGGCATCTGCTTTAGCTCGAAGAAAGCTAAGGATTTTGCTTCATTGAGTAGAAGAGGAAACTGGTTATCATCCATATCAGGGATAAAGTTATCCGTGAGTTGGAAGGGAGTGATCTGCTGACCATAGACCATAGTCTTACTGGCCTGCAGAGTATCGTCGAAGTTCTGATCGTAAGAGTCGAAGATCACATAGTCATTCTCAATGATGGTACACCACTGAGGTTGCTTATCTTTCTTGTAGTAGAAAGTGAAGTCATAAGCCCCTTCTGTAAATGTGAAGGAACCTACGTCTGATGCAGCTGGGTCGTATCTATTGATCATATCCAGGAACTGATCTACAGGGAGGATATTAACGTACTTGTACCCTGCTGTAGTAGCAGACGAAGCATTGGTTAATGTCCAAGAAGTAAATGTTCCACTACCTACGGTAGTAGTTACTGTGATCGTTAGAGTAGTTCCTACATAGCTGACTACACTGCCAAACATACTAGCAGCACCAGCAGAAGCTAGGACACCTTGTCCCACAGAGATTGGGAGCGAACTAGAGGCAACAGTGAAGACCTTGGTTCCTGTCCCAATGGTAACTGAGCTAGTAGAGGTTGTGATCCAGTCTTCAGAACTTTCCAAGTCTGTGTTGACGCCGTGACTGAAGGAACCAAACTGGTCGATTTGTTGGGAAGCATTTGGATTTGAATCAAAGTATTTAATCCATTCGATCTTGGACGTAGTAGCAGGAACCAGCATAAGAACAGGCTTAGTAGCATCCCCAGAGGCTTCTAGCTGTAGTAGGATTTGCTGTTCAGGAAGATCACCACGAGTAGTTAGATCGTAGTACTTATTCTGAATGATCCTAGCGACCTGCATAGATTCTACTGTATCGGAGATCGAGTTAACCTCGTCGCTATCCAATGCAGACAGAATATTCTGGGTCATTTGTAAAAGAGTTAATTCGGCCATTATTTTCTCATAGCTGTTGAAATGAAGTAGAAGGAAATGATTGTCATAATCACCATCCACAGATAAGGGTCTAGTGGATCGGTCTCATAGAGCTTACAACTAGCTGGAACATTCCTTCCTACACATCCAGCGAATGCGCCTATTACTTTGTCCCATAAGAATATTTTAGTTAAGTAGCATATCGGTCCGGAAGCTATTAACAATTGAACTATTGCAATAATAGCAGCCCAGAGTCTATTGCCTGCGGCTGCTATAATTACTGCTCTCTTGTCGTGTACTTCCTCAATCTGAGCTTCGATTACTGCCTTTTCGACAGCAGTCTTAGCTGTAATCTTTGCTATCTCTAGCGAACTGATTCGTTCTATTAAGGCTTTTAAGGGACCTGCTAAGCCAGTAATAAAACTAAGTATGCTCCACATTTGTTAAGCTTCTAAACCAATAGGCAAGGGAGAAGAGAACTACGTTTATAATTAGTACTGTCTTCACGTCTATAATTTTATCTAGAGGAAGACCAGATACATAGTTCTGCAGTAGAGCGGCGGCAGAACCAATAATCCCACAACCTGCTGTTACCCTGGTTTTAATACCAGGCCAGTAGGTAGCAGCCTTTTGATTAAGGCGTTGGAGTCGTCGGGGGCGTTGCGGGGGGAGTGGACGCGTCCGAGACTTGCTTCGCGAGCCTTGCGATTTCATCCTTGACCTCCTGAACGGAGTTAGCAAACCCCATCTTACCAATCATGTAACCAAGAAAACCAGAGGCAAGCATGAGAGCCTGCATGATCCAAAACATTGTCATAGACATTTAATTATCCTTTCTTTTTTCGATAGAAGTACCAACCCAACACACCAATAAGAATAGCAGCACCAACACCGATAGAGATGTAGAGCCAAAGATGAGGCCATTGGCTAGCTGCAATAACGCCTGATCCAACTGCACCTCCTGCGGTTGCTACCACAGTGGGAGCATTGCTAGGTTGTTTATTTGCTAGAGATAGAGCGAGATGTCTTCCACGCCTACACCTAGATAGCCAACCTGCTCTGAATTGAGGTTTACTACGACTGAGGTTAGTTAGGAATCGGACTCTTTCATCCCAGACTTTATTGATGAGATCAACTGTTTCAGCTTTCTTACAAGCTTCGATATCACCATCATTTATATTGCCAGTTACAGTTCTGCCGAGTGTCCGTTGAAGAACTTTAACCGATCTAGAGATTCCGGAATTAATTCCATAATCGAGTATTGTGTAGTCAAGTCCTGCGGGCAAATCATTATACCGGATAGGGTTGGCATAATGTTTGGCGTATATATCTGCAGCAACGCTTTTGGGCATGGCTCTAACGTCGGCTGCGGTTGCATCGCGTTTCCAATACATTCGAGCATCATGAATGGTAATACCATACTTAGTAGGACCACCTGGATCGCCCGCGTCATTGGAATACCCGCCTTCGTCTTCATAAACCTGAGCCATAGCTTCATTATAGGTTTCTTTCATTATGGGTCCCAACATGCTGTGGCCATAACGCCACTGTTTAGAGTAAAGTGTTGATCCATGTCTACTTCGACTTGATATGCACCCGAAGGTACACCCATCTTAGAAGCAGTCGTTCCAGATACATAAGAAAGGTATTGAACGTCCACATCTTCAGTAGGTCCATGTGACCATGTACTTGAGCTTGAGCTTATTCGTGCCATACTTCCTACTCCCATGACTGTACTATTGGCGGTAGCAACAGTTAGGGTAACACTTAGATTAATAGGGTCTCCGTCGAATGCAGGAACCTTGGAAGTTTTATCACTATCTGTAGGAGTTTCTGAAACCGTGCCTATCGAATAGACAGACATTGCGAAACCAACATAGCAGCCTGATGCAAGCGTACATGTGATGTTTCCAGAAGTTCCTGTAGGGACAGTAGCTGTCCATATCTCTGCATTGTGAGATTCTCCAAAGATACCGTCGTTCTCAGTCTGGGCTACTTGTTTAGTAGCAGAGACACCTCCAATAGTTACAGAGGATATAACTGCCCCTGCTGCATAAGAAATACCAACAGCAATTACCCGGCCAGTCCAAGCTTCGCCAAAGGTGTACGTAGCATTATCTTTACCAGACCCAGATTGGTGGTCTACTAAAGTTATGATTCCAGAGTGAGCTGAACCACCTGGATGTACTGCTGATAACCCTGGTAACATTACGAACTATTACTGGTTAGAGAACAATGGATATGTGTAGAGTCTTCTACGATATAGTAAAGAATATCAGTAGCACTGGCTGTAGAAGTTAAAGAAGGATCAGTTCCACCAGCGAATTTATAAGCTGAGTTGAATGTCAGAGTCCTACTTCCAGTACCGTCCTGTTTGATAATGATAATACCAGACTGACCGACCTTTGTATTAGACGGAGCAGCTAAGGTACGGTTCCCTCCCAAAGTAACTACGAAGTTAATACCTGCACTGAAGTCAGGAGTAATAGTAGCACCATCAGTTAGAGTAGTGAGAGCACCAGCAGACCATACACCAGCAGCAGACAGAAGCTTGCTAGCAGTAGCCGCTTGGTATTCAGCACCAGACGCAATAGAACCAGAGGCTACCTTAGCATAGGTAACAGCTCCAGCAGCTATGGTGGTTGCAACGGCACCAGCAGAAGTAGTGACATCGCCAGTAAGAGCAGGCATACGCCCAGCACCAAGGGTGCCAGAGCTAATATTACTAGCGACTGTAGTATCTGTTGTAGCAGACGCAGCAAAGCTTACTCCACCGGTTTTAGTTACAGCAATAGCCCCAGAGGCTGCTACAGTGGCATCGCCACTTGCAGTCTTGGGGAGAGGATCAGCTCCTGATTGACCAACCAACAGCTGGCCATCAGTCATAGCTGCGGTAACGCCGAAGGCCGAAGTTCCATTGCCTAAGATCACTCCATGAGCAGTCTTAGTCGCAGAACCCAACAGAGCTAGTCCTAGAGTAGAAGGAGTTAATCCATCTTTCAGGGTCTTGGTATTAGCCCCATTCCATAGAGGAATGTTGTTGTCTGTGTTAGTCGCAGGGCCTAGTACGTCACCAGAACCAGAACCAGTAGGACCGGTAGGGCCAGTAGGACCAGTAGGTCCTTCAGGGCCAATTGGGCCTGTATCTCCTTGAGGACCTTGGGGACCTGTATCACCAGGGTCTCCCTGTGGTCCAGGGATTAGTACTGCTTGTATCTGACCTAGAGTAAGAGGTTCTTGATCAGAGATAGCATCAGGTAGATTGAGGATACGATTGGAGTTCATATCCAGAGAGGCACTCATCGTATTGGGAGTAGTACCGTCTCTGGATAGAGTATTTTCTAGTGCAGTCTCAATTGCCGTGTTATTAGCATTGATGGCGTTAACTGCTGTAGTTTCATTCTGCAGATTCGCCAGATCAGTTAACGTCAACTTAGCCATTACGCAGAGCCTTTGATAATGCCAGTGGTAACGAGATCAAGACGGAGACGATTTACCAGCGTCTCCACAGCCTGAACTGCAGCAAGGACAGTAGCCTTGTTCACAGTGTCAGAACCAGTGTAGTCCGTAGAAGGCGTCACTGCAGCTTGTGCAGCAGAAGCCTGTTGGATCACAGGGGTCTTATTCCAGAAGCCAAGCTTCTGACAAGTGGCCGTGCCGATCTTCGTACCAGTAGAAGTGTTGACCACGATGTTCGCGGCGTCAGCCAGAGTGAGCGTACCGAGTCCAGTGAGTTCGCTACTAGCGCCAACCACAAGAGCCTTGCTCGCCGTGACAGTACCAGGAGTCACGCCATCCAGTGCAGTCAAATCAACTGCTTGGACAGAGGCTCCGGTATCGCCTGGATCATTAGCGCCGACGAAAACGTCTTTGCACATGATCGTTTGACCACCCATGTCAACAAAACTTGAAATATCAGTCATTGTTTTCCTTCCTTATGGGAGGGGGCGGAAGCCCCCACTCATAATTACTGAGAGATCGTGCCGACAGCACTCCAGAAGATTCGCACCCGAACCTTACCGGTACCAGTCGATCCGGCGATCTTCGCCGTGATGTAACCAGTCTCGGTTGGGCTAGTGGCATACGAACCAACGTAAGCGCCCGCAACAGCACCAACGTAATTGCCAGCAGCCGTAGAGCCAGCAGTCAGGACTTTCGTCTCGCCTGCGGCATCCATGTCTGCCTGGGCAAGAGCCGCGACGAAGGCAGTGTCCGACAGGGTAGTCGTACGATCCTGCTTCATCAGACCCACGCTGAGGCTGGTGATCGTGGCTGATGCAACCTGGGTAATAACCTCAACCTTGTCGATCTGAATGTTAGTTCCGATCGGGAAGAAGTAGTTATTATCCTGAATTGCAGCAGTCGTAGTTAGAGTCGAAATATCGATGTCGACTTCAGCAATACGCTGAGGACCAAGCATCCGATACTCGCCGGCAGTCGCTACCGTGGCTTTGGTTGTACCAAATTCCAGGTAGAGATTGTCGTTATTAAACCAATTTCCAGCAACCATATTATTACCTCCTTACGAGACAACGCCAGTGGCGGTGAGGATGGTAACCAGGTTCTCCGGACGGTACAGCTTGAAGCCATACTCGGTGATGGTCAGATACTCTTCTTGCTGGAGGTCTTTGTTGAACTCCGAGTAGACAGTAGGCATCTGACGGAAGGCACCGATCCACGGCAACGTATCGCCAGGGGCAGCCGAGAAGAAGTAGTTGGCAACACCGGTAGTAACCGTTGAGCCATCAATCGTCTCAGAGCTGATCGCAGGCAGATAGTTGGACACGTAGAGATCGAACCCGTAGATGTTGAAACGGAACTTGAACCCAGTCATAGCACCGTCCTTCACCACGTTCTCCCACATGGGCATCGGTGACAGAAGGTTGACAGTGTTGGTCTGAGTCTGTAACGTATACGCAACAGAGGGGTCGATGATACCGACCAGATTGCGAAGAGGAACGTTAGCCTTAGTTAGGGCATAATGCGCCTTTGCGAAATCCTGCAGAGTGATTTGTTTGCTCGAACCCGAGGCAACAAACCTGTGGTTAGCATTGTTGATGGTATTTAAGCTAGATGCAGTTTGACCGGAGTTGGCGACCGAGAGGACCTTGGTCTCAACACCTTCCATAAGCACGCGATGTTGACGGGGCACGAAGGCCGAGATCACATCCTGCGAATAGAAACTATCCCGCTTGAACTTCTCGGAGATTGCGTTAGCAGAGTATACATACGTATCGAACGAGAACGTGAAGTTGCCTTGGTCCATCGCATCATATTTGATGGCGGCGCCTTCAACGAAGTTCTGCTGCTTAGCCTCACCGATAGACGGAATATTGATAGTATAGCCGTCTGGGAAGTCAGAGATAATACGGACAAACTTCATTGCATTCAGTTCATCTAACAGAAGTTCTTTGATCTGACGAGACCAAAGATTACTTCGAATTAGATACTGATTAGTGCTGTCTGTAAAGCCAGCCATTGAAGTCAGTCTCCTTGTTAATTTTCATGCAATCCGGAGACATAGTAATCACCGTCTCTAAAGCTATCGCCTAGTTCGACGGCATCCTGTGCCATTTGGACTGCGGTTTTTCTATCGAAATAGATATTAGGATTTGCCTTTTTCAGCTCTTGGTAATAAGCCCAAGTACGCTTGGGAGCGCCTTTGGGAGCGAAACTGTCATTCCGCATAGCATTACGAGGAGGAGCCTGATACGGGTCTCGGGTAGGAGCTTCAGCAACGCCCATAGTCTTGAATAAGACTTCTGGGTAGTTACCTTGCAGGTCCTTAACGAACGTATCCGTCAAACCTAATTCTTGTGTTTTCTGCTTAAGTACTTCTTGGTAGCCATCGCCCCAAGCTTCCTTAAGTCTGTTTGTGACCAGAGTGGTGTTTTCCTTCCGTCTCTTCAGTTCTTCAACTTCTCGAAACTTCTGTTCAATAATGTCACCAACTTGATCCATGTTTATCTCCGGCTTTGGTGCTTCTTTCGCTTTGGGTTGTTCGCTACTCGCAAGCTGTCTCTTTGACAATTGGTCCATCAAATCTTCGACTTTAGCCTTAGAGTTGATCTCTTCTCGCATCTTTACTATTTCATCACGCATCTCATCTGATCGTTTAGTTAATACTCCGATCAGGTTATCTGCGTGTGCATAGGCTTTGCCGAGGTCAGCAGGAGTTTTATACTTCCTGCCTTCTCCGACTAATTCCGAGAAGTAGTCTTTATTTTCGTCAACGCGTGGGTCTAACGCATCGTCACTCATTGTTTGTCCTTATGGTCTAGGGATAATAAATTCTGTATTTTGTATAGACATTGCATAAAACCATTACAGTGTGCTTGTCTATAATCCCAATTAGGTAGGTCATACGACTTGGGAGATCGTTCTGATTTCTCTAAATCCTCTTTCATTTGATTGAGGAGCTTAGTTAAATCCTCTAAAATCCATCGAGAATGGATTAAACTTTTCTCATATCGGACCTTCTCATCTGGGTCTTTTAGATGGTGTGTCCATGCTGAAAGCATTATTTACTCAATTGTTCGGGGTTGATCTGAGGAGGCTGTTGTCCCGCCGCTTCGTAATCATAGTCTCCGTTTAAGCCAGTAGCTGTTCCTGCTGATTTAACTATCTGTTCTTGCAGGGCATGTACTCTCTTCTGGCCTTCTGCTTGTTCAGATAGTCCGACAAAGGGAGTCACTACTTCATAGTCTTCTAAGTTAAATGTGGTCTCTAATATCTTAGACAGCTTGACTCCTGAGAAGTGAGGCTGTACTGTTGGCCATAGACCAGAGCCAGTAAGGTTCGTTAAGTTCTGGATTAGCTCTGCTTGTTCAGCAAAGTGTCTGGCAGCAACAGGCTTAATCCTGCCTACGCCAGTAATGTCTTCTACAGTTAAAGTCTGGAAAGAAGCCATCTTGAAGTCATTATCCATCACTCTAATAGTGGTGGAACCAGTCATATTGCGCCTGGCAAGCTCCAACATGGCATTAAGAGCAGGCTCTACAACCTGTTCTTCGAACTGTTTAATCTTGTTCTGGTAGATGCGTGAAGCCGCATTTTCCATTCTTTGAACTTCGTATTTAGTCTTTTCCCCAGGTGTTCTGAAGCCCATAGCTTCTCTAGGAGCACCTGCCATCTCTTCCATAAGAGAACGGAGTTCATTCAATTCAAAGTTAGCATTAACCAGATTGGTGTCCGGAGTTACCAGATCAACATCGCCTTCTTCAGAGACGAATATCTTCTCGCCTGGTTGCCAAACATAATCTTCCACAAATCCTTTGACCTTTTGGACAGGATAAGTGCCTAAATCGATTACGTCTGCACGCATATTCTCGACGTGATCTTGTCGATATTGCATGCCAATTAGGTTATCTAGAGGACCCATTCCCCACAGATTATCCTGCTTCTTACGCCACGGAGAGTGGAATATAGGAGCATAACCGTAGTAGGAAGGGTTGGGTTTATTGCCAATTAGCTTGTGTCTATCAATTACAGTGATGACTCTGTTCTTCTGGAACTCATCAGTGTAGTAGTCATACCAGTCGCCGTAGAAGGTTAATACCTCTACAAACTCAGACAGTAGATAAGCACGGAAACTAGTGAAGCCATCCATAGCATACAGATGATCACGTTGTATCCAATCTCCCTGGAACGTTCGGGCATGGAATCTAATGTCTTTAAGGTACTTATAAAGCTCCTCATACTCTTCACGATTGCTATCGTTGGACATTTTATCCAAGAGATCACGTAGTTCACCAAGGGAAATAATAGACCTTACGAACTTAGGAGTATGTTGGAAGTTCTCTGCAGTAGGGTTAAATACGATATCTAAGGGGCTAATACGTCTAATAACAGGACCTACATAGCCAGCCTGAGTGACCCCATTTTGTTCTACTCTCTCATCCAACCAATCAACAGTGGTAAAGCAATTACCAAAGTCAATATAATCCAGGATAATTTTATCCATCTCATGCTTGAATGAAGGTTGGCTAACAACCCAAGACATGTAATTGGTAATAGCGTCCCGTTTATCAACAGAATTGGAATCCTGCTCATTTGCCTCCCATGTCAGCCATTTACGCTGAGGAAACAGGGTGGCTGTATAGTTAGAGTAGAGATTATCCCTAATCTGACAGAGCTTAGGAACAGTAGTCTTGTTCTTCCAAGGCAGTTGGTTGTTAGTGGTCTGGGTAGTGTCAGTAGCATAGGAATATCTACGGACCTCTTCCCAATCTACCTTCTTAACATTACGAAGGGTATCCCATTCAATAAACTTCTCTGTAAGCCGAGTGGCTAACAGATCAGGAGACAGAACGTTACTAAGTTCTAGTACTTTACCGGTCACGCTACCCCTCCGAACTTACTATGGTATGAGAAACTAGGCATATGTGCTTTCTGTATTTTAAATATATTTAATGGTGCCTGCCCTGCCGAGAAATCAACTGCAGATGCCAAAGCATCCTTAACGTCATCGTGTGGAGGGTTCGTGTACATCAGTTCCTCTTCAAGGACCTGACAGTTACCGCCTAGATAGTGCCAGATTTGTCTGTTGTTATACTTGGGTTCCAGAGCCGCCATAATGCGTTCTTCTTTAGCCCCCATAAAACGGGAAGGTTTGAATTCTTCTACAGACAATCCAAGTCCTAATGGACGGATATAGCTTTCTTTAAGATCAGTAACGATGGCCTTCTGAGCTGCTGTTACCTCAGCCCTTACCTTTCGGAAGCCCCATTTCTGAAATAGCTTTAGAAGATGATCGAACTGATCCGATATCTTCTCAGTCTTGAACCGGTCTATTTCAAGGACGTAGTAATTACTTCTACCGTCGATGCCAATAACGACGATGCAGCTATAATCGCTGCGCCGTCCAACAGTAAAAGCAAAGTCCACTGCCGCAAGGACATTGAGACGTTCTCCTTTGAAGTACCAATGACCGTCCCTACTAGCTAGGAATCCTTGGTCATAGTACTGGAATTGATCCCTCTTGAATACCGAGGAGTCGACGTCGTGCGGATCGTTATAGTACTGGGCCCTGAAGTGTACCTTGTTAAGGTATTGCGCTCTCTTTCGAGCCAGAATGTCTTGGTCAAATCCAAACCATTTTCCATCTGATCGTTGTTGTTTGGGCCAGAGGTATTGTCCGGTTCCATCTCCAACAGATTCGACTTGTTCTTCCATCTTTTCGAAAAGTGGAGTGGATTTAATAACGTTCCCCAATTCATCGTATTCTTCAATCTCCATTTGCATTATATCGTTGTACAGGTCTTTGGGATGATACCTAGTACCAACGATCCACTCCCTTGCATTAACAGTTTCGATAGAGGATAATAGGGAGTATTGATCCTTTACCTTTTCTCTTCCGTCTTCCGTATAAGCATTGGCTTGTACGACAACGTCGTCAAGTACCGCGATATCGCAATGCAAACCAACGATGTTGGAAGTAAGACCAGCAGTGAATATAGAAGGGTCACGAATGGCCTCCTCTTTCCGTTTAGGATGGTCTAGAGAGATTTCCCTCTCTGTCCACTTCTCCCGCTTAGCCTCATCCTTATCGACCATGTCTGGCCAGAAGATCCGGTAGGTGTCGGAAGTAAAGATATCCTTAATAAACTTAAGCTGTTTAGTAGCGAGGTTTGAGGTAGAACTGATGAACAGCACGCGTAAGGTAGGGTCTTTGGTTAACTCCCACGCAACGCGGTAAGCGATCATCGCACTCTTCCCATGGTCCCGAGGGAGGAGTAAAATCTGTTGCTGCTTCGCATCCGATCTTGTCCACCAACGTATTACCTCTCTGTGAATATTGCCGAGTAGTCTTTTAGGATGTACAAGTCTAATGAACTCCTCTAAGCTAGCCTCGGCTAATTCTTTACGTTCTTTTCTTTCTTCTGATAACTTCATCGTCATGGGTGCCGTTGTCCGACCCTAACCTTGCAAGGGATACACTGATTCTCTCAAAGCGTTTTAGATTCTCTTCATGTCTGAACTGATCCAGTTCTTCGTGGGATTCTAATATCTCTCTTTGATTTCTCTCGATCTTGCTGAAACGTCCTGACAACCACCAAACCAGACATGCTAAAGTCGCATAGCTAGATGAAACAGCCGTGCCAACGACAGCAAGCCATGGCCCCCACTCCATAGCTAGTAGAATTTACCAACTGCAACAACAGAGACGTTGCTGCCCGTGGTAACCTTCCAAGCACCTGACACTGAGTACATCTTGAAAGGGATGTTCACAATGTAGGGTAGAACTGTAGCTGTACCAGCCGGTGAACTGTAGACAGTAGTAGAACCATCTTTAATGGTTACTGCACCAGGCGTAGTCGTAGCTGCGATAATAGTTACGTTATCTAAGAAGTCTCCGGCATTACCATTACCGCCTAAGACT
>Ga0207711_10000334_pt1 | contig 50077 bp, 63 predicted proteins | sample KBSS34metaG_FD_184401 | JGI IMG/M metagenome (GOLD analysis project Ga0207711, IMG submission 184401) | Switchgrass rhizosphere microbial communities from Kellogg Biological Station, Michigan, USA - KBS S3-4 metaG (SPAdes) (version 2) | ecosystem: Host-associated > Plants > Roots > Rhizosphere... | reverse complement strand
CCAACGGCACCGGCAAGACCGGGTTGGCGACGGTTATCGGGTTGGCGTTGATCGCGCGTCAGGAGCACGTCTTGTTCGTCGAGGCGCGGGCGCTGTTCATGGAATGGCGCGAGTCGTACGGCAAGACCGCGACGGTTGCGGAAACGACGTTCCTCGACAACATGACCAAGATCCCGACGTTGATACTCGACGAGGCGGGCGAGACCGGGTTGACCGAGTTCACGACGACGGGTCTCAAGTTGCTCGTCGACCGCCGGCAAGGCGCGGAGCGGCCGACGATCTTCACGGTGAATATTCCGGCGGACGCGGCGACGCCGGCAGCGGCAGCGGCGCATCTCTCGTCGGTGTTCGGGCCGGCGCTGTACGACCGCCTCCGCGAGCACGCGCAGTTCTGGCCGTTGCTCGGCACGACGGCGCGGAAACCCTCGACGAAGGTCTTACCGTTTGAACCGAAGGGGGAATGATGGAACTCACCGACGCGGTCGTCGACGCGTTTCTCGATACGGTGCAAGCCGACCACGCGCGGTCGGAGCGGATTCGGCGGTTGTTCAACGAAAGGCGGGGAGTCATGCCACGGTCATACATGCAGTTGCGGCGCGAGATGGGAACAACCAACGACGCGCGCGAGGAATTCGACGCGACCGACTCCAACGCCGGCGAGAAGGTCGCGGAGGCGGGGACGCGGTTGATGCACGCGGCGGCGCGGGCGATTGAAGCGGAGAACGCCGGAATGCGCCTCGGGCGCGACGACGCCGGCCGACTCGGCGTGGCGATTCTTGATTTCGCGTCGTCGGTTGGTATCGTCGAGCGAAGTCCAGACGGGAAGACGGCCGACAAGTTGTGGCGGTTATTGGAGGTTACGCATGGCGAAGTCAGCACGGAAGCGCGGCGCACACAAAGCGGCGAACGCGTCACGGAAGCAACCACGGGCGACACGACTGCCGGGGACGGAAGACGCGGCGATTGAGGCGTTGGAGGAGGCAGCGAACGAGTACGCCGAGATCCGTGACGAGCGGATCGCACTCAACGCGCGCGAGGTCAAGTTGAAACAGGGTCTCCTCGCGTTGATGAAAGCGCATCACAAAGAACACTACCAACGCGACGGCATCGAGATCACCATCGTCCACGAAGACGAGAACGTGAAGGTCCGGATCAAAAAAGAGGACGAGGCGACCGGCGGTGAATGATGGCGCGATGTCGGCCGGCGCATCGACAAGCGGCACTCGAACGCGAGTACTTTCGCGACCTCTCGGTCCGGCGCGGACTGCCGCACGAATGTCTGTCGTGGTTCGACGACCCGTTGATCGGCCGGACGTTGCAAGTCGCGGCGGAGACGGCACTCCGCAAGACGTTCGTCGCGCGGATTACCGGCACGGATCCCAAGTTCCAATACGCGCGGGAGTTCCTCGGCGAACGGCGGAACGTCGGGTTCGGCGTCGGCGTGAGTCGGTCGATGGTCTGGGTACCGCTGTCGTGTCTCCGGCAGTACGATACGTTGGAGATCCAAGTCGACGACTGGCGGTCGTTTTGTCTCTACCGCGACGGCGCGGTTGAGGCGATGTCGGAGCGCGAACTCCGGTTCGCGTTGGCGTCTCGTTGGCGGGCCTGGGTCAACGTTGGCGGCATGGTGCAAGGGTCGCGCGCGATCGCGATGGAGTAAGCGATGACACAAAAAGTGCTGTTCGAGGTCGGACCGTTCACCGTCACGGCGACGGGTCTCACGTGGAAAGGTCAACCGACGTTCAAGGAATGGGCGGCGTTCGGATCGCACGCGATCATCTCGCGGTCCGGGTTGTCGTGGGCGATTGGCGATTGGTTGGTGTTCGGCGAGACGCACTCGAAGCAATGGGGCGATAAGTACGACTACGCGATGCAAGAGACCGGGTTGCCGCGCGAACAGTTGATGCAGTTCAAGCGGTTGTCGGCGCGATTCCCGCCGGAGAAACGGCGGACCCTTGGTCTAGACCAATCCTTGACATGGTCGCACTTCCGGGCGGTCGCGGCGCTCGACGACAAAGCGGCCGGTCGGTTGCTCAAGTTGGCGGCGGACAAGGATTGGACGAAGGACGAACTTCGGGATCGGGTGCGCGAGGTCAACCGGTCGGTCCGCCGGCAATTGCAGATCTGGCCGCGCGACACGTACGGGTTGATCCTGGCGGACCCGCCGTGGAACTTCGAGGCGGGGTCGACCGACCCGACACGGCAGATCGAGAACCAGTACCCGACGATGACCGTCGAGGAACTCGCGGCGCTCAAGGTCGCGGACCTCGCGGCGCCGAACTGTGTCCTCTATCTGTGGGCGACCTCGGCGAAGGTCGTCGCCGGCGAAGCGGTTGAGGTCGTGCGGGCCTGGGGGTTCGAGGGGCGCTCGACGATGGTGTGGGTCAAGGACACGCAAGGGATGGGGTATTGGGCGCGGCAGCGGCACGAACACATCATCATCGCGACCAAGGGATCGCCGATGCCGCCGGACGAAAGTCTCCGACCCGACTCGATCATCGCGGCGCCGAGGCGGGAGCACTCGCGCAAGCCGGACGAGCTATACGACATCATCGAGCGGTGTTACCCGAAGGTGCCGAGGATCGAGTTGTTCGCGACGCACGCGCGCAAGGGTTGGGCGACCTGGGGCAACGAACGGTTGGCGGCAACCGGATAGTCAACACGTCGGGCGGCAGAATGGCGGTTCACGTTGGTCAAGTTGGCGTTGGCGCGGACGCTCAGTCTCCCGATTGACGCCGCGACACAGACGTTCGCATTCATCGCACGAAAAGGCGCCGGCAAGACGTACGCGGCGGGCAAACTCGTCGAGTTGCTCCTCGCCGCGCACGTGCAAGTCGTCGTCCTCGACACCGTCGGCAATTGGTACGGGTTACGCCTCAACGCGGACGGCAAGCGCGCGGGGTTCGACGTGCCGGTTCTCGGCGGACTACGCGGGGACATTCCGCTCGAAGCGGCCGGCGGCGCGGTCATCGCGGACCTCGTTGTCGACACCGGGCGGTCCATCGTCCTCGACGTCAGTCAATTCTCATTGGGCGATCGCAAACGCTTCGCGGTGACGTTCGGCGAGCGGTTGTGGTTGCGGAAAAAGGGCGAGGCGCGTCCGCGTCCGCTGCATCTCGTCATCGAGGAAAGTCAATTGATCGTCCCGCAGTTCACCGGGCGCGGCGGCGACGACGCGCGGATGGTCGGCGTGTACGAGGAGATCATTCGCCTCGGGCGCAACTACGGGATCGGCGTCTCGATGATCACGCAACGTCCACAGTCGGTAAACAAAGAGGTACTGAACCAGACGGAATGTCTCCTCGTCGGGCAAGTCAACGGGTCGCAAGAACGGGCGGCGCTCAAGAAATGGATCACGCATCAAGGCATGGACGTCGGTCTCGTCGACGAGTTGCCGGCGCTCAAGGTGGGGACGTTCTATGTGTGGTCGCCGCAATGGTTGAACATTCTCGAAAAGGTCGAGATCAACAAGAAACACACGTTCGACGCGAGCGCGACCCCGAAGGTCGGGGATCGCCGGGTGCGGCGGTCGTTGAAACCGCTGAACCTGTCCGACCTCCGCGAACGGATGCAAGAGACCATCGCGAAAGCGGAGGCGGATGACCCGCGCGCACTTCGGAAGACCATCGCGGAGCTAAGGAAAGAATTGGGCGCGAAAGTTTCCATTCCGAAAGCGAAAGAAAAAGTTACGCGCGTCGAGGTACCGGCGCTCAAGGCACGGGACACGGCGCGGTTGGTCAAGGCGACGGACCGGATCGCGACGTTGCTCGAAGGTCCGGCCGGCAAGATGCTTGACGATCTCAAGGTTGTCGTCAGCGGGATCCGCGTCTCGTTGGAGTCGTTCGAGAAAGCACAGATCGTCGCGAGGGGACATGGACAAGCATCCGGGCACGTTCAAGGAATTCCTCGTCCAGTTGACGGACATGGAACTCGTCGTGTTGCAACACAAACTCCGCCGGTACGGGGACGACCGGCCGTTCCTCGACGCGGTGTTGAAGGAACTCGGCCGACGAACGGCGGCGACAGCGGGGATACCGACGTCAAGGGGGGAAAGTTCCGCGCAATGATGGTCGCGATGGCGCAAGCCGGCCGACCGCTGACCGAGGCGCAACTCGCGATTCGTGCCGAGATGTCCGTCTCGGGCACGTTCGACACGTACATCGGACGAATGCGCCGGCGCGGTTGGATTGACGGCACGCGGGCCGGACTGACCATCACGCAAGCGGGTCTCGACGCGTTGGGATTTTACGAACCGTTGCCGAGGGGTGAAGGTCTCCGGGCGCATTGGTTGGGACAGATGGGCGGCAAGCAACGCGAGATGTTGACCGTGTTGATCGACGTCTATCCGCACACGTTGACCGAGGAGGAGGTCGCGACGCGGGCGGGGATGGCGGTCTCTGGCACGTTCGACACATACATCGGGCGGTTGCGGCGGTTACAGTTGGTCGAGGGATCCCGCAAGGCGTTGAAAGCGGCCGACGAATTGTTCGAGGAGTAAATGACCGAGACCGGATCGGCGCTCGACTATCGCATCGACGACCACGACGCGACCAAGCGGATCCGGTATGTCTTCACCGTGGCGTTGGCGCCGGTGTTGTTGCCGGACGATCCGATTCTTCAGCGGGTGTGGTTGGCGGACCAAGTCGACAAGTTGAAACAGACGTTCGAGGGGTCGCGCGTCGGCATCCTGGCGGTCATGGAGGATTGACCTGGGAACCAATTACGACAAGGGGCGGCGGTTCGAGGATCGCGCGAAGCGCACGCTCGAAGACCTGGGATACCTCGCCGGCCGGACGGCGGGGTCGCACGGGCCGTTCGACGTGTGGGCGCTCAACGCGAACGAGGTCCGCTTGATCCAGATCAAGTGCAACGGTGCGACCTTGTCCGACCTCGACCGCGAGGCGTTCGAGTTGTTACCGGTTCCTCGCGGCGTGCGGAAAGAACTATGGACGTATCCGGGCGGGCGCGCGAAGTTGGTCATCACGGTCATCCGAGACCGGTCGCGGCGATGACATGGTTCTCGCGGCGCAAGGTGGGACGGCGACGCGAGAAGACGGCGGCGTCGAGTCCGACCCTGGCGTTGCCGAAAGGCGAACCGGGATTCCGGAAACAGGAGCGCGAGCGCATCGAGCGGACCGCGTTGATCGCCTCGGTCCATGATGCCGTGTGGGCACGCGACAACGGCGGATGTCGGGTCGGCGGGTGTACGTGGCATCCGGACGACGAGATGCACGAAATTCGGTCGCGGGCGCAACTACGCGGGCGACCGGACGCGGAGGTCTTCAACACGGCGAACTGTATTCGTCTCTGTCGCGAACACCATCGCGACGTGACGGAACACCGGTTGACCGTGGGATGTCTGACGGATCGCGGCGCGGACGGCGACGTTGTGTTCTACCGGGTCGGCGTCGACATTGCCGGCGCGTCGGCCGACTACACGGTCATCGACGATCCGTCGGCCGACTACACCGACGAGCCACGGGCGCCAATGCCGTTGCCGATCACGGCGGAAGAATTTCAACGCGCGGCACGGGCGATCATCGAGTCGATTGAAGCGGCCGAGAACGAGCGTCTCGTACGTGGGTTGCCGGCGACCGAGGGATCGTTCATGAACGACGACGAGTTGCGGCGCGCATTCCTCGACGCGGTCCGTGCCGGCAACACGTCGGAGGCGGTCGCACTCGAAAATGAACTCTATCGGCGTCGAGGACAACCGCGTCAGACACCGGCGCCGCGTCAGGCGGCGGTCAACTCGTCGACGCGGATGGACGCCTCACGGCTGACGATGTCGGGGATGATCACGTCGGAGATGAGGACGGCGACGGCGATTGTCAACGGGTTCGGGTCCAATTTCGCGACGACCGGATCCGGCGGCGTGTCGCAACCACGCCAGTACCGCAACGACGGCGGGATTGTCCTCCGCGACGCGAAGGGGTTCGAGTTGTCCCGCATGTTGCCGTTCGGACATACCCGAAACCCGCCGAACACCATCGAGATCGCGGTTGGCGGCGGAATAGTGACGGAACCGACCGGTCCGCCGGCGTTCGAGAAGGTGCCGACGGTGACGTTCGAGAATACCGGCGAGTACGACATCAACGGGCGTTTGGTCTATCGCGAGCGCGTCAGCAAGAAACCCGCGACGGTCGAGCAACCGAAAGGGCGCGCGATCACCGTCGAGAAATAGTTGCCGTATCCTGACCTCGACGACGACGACGAGATGGAGACCCTGTTATGACGATCATTGGTGTCGGTGAGGGATGGCGCTCGAAGCGGATCAACGAAGACGTCACGGTGACCGACGTGTGGAAACGCGACAAGGACGGCGTCACGATGATCCGGTTCATGGCAATGTCCGGCATGACGCAAACGCTCAACCAAACGCAATTCGAGGAACTGTTCACGCCTCAAGTGGAACGCAAACGCAAGACGGCGCCGGCGTCGACACAACCGCCGGCACCGAAACAGAGTCGTCGTCGCGTCGCGGCGCCGGAGGATCTATGAACGAGTTAGAGACGGTTCGACACCGCACGTGCGGGACGCCGCTTGCGTATGAGCGGCGCGCGTTCGCGTCGGTCGTGATGTTCAAGTCGCGACCATTCGCGAATACGCAACAACGGTCGATCTTGTGGTGTTACACGTGCGACCGTGAGGTCGAGCCGATAGAAGTGGATCCGCCTGGGGCGGTGTGTCTTGTCGCTAATGGAGAATGACGACGATGAAAAGTGTGCATGTGGGTTGCCGTTGCACTACTCGGATCCGGGGATCCGAATGCTCGTCGAGGCAACCATCGCGTCCGCCGGCGGTGACCCGTACATCACGGTCACGGTCAACCATCGGAGTTGGCGCGTTCAGCGGCATTTCATCGCGTTGCATGGGTTGAATGCGAAAGACCTCGGGACACCGGCATTCGCGAAATATGGATTCGTGGAGATCACGACAGGGGACATCCGACATTGAGCAATTTCATTCGGACGGTTCGCGCGCACGAAGGCGAGATCGTCGAGATCGCGTGGACGTGCAAGGACGGGTCGGTCTTTCACCAACGGGTCACGGTGCCGCCGAGTACGACACGTGAGGCGCTGACGGCGGACCGGGCCGTTGCGGATGACCTCCGGAAAGTGCGGCGCAAAGAGGAGGCGGGCACGTGAGTCGGTCACACTACTCGCGCGACAAGTTGAAGACGGTCCAGATCTACGGCGAGAAGGTCGCGATCGATGTGAACACGGACGGCAAGTTCTCCGCGAAGGTCGGTCTCGATTTCTGCCAAGCCGATACCCTGGCGGAGTTGATGGTTAAACTTCGCAAGGCGGGCAAGAAAACGCGCGTGACGGTCGCGGTGCCGGCGTCGTTGATGGGGTACCAACTATTCAAGGGGGAGAACAGTTGGAACCGGAAATTTATCCGAACGACGTGCGTCCGGATCACCATGACCGGCATCAACCCGAAGACCGACGAGATCCAGTTCCGCCATGAAGACGGCACCAAGGTAGAACAGGGGCGATGGTCGAACCGCACGGAGTTCGGGAAACCGATGACCGATGAACAGATCGCCGAGTACGACGAACTGTATGTCGCGCACCAACGCGCACAGGAAAAGTTCGAGGCGTTCGTCGACCGGTTCAAGTTGAAAGACCCGTTCGAGGTCGTGCGGAAAGCGATCACGCAAGCGGCCGACGAGGTCACCGAGGAACCGGAGGTCGAGGAGGATCCGCGCCTCGCGGCGCCAAGGAGGAAACGCGCATGAAGTCCGGCGTCTATCGCAAAGTCGAGGGGCACACCGGCGTCGGGTTGTTCTATCAATTCCTCCACTTGGCGCGGCATCACACCACGGGCGAGGAGTCCGTCGTCTACATCCCGCTTCGCGTCGAGTCCGAGTGGGCGGGCACCGTCCGACCCTGCATCCTCGACCGTGAGGCGTTCGAGAAGAAATTCGAGTATGTCGGCGAAGGGTTGCCGCGCACATCGGCACGCGCCGAGGTCGTGTCGGACATCATCGCGGCGGAGGCGCTGTTCAACGAGATCGCCACGTTGGCCGGTCACGGGAAACGCGAGGCGGCAGTTCAGGCGGTTCTCGCCTACGGGCGCGAGCAACGAGCGGCAGCACGCAAGGAACATCGGGACGGTTAGAAGGGGACGGACGAGAAATGAGTAAGCGCAGGGAACGCCGCGCACGTGTGGCCGGCAAACGACCGCCGGCGAAACGGAAATTCCCGTTTCGGAAAGGCACCGAGAAACTGCCGCCGTTCGCGGTCGGCGTCATGGAGAACATCGAGGCGCGGCGCCTCAAGGCGCTCGACCTCCGGCGGAGCGGGTTGACGTATCGCAAGATCGCCGTCGAGTTGGGCGTCTCGACCGATACCGCCTGGGAAGATGTCCAAGCCGAACTCGGGCACATCATGGCGCAAAAGCAAGTCCTGGCGGAGCAAGTGTTCGAGATGGAGGTCGCGCGCCTCGACGACGTGATGCGCGGGTCGTATCTCAAGGGGACGAGCGGCAACGACACGGACGCGGCGCGGGTCGTGTTGAAGTGCATCGACATGCGGTGTCGGTTGTTCGGGTTGTATGCCGAGACGCCGACGGGCGGCGGCGGACCGGACCGAGGCGGCGGGTACGTGCCGGCCGGCAGTCAAGGCGGCAGCATCATCAACGTCACGCCGGAGGCGGTGTGGACCTCGCGCATCGAGGAGACCCGCAAGCGTCTCGCGGCAGCGGAGACGACGGCGATTGATTGGTCGGCGTTCGAGCACGCCGGCGAGGCAGCGAAGACGAACGGCGACCTCGCGCCGCCGGTCACGGTGCCGCCGAAAGTGCCGACGAATGGAGGCGGGTGACGCGATGACCAAAAGCAAGAACAAGTCAGCGGAGGGACCACGCATGGACGGACACATCGTACGTATCGTCAAGGACAAGGGGTTCGGATTCATTCACGCGAACGGTCTCGATCATTTCTTCCATCGGTCCGAGTTGGAATTCACCGGCAAGACGTTCGACGAACTCAACGCCGGCGACAACGTGTCGTTCAAACCCATCGACGGACAAAAGGGACCGCGCGCGACTGAGGTCCGGGTGAAGTAGTGGCACCGCTCGACGCAACGGAGGCGTGCGCGTTGCGAGCAATCGCGGAGTTCCGCAAGGATGGGTATGCGGACGCCGACATCGAGGCGGCGGTCTCGTCCCCGAACAGCGGCAACGACGAGGCACTCGTTCGAGACATGGGGCGCCTGGGGATCTACGTCGACGCGAAGCGGTTGCGCGAGCGCATCCTCGAACTGTTGAGGCACTAACATGCCGGCATACCTGCGCGAGATCATCGTTGGGAAATGTCTGTGCGGTAAGCCGACGACACATGAAGTCTTCAACCGCTTCAACCATTCGCACGGGCGATGGTGTAAGTCGTGCGGCGAGAAACGGGTGAAGGAACTCAACGCCGAGGGTAAAGCGCCGGCGGAAGAACCGGCACGACGGAGGGCACGATGATCGATGACCACATTCCCAAGGCACCCGACGATCTCCGACAGGCACTCGCCGCAACGCTGAACCGGTTCAGCGCCGAGAACGGGTCGAACACGCCGGATTTCCTCCTCGCCGAATTCCTCCTCGGATGTCTCGTCGCCTGGGATGCCGCGATCAAGGCGCGCGAGCGTTGGTACGGGCGCGACAATAGCGGGCCGGGAGTGCAACCGCGCGAGGGGAAAGCACTCGCCGACGCGTTGTCCGAACTGAACCAGATCGACGCGATTCTCGGCAACCGGGCGGTGTTCGACGGTCTCTCGCGCGTCGAGAAGATTCATACGATGATCCGGGTCATCGAGGCGAACCGGATCGTCCTGAACCGGCAGTTACCAACCGACCCGTCGGAAGCAATCGGCCGATGACCTTCCGTTGGCGGGCGACGCTTGGCCGGCGCGCGAACATCATCTCGACGGTGTTGTTCGTTAGCGTGTTGCTGTCCCTGGCGGCGGTGTCGTTCTGGCACGGGAGCGCGTACGTTGCGTTGGTGTTCTTGTTGCTGGCGGCGCTCAACCTTGCGATCGGGATCGTCCGATGACCGACCTCGAAACGTGGATCGCGAACATGGACAAGCAAGGCATCGCGTATGAACTTCACCGACACCCGACGCGCCTCGAAGCGGCGCGGACGGTCGCGTTCTTTGACGACGAGGATCGCTTTACGCATTGGGTCGCGAAGGACGAGCCGCTCGTCATGGTGCGGGACAAATGATCATCCGCGACATGGTTGCCGCAACGGCGATAACGGTCGAGTTCTTCGGGACGTCGCGCCTCGTCACGCGGATCGCCGTTGGGCGCGGGTTGCCGGCGGGCCGTTGGCGTGTCAACCTCCTCGACACCCTCAACCGGACGGTGACGGTGTCGGCGTGGCGCATCATCGAGCCGGCGGTACAACCGGCGTTGTCGTTCGAGTTGGACCCGCCGGTGTCCTGGGAGACGGCGCGGGCCTGTCACATCGGATTTGAGCGCGAGGCATGAATTGGCCGGAGGCGTTCGTTCTCGCCGTGCATTTCGTCGCCGTCGCCGCGATGGTCATATTCGCGTCGAGGAGAAACCCGTGACTGAACCGAAACCAACTAAGCTGTACGTGGTCACCGACGAGGAGGGCGAGGTCGCGTACGTCGAGGCGACGACCATCATCGAGGCGATCAAGATCTGGCAAGCGCAGCAATACGAAGACGACCCGGTGCAACACGACGAGGACGACGATCCGCAATCGGCGTCGTTGGTTCATCCGTTGCCGGTCTTGCGGAAGGGTTGAATGGGGCGTTTGATTCGCGAGACGCATCGTCCCGACACACTTCCGCGTCTCTCACCGCGCGAATTCAAAAAACTCTGGCGGCGTGCGTTGGAGTGGGCGCCGGCAACACGACAGAAGAAATGTTCGAGAAAACCGACCGCATCGCGGAGATGATCATCGAGGACGCGCGCGATGCCGGACTGCCGGTGTCCGGGTTCGCCTCGTACGATCACGCGGAACTCGCGGAGTTGATTCGTCGACAGTCGAGGGACGCGGCGATCGCGTGCGGGATCGAGGACCGGATGACCGTCGCGCAATCGGAGGAGGTCGCCGCGTTGATCTTGCAGCGGGCGACACAATGAAGCGTTACCGATGACCGTGGCGGCACCGGCGCGCGACCTCGCCGCCGAGTGGCAAGCACTCGACGAAGAACTGACGCACGCGTGCGAGGCATCGTTCCGCGTGTTCCTCCGCGAGTCGTGGGCGACCTTCGACCCGTCACCGTTCCAACCGAACTGGCATATCGACGCCGTCTCCGATCATCTTCAGGCGGTCACGCGCGGGCACATCCAGAACTTGATCGTCAACATGCCGCCTCGCAACTCGAAGACGTCCATCGTCTCCGTGGCGTGGCCGGCGTGGGAATGGGGACCGGCCGGTCGTCCGCAACGGCGGGCGCTGTTCACGTCGTACGGGTCCGGGCCGGCGCTGTCGGCGGCGGTGAAGTCGCGCCGGTTGATCCTCTCGCGTTGGTACCAACATCGTTGGGGAACACGCTTCAAGTTCGCGTCGGACCAAAACGTCAAGAGTCGATTCGAGAATGATCGCGGCGGCGCGCGGTTCTCCTCCTCGTTCGAGTCGGGCGTCACCGGCGAGGGCGGCGATCTCATTGCGGTCGATGACCCGACACAGTTGGACGACGACGAGAACATCGAGAAACTCGAACACGTCATCGACGAATGGGACGGCACCATCGCGACGCGCATCAACAACGAGCGCGCGAACCGCGTCATCATCATGCAGCGGTTGAACCAACGCGACCTCTCCGGCTATGTGCTCGACCAAGCCAAGCGGTTGCACCAAGAATGGACGTTGCTCCGACTGCCGGAGGAGTTCGAGGTCGACACGCGGACGCGGGTGTTCATCCGGGGAAAGTTGTTCTTCGAGGATCCGCGCAAGGTCGAGGGGGAACTGTTGCACCCGGAGCGGTTCGGGCGCGAGACAATCGCCGACCTCAAGACGGTCAGCGGGTCGTACCGCTACGCGGGCCGATTTCAGCAACGGCCGGCACCGCGCGCCGGCGGCATCTTCCAACGGGAATGGTGGCGGTACTGGACCGTGCTACCGGGTCGGTTCGACGAGTGGTCGCAATCCTGGGATGCGACGTTCGACAAGGTCGGGGTCGACCCGTCGTACGTGTGCGGGCAAGTGTGGGCGAAGTTGGGCGCGTTCCGCTATCTCATTGACCAAGTACGCGGCCGGATGACCTTTACCGAAACGTGCAACGCAATCGAAGCGATGACCGCGAAATGGCCGCAAGCACGGTTGAAGTTGATCGAGCGCAAGGCGAACGGCGCGGCGATCCTCGATGCGCTCAAGGGGAAGATCTCCGGCATGGTGCCGATTGAGGTCACCGAGGACAAGGTCACGCGCGCGAAAGCGGTGTCGCCCGATGTCGAGTCGCACAACGTGTACTTGCCGCACCCGTCGGAGCGACCGTGGACCGGCGATTTCGTCGAGGAGACGGCGTTGTTTCCTCGGGCCGCGCATAATGACCAAGTCGACGCGATGACACAGATGTTGCGGCGTTGGCATCCGGGCGCCGACTCGGCGCGGGTCGGCGTCATTCGAGTCCCGCGATGACCCCATTGATCTTGACGTTGTGTCTGCTACGCGGCGCCGATACGGAGATGACGGTCGACCTCGCGTACCAGGAACCGCGCGAGGCGCGGATGGTCATCGTCGAGGCGGACGAGCGCCCACGTTTGCGCGACGGTGACGCCGGCCATCACGCCGGCAATCGCCGCCGGGTTCTGTGGCAACAACGGGTTGACCTCCCGCCCGCCGTACCGTGCGCTGTCACGGTGAGACCGGGCGCGGACCGCACGACCTCAACGTGCCGGAGGCGTTGTTGTGGTCGTTGATTACCCTCGACCGATACGTGTGTCCCTTTCATCGGTGACGGCGATGTCCGGTAAATGTCCGGTAGTTACGCGTTCGGTAAATGACCGGAAGGGCAAACGTCGGGAAGTGCTACACTCCAAGCACTTCTCATAAATGGCACTCGGCGACGCACTCGCAACCCTGGAACCCGCCGGCCGAAAAGAGGCGCTCGAACGGGTCCATCCGTTGTACGCGGATTTCGAGTCGGCGTGGCGCATCCTCCTCGATGCGCTCGAAGGGACCGGCGGATTCCTCTCGGGCGAGTACCTCTGGAAATACCCGCGCGAGATCTCCGACGATTTCACCAAGCGCAAGGACCAAGCGCGGTATCACAACTACGCGAAAACCCTCGTCAACATTTACGTCCGGTACGTGTTTCACGGCGGCGTCAAGCGCACGACGTCGGACGCCGAACTTGAGGCATGGTGGGGCGACGTCGACGGGTCCGGCACTAAGGTCAACGATTTCATGAAGCGGGTCGTCCGGATCGCGTTGGCGATCTCGCACGCGGCGATCCTCGTCGACAAGGAAAACATCGAGCCGGTTGGGCCGACCAAGGCCGACGACATCGGGCGCGTCCTGGCGTTGGTTCACGCGCCGTTGTCGATTCTCGACTGGCGCACCGAACGCAACGGCGTCACGCTGAAATTCGTCAAGCTCCGCGAGTGCATCAACGACGACGACCCGTTGGGGAAACCGGAGGAGGAGGAGTACGCGTACCTCCTCTGGACGCTCGACGAGTGGGCGCGGTTCGATTACGAGGGGGAGTTGATCGACCGAGGGAACCATGACCTCGGGTGTGTGCCGCTCATTGTGTTGCGGCCGGAGGCGTCGAGTCAGTACCCGTTCCTGGGGCAAGCGTTGTTCGGCAACGCGAATGTGTTGCGAGCAATCTTCAACCGATGCAGCGAGGAGGATGAAGTTCTGCGGAACTCGTCGTTCTCGATGCTCGGGGTGTCCATCGGCGAGAACGCACCGGAGGGCGCGGTCGGCAAAGCGAAGGAACAGATCGGCAACGACGTCGGCACGACGCGCGCGATTGTCGTGCAAGGGACCATCGACTATAAGACGCCGGACCAATCCGTACCGGGCGCGATTCGCGAGAACATCCAGTTCCTCATTCAAGAGGTCTACCGGATGGCGCACGTCGTGTACCAACGGGATTCGCGCGACGCCGAGACCGCCGAGGCGATCAAACTGAAACACAACGAACTCCAAGAAATGCTCGTCGGGTTGGCGGAGGAGAACGAGCGCGTCGAGACGGAACTCGCGCGGCTGTTCTTCGCCTGGAAAGAACCGACCGTCGAGGCAGCGGACGCGCGACTCAAAGCGGCGAACGTCGTGACGCAATATCCGCGCGAGTTTTTCGTCGCCGACATGATGGCGGAGTTGGAGAAGTGGGCGAAAGCGGTCGCACTCGACCTCGGCGACACGATGACCAAGACGATCAAGAAACAAGCGGCGCGCGCGTTGGTGCCGGCGATGGACGAGGACACGCAAAAGAAAGTCGACGCCGAGATCGACAAGCAAGTCGCGACGCCGGCGATGGTCCCGTTCGCGCCGAGACCGTTCGGCGGATTTGGCGGACCACGACCGGCCGGACCTCAACCCGTCCCGAAACCCGGCGACCCGAAACCCGGTGAACCCGCCGTCGCTTAGACTGTTCAGTACCTCACGCGCGCCGTGGACGCGGTCGCGAACACTCAACCGGAACGTTTGAAAGGGAGCGGTTATGTTCAAAGCTGGCGAAAGGATCGTCGACCACGACGGCAAGGTTCACAAGGTTCGCAAGGCGGGGATCCCGAAGTCCCTCGCGCGGCCGGGTGAGATGCCGCGCATTCGCGGATTCATGCGCGGGGCGCTCGTCGACTGCATCACGGGCGAGGAGAAGGTCGGCGACTGGCACGAGAACACCATCACGACCTCGGGTCACATGGCGATCGTGCGGAACTTCGCCGGTCTCGCGTCGAGCGCGTCGTCCGTGGCCGCGACCGTTCTCTCCGACCTTCAGTTGGCGCGGTACTGGGGGATCGGGTATCACACCGGCGCGTTGACGGCGGGGTCGGACCTCTCGGTCCTCTCGACGATCAACTCGACCGAATGGCCGTTGGCGTCCACGGGCGGCGTCTCGCGCGCGACGGTGTCGGTCGGATCGCAACTTCTGTCGGGCACGTGGACGTTGTCGCAATCCTTCCAGTACGCCTCGTCGCACATCTCGCACGCTCAGACGGTCAACGTCCTCGCGCAGTACGCGCACTCCTCGGTCGGCGTGGCGGGTCATCCGGCGCTGTCCCTGGCGGTGTTCGCGTCCTCGACGAAAGGCACGACACAAGCACTCAACGTCACTTACAATTGGGTGTTCTCAACCTAATAGCAAGGGGTCACGTTGGGCAAGGCATCGCGCGCGAAGGGGCGACACAGTCGGCCGGGTACACCGGTTGTGTCGCCCAATTCCGGGCCGGCGGCATCCGGCGGCGTCGAGATCCAGTTGGGGTACAGCGCGGAACTCAAGCAAGTCCTGTTGAGATTTCCGCATGACCTGAACACGTTGTTCTTGTCGGCAGAGCAAGCGCACTCTCTAGGCGCGGGGTTGATCCAACACGCGGAAGCGGCACGCGGCACGCGGCCGACATGAACACTTAACATCTAATAAACAACCACGCGAAGGTCGAACCGCTGTCGGGTTCCACGGGATCGCGAAGGAACCGCGATCACGCCGACAGCGGGGAGACGTCTCGACGCCTATGAAGATTCCCGCCCGGATCGTGCGCGCGAAAACCGGCATCCTCCTCGACATCTCGTTGGGCGGCACGCCGCAAGAGAACACAACCCTCGTCCTCAGTCAGTACGCCGACGTGCGGAAACTTCCGTTTCCGTTGCCGGCGGGGTCTGTCCACACGGCGGTCGTGACACACGTGCTCGAATACCTCGACCCGTCGGCGCTGTTCGCGTGGTTCGATGATCTACATCGCATCATGAAACCGCGAGGCGTCGTGTACTTGAGCGGGCCGTACGGCGGCGACGAACAACAAGGATGGTTGTCGGATCCGCAACACCGCATCCGGGTCATCGAGTCAACGTTCGCGTGGTTGGATCCACGGACGCCGTTGTACGCGTTGCACGACACCGTCGGCCGACGTCGGCCGAAACCCTGGCATCCGCTGACCATCGCGCGCGTACCCGGCGAACAGTCAACCGTCTCGTACAACGTGATGATGCAAGCGGTCGATGGGAAACCCAAGGTTTCCAAGAAACTCAAATCCTAGAAAGGGGAACGCTATGGCAACCGGAGATCGCACGACGAACGATCCAGAGTTCAAGGACAAGATCGGCGGCAAGGGAGACCGGCACACGTCCGAGAAGGACTATCGACCCGAAGGGGACAAGCCGGCGAAGGGGACGGGCGCCAATCAGAAAGAGGGGACGTCGACGCATCCTGAACACTCCGACAAGTAAATGCGGGAGGCGAAGACACCGGGGGTCGACCCCATGACCGTCGTCGAGGAGTTAGTTCACGTCCCGACGTCGGAGATGGAGACGCGCATCGCGAACACGCGGGCGCTACACGGCGACCTCTTGCAGCGGTACCACGAAGTCTGGTACACGGCGCCGCATACGTGGCACTTCACGAATTTCCTCGGCGTCGGCGTGATGAAGTGTCCGAATGATATGTGGATCTATCAATCCTTGATGGCGGAGAACCGACCGGTCACCGTCATCGAGACCGGCACGTACGCCGGCGGGTCCGCATTGTGGTTCGCGTTCTTGATGGAGATGCTACACATCGACGGGCACGTCTACACCGTCGATTTCGAGGACCATCGGAAGTGCGACCATCCACGCATCACGTTCGTCGGCGGCGATTCGACCAACCCGGAGATCGTCGCGGCGCTCGCGGAGCGCGTGAAACATCCGCTGTTGATTACCCTCGACTCTGACCATGCGGCCGATCATGTGCGGCGGGAACTCGAACTGTACGCGCCGCTGACCGAACCGGGCGATTGGTTGATCGTCGAGGATACGAATATCGGATGGGTGCAAGAGGACGGCGGCGGCGACCGAGGCGCGCGAGGCGGGTTGACCGATTACCTCCTCGCGCATCCGGGCGAGTTCCGGCAAGACATTCTGTGCGAGCGGTACTTGTTGACGATGAACCCTGGCGGATGGATGCAACGCGTCGCACCGTGTCCGCACCAATGACGCCGGCGTTGATTCGGATCGATTCGCATCTCTTTTCGCCCGACGCGTTGCAAGCATTCGCCGATCACGCGGCGAACGAACTCCAACCGGGGAAACGCGTCGTCGTGACGTTCGGGTTCGATGCCGAGGGCGGCAAGGTCGCGGTGTTGTTCAAACTGCGGGACGGGGCGCTCAAGCTACACACGGCGTTCGGGCACGATTGGGACGGCGACAACAAGGTCGGCATTGGGGGGAGTGTTAGCTTTTGACATACCGGGTCGGATTCCGCCGGCCGGCGAAGACCATCGACGACGCGCCGATCGCCGGCGTCGATTTCATTGACATCGAGGCGGACGGCATCGGTCAAGCACTCGACAAAGCGCAGTACAAGTCATTCCTCGAAATAACGTCCATCGTCGCGACGGACCGATGGACGCACACACCGGAGAGACCGGCGACGCCATGACGCGCAAGATCGTGTTGCACCCGAAGAACAAGAAACCCGACGAGGCGGCGGCGGCGTTGCTCATTGGAACGCCGACCCTCGGCATCGTGCGGATCGAATGGCATAACGCCATGCAAGGCATGGTCGCGCCGCCGAATTGGGCGGTCGTGCGCTCGACGCCGCTCGGGTTCAACGTCGGCGACGCACAAAACCTCCTCGTCGATACGGCGTTACGCGGCGGGTTCCGCGCGTTGCTGTTGATCGAGGACGACACCGTTCCGCCTCCACATACGTTGATCCAGATGGACCGATGGTTCTGGAAAATGGAGCGGAAAAAGGCGCCGCCGATTGTCTCGGGTCTCTATCACATCAAGGGGAGTGCGGAGGTCCGGCAAGGCAAGACCGGCGGCATCGAGTTGTTGGGTCCGGAACCGTTGGCGTATCGCGGCAGCGGCAAGCGCGCGTACCGTGACTGGAAATACGGCGATGTGATTTGGGTCTCTGGCATTCCAACCGGCGCGTTGTTGATTCATCGCGCGGTCCTCGATGCGTGGGCGCGCGAGAAGGACATCGAGACGTACACGTTGCCGGGATACCCGTACCCGGTGAAGCGCGTCTTTCAACAACCGTCGCAAGTGTGGTTGGACCCGGTGACGAAGGGACAGCATGTGTCCGCCGGCACGACCGATCTATGGTGGTCGGACGCGACCATCAAACGGAAGATCCTCGCGAAAGCGGGTTGGCCGAAAAAGTTCGCGGACCGCGAGTACCCGTACATCGTCGACACATCCCTCGTCTTCAAGCATATCGACCGCGCGACCGGCATGATGTACTGAGATGCCGGCGCCGACCTACGTCCAAGACGTCGATACCATTTTCAATCTCAGCACGACGCCGAAAGTCACGGCAGCGTTCGACGTCCTCGCGGGCGACATCCTCGTCGCGTGGATTGTCGTCGCCGACGATAACGGGTCCGACGACAACGCCGCGATTGCCGGCGGGTCGTTGACCTGGGGCACGGCGATCCAACGCGTCAAGGTGAACCAATTCACCGAGGTCACGATCTTCTCCGCTGTCGTCGACAGCAACAAGAACATGACGGTCTCGTTCTCAATCGCCGGGTTGCCGTCGGCGTTGTGGGGCGGATGCTGCATCACGTTCCGGAACAGCAACGGGATCGGCGCCTCGAACAAAAATAACCAGAACCTCGCGGCACCCAACGTCACCTTGACGACGACGCAAGACAACTCCGCGATCGTGATGGCGAATGGCGATTGGGCGGCGATTGGCGGCGGGCGGACGTACGTGACCACGGACGCGGGCGCGTTCACGGAAACAGCGGCGTTCCCTGGCGATGGATTGAATTACGGCGCGTACGGCGGGTACTATCCGGACGCCGGCGCGGCCGGCTTGAAGAACCTGGGATTGTCGGCACCCGGCGCGACACAGAAATTTTCTCTCGCGGTTGTCGAGGTCAAGGGATCCATCCCGCCGTTGACGGTGACCGTCGGCGAACCGCTCGTCCGCGAAGGCATCCTGACGTAAACTCTTTACACATGGCGGACGAGACCCCGCGCGTCGCCGACATCTTGATCGTCGAACTCGTCGACTGTGAACCGACAGTCGAGGCGACGGCACCGATCACGACGTCGGACCATGCGAGTCCCGTCCAACGCGCGATAGAGTCCACACTCGAATCGACCGGCGCCGATCCTCCGCCGGCGGTGACCCGTGGCTGACCTCGCGATTCTCCTCTCCGAAACTCCTCGCCTCTCCGACCAATTCCTCACCGCCCGACGGCAAGCGGCAGCACGGTACCGCGCGTCTATCTACAGCACGACGGCGGCGGGCACGTACACGACGTCGCCCACATACACGCCGGAAGCAAATTCCCTCATTGTCGTTTTCGTCATCAACACGTACGCCTCGGCGCCAGTCGATCCGACCGGTGTCACGGCGCACGGCGTCACGCTGACGAAAGTCACGTTACCGTCGAACACGTTGTCGACGACGCACATCGTCTCGGTGTGGGTCGGCAATAGCGGCGCGTCGCCCACAAGCGCGGCGGCGGTCGCGACGTGTTCCGGCACGACCACGGGCGCGGCGGTCATCGAGTTCCAAGTTACCGACTGCGATCTCACCGACTCGGCGCTCAAGGCGGTGTCGTGCGTCAACACGGCGACCGGCACGGCGACGACGGGCACCGTTGCCGTAAGCCTCACGCCACACGTCACCGACGACAGTGTCCAGTTGTCGTTTTGGTTGCACTTCGCCGTTGAGAACACGACGGGCGAGGCGGGATGGGTTCTCACATCGGGCGGGACCGGCAGTTTCGCGACCCCGTCAACCGGCGGCGCCGGATTTCACAAGAACGACGGCATCGACCTCACGGCGACGGCGTCATGGACGACGAGTTCGTCGTTCCTCGGCGTCGCAATCGAGGTCGTCGGCACACCGCTCGACCGTCCGCTCGAAAACGTCCGCGTCTCTGAACAACTCACGGTCCGGCGATACGGCGACGCGACAGCGGGACCGGAGAACGTCAAGGTCGACGACGCCGGCGTCGTTCAGATCATTTCCGAGGGCGGTCTTCACATCACGGACGCGGCGCTCACCGTGCAACTTGTGGCGGCGGGCGGCGATCTCTCGGCGACACCGGCGGAGGCGATCAAAGCGGCCGACACCGTCACGATCACCGAAGACCCGGAACAAGCGACGCCGGCCGAATCCATCAAAGCGGCCGACACCCTCTCGATTACCGAGAACCCCGAACAGGCGACACCCTCCGAGGCGGTCAAGGTCGCGGATACCGTCTCGACGACGCTCAACCCGGAACAGGCGACCCCGTCCGAGGCGGTCAAGGTCAGCGAGACGCCGGCGCTCACCCTCGACCCTGAACAGGCGACGCCGGCGGAAGCGGTGAAGGTCGCGGACACGGTCGCGACCACGTTAGACCCGGAACAAGCCAGTCTCGCCGAGGCGGCGCGCGCGGCCGATTCCCTGGCGGTCACCCTTGACCCGGAGAACGCGACGCCTACGGAGGCGGTCAAGTGCGCGGACACCATCACGGTGTCGATGGACGCGGCCGGCGGGGATCTCGCGCGCGTCCTGGCGGAAGCGTTGGCGGTAACGGATACCGCCGTCCTGACGCTCAACCCGGAGGAAGCGACACCCTCGGAAGCGGTCAAAGCGGCCGACACGGCGGCGCTGACGCTCAACCCGGAGGAGACGGCACCCTCCGAAGGGGTCAAGGTCGCCGACACCGTCGCGACGTCCCTGAACCCCGAACAAGCCACGCCGGCCGAGGCGGTCAAGGCGTCCGACCTCGCGACGCTCACCCTCGACCCGGAACAGACGAGCCTCGCGGAGTCGGTCAAGGTCAGCGACACCGCAACGACGAGCCTCAACCCGGAACAAGCCACGCCGGCGGAAAGCGTACGCGCGGCGGACACGCTGACCATCGTCGAGGATCCAGAGCAAGCGACGCCGGCGGAGTCGGTCCGCGTCGCCGACACGATCACCCTTCAGCGCATCGGATCCGGCGAGTTGGTACCGGGCGACGAACTCGTTCACGTCGCCGACACCGTCGCCGTCACGTTGGATCCGGAACAGACGTCGGTCTCGGAAGCGGTCAAGGTTGCCGACACCATCACGCCGGCAATCGAGGAACTCCTCGTCCTCGGCGAAGCGATCAAGGTTACCGACACGGTCGCGGTGACCGAGAACCCGGAGCAAGCGACACCGTCGGAGACCGCGAAGGTCACCGACACGGTGACCGCACAACTCACGGTCCTCCAACTTGTCCTCGCGGAAAGCGCGCGCGTCGCCGACACTGTCACGCGGTCAATCGATCCGGAGCAAACAACCCCGTCGGAAAGCGTCAAGGTTGCCGACACCCTCACCATCGGCGTCGACCTCAACGTTCCGTCCGAAACGTATCCCGGCATGGTGCGCCGGGACGGTGCCGCCGGTCATTGGCGCCTCAACGATCTCGACGGTCTCACCGCTGTCGACAGCATTGGAACGCACGGCGGCGTATTAACGGCGGGGATCACCGTTGGACAACCGGGACCGCGCGACGACGGCGCGGCGGCGATGTTGTTCGATGGTGCCGCCAACCATTTTGCGTTCGTGTTGAATGGCGGCGAAACCGTTAACGGCGCGTCCGCTGCATCGTTCGAGGCGTGGGCGTTTCCCGTGTCGTTCGCGCACGCGAACAACTTCATCCTGAGCAGCACGAACACCGGGAACAACCTCCGGATCACATCGGCCGGCGTCGTCTCGGTCTCGATGGGAGTCGGCGCCTTGAACTGGGGCGCCTCGTCGTCGGCGGGTCTCGCGCGCCTCGGCCAATGGATCCATATCGTCGGCGTGTACGACGGCAACACGACGATTCGCCTGTACGTCAACGCGGTCGAGGTCGGGTCGTTTACCACGATCACGCCTGGGGCGATCGCGTTCACCGGCAATCTATTCATCGGCGGACTAACCTCCGCGCAGGGATTGAACGGCGTCATCGCTGACGTGGCGCTCTATCCGTTTGCGCTCACGCCGGCGCAAGTCCGCGAACACTACGGCATCACGGAACGGGTTCACGTCACCGACACGATCACGCTGTCGATCAACCCGTTGCAAGCGGTCGTCTCCGAGGTCGTCAAGTGTCGCGACATCGCGCCGACCCCGTTTGCGCTCACACCGGCGGGCGGGATCGCGGAAAACGTGCGCGCGACCGACACCGTCGCGATCCTCAAAGCGTTCTACCTCCTCGCGCCAACGCCGGCACGCGCGATCATCATTCCCTCTGGCCGGCGCACCATCGAGATCCCGGCGAACGTGCGCGCATTCCAGATTGCAGCGGTGCCGCGCGCGGTCGAGGTCGACGCCGGCGTCCGGACCCTCGTCATTCCGTCAACACACCGCACCATTCGGATCGAAACCGGAGGAGGACACGTGTCCGTTGCATCCCGCGAACAATGTCACGACGCGAAACTCGATTACTCGTTCGACTATGAACCGTGGTTGGAGGGCGACACGTTGTCGGCGTCAACCTGGGAGATCACGCCGGTCGACGCGGACGCCTCGATTGCCAACCCGTCGTACCCGCCGGTCTTCACGGCAACCACGGCGACCGTGTGGTTGGTCGGCGGCAAGACCGGACAGCGGTACGAGTTGACGAACCACATCACAACGGCAGCGGGCCGACAGGACGAGCGGACCATCATCGTCACGATTGTTCAGACGTAAATGCCAACGATCACCGAACGACTCCGTCTCGCGGCAGCGAAGGACGCGGCATTGATGGATTCAATGTCCGACGAGTTCGCGGCGCGTCTCGCGAGTGTCGTTCTCAAGATCGAGGACAACATCGTCGCACTCGCGCGCAAGCTGCAAGCCGACGGCACGAACCGATTGGTCTCGGACCAAGCGGCAATTGGTCGTGCCGTGGCGTTGCGGACCGACCTCGCGCGCGCGATGCGAAACGGCGGATACGGGGAATTGATCGACGACGCGATTGACGAACCGTTCATGGACCTCGCGAATGAGGTCATGCACTCGTCGTCGATTGCCGCCAAGGCGGCGGAGTTGACGGCGACCGACGAGCGCGCGTTGCGGGTCATCCAAGACCAACGCGCGTCCGAACTCCTCGGCATTGCCAACGACGCGGCGACGGTCATCTCGAACGTGATCCTCAACGGCGTCGTCGGCGCGCAACCCAAGGACGATTTGATTGACAGTCTGTCGGAGGCGCTCGGGAACTCGTTCGAGCAAGCACACACGGTGTACGACACCGCCGTCACGATATGGGCGCGGCAAGTCGATCAAATCAAGGCGACCGGCGCACCTGACGAACTGTTTATCTACATGGGACCGGTCGATCAAAAGGTGCGGCCGTTCTGTCGGGAGTACGTCGGCAAAGTTCTCACGCGCGAGGACATCGATCAACTCGACAACGAGCAACTCCCGAACGTCCTTCTCACGGGCGGCGGGTATAACTGCCGGCACCAATGGAAGCGGGTCACGAAGTTCGACGACGAACTCCGCGCGTTGGCGGAAAGCGGCGACCGGGCGCCGGAGGTCCAAGCGGACCTCGACCGCGTCAAGGCACAAGAGGACGCGATCCAAGTCGCGAAGGATCGGGCGGCACAAGAGAAGAACCGCGCGCGCCTGGACCTCGCGCCGGCGTTGCCGTTCGGGCGCGTACCGGGTGAAGGGGCGACGACGGCGGCACGCCTCGACGCCGAGGCGGCACTTCAAGCACGGATCCTCAACCGGCGGGCGGCGCTCGAACAAGGACAGGCGAACGCGGCCGACCTCGCATTCGCGGCCGGCGTACGGGAGCGCGACATCGCGCGCGCAGCGGAGCGGGCACGCCTCGCGGCGTTGCCGCCGAACATTCCGGGCGACGTCAACCAACTCCCGGCGGCGGCACGCGGCGAAGGTATTCAAGCGGTGTTCGGCAACATCCTCACCGGGAGCGGCACGCCGATCGGCGATTCCGGATTCACATACAACATGGTCACCGGAGAACAGCCGACGAGCGGGTTCGCCGTCTCACCGTACAAACAGTTCGAGACCAAGGTGAAGTTGGCCGGCGCCAGTCACGACGAGATCGTCAACGCGTTCCAAGACTTTTTCGTCGAACACTTGGACCTCTTGCAACACGACGGCAATTTCCTCGGCGGATGGGTCAACCCGGCCGACGGATACTTGTATCTCGATGTCTCGACCGTGCTCGACAACCAACTCGTCGCGGAAGACCTCGCGCGCGCGAACGATCAAATCGCGTACTTCAACCTGGGGAAAGGCGAGGCGGTCGTCGTGCCACAGATCACGGAGCGCGGCGGGCGCATCATTCCGGGGTTGGAACCTCCGCCGGAGATCAAGGCGGCGGCGGACGAGGCGCGGCGCGCGGTCGAGGGGACCAACCCGACGGCACCCGGCGTCACGGGATCCTTCGCGATACCGGACGTCAAGGTCGAGACCTCGAAAGTCCTGGGGGACGAGAACACCGGCAACGCCAACGTGTCATTGAACATCACGGCAAGCAAGATCGGCAACGAGGTATTCGACCCGCCGATCCGGTTGGTGTTCAAACCGGGCGAGGGGGAAAACTTCAGCGTCCGCGAGGACATCAAGAACGACAACGCGCCGTTGTGGCAACGGGAGATCATGGCGGCACGCGTCAACGCGGCACTCGGGACCGAGTTGATGAAACCGGTGTTCGGCGGCGCCGTCCCTGGACAGGGGGAGGGGATGTTGATGGGTTGGGTCGACGGCAAGCGCGGCACCGTCGACACGCCGGACGAGGCGACGCGAATGACTGTGCTCGACCTCATTCTCGGCAACACCGACCGGCACGGCGGGAACTTGATGCGTGGCAAGGACGGCAAGCTATACGCAATCGACCACGGGTTCGCATTTCCCGAAGGGAGTCAGGCCGGACCGTCGAACTACCAAGGCATGACGAAGGACAACGATTTCGCGGAAATGGGTCTCAACGAATTCCGGTCCGTGGCGGCGGAGGCGATCAAGCGCGGGATGGACATCCCCGCTCCGTTGGCGAAGACGCTCGCGGATCAAATCGACAAGGTCAATTGGAACGGCATGTTCCAAGGGTCGAACTTCAACACCGAGGAGATCGAGGCGTTCTTGTTGCGGACGGCGTTCGTCTCGGAACATTTGAAGGACGGCACGCTCGCGTCCATCATCCGCAGGAGTTACAAGCATTGGTAATTAGTGGCGCGTGATACCATATCTAATAGGAAAGGGTCGGCGTTATGGCGGCAGTACTGCGCGTGTGGTTTTCATTGGGTCAGGGGAACACACGGGAACCTATCGGCGAGGCGCGGGTGAACGACGCCGGCGTTGCCAAATTGACAGGGTTCGACGTCACGGACAAAGAACTCTGGACCGCACGCGGGGTCATTGCCTCGACGCGGCCGTTCGTCCGCGCGAAACTCGAAGACGGCGAGTTGTTCCTGTCGGCGCTCGCGTGGTCGTACGGATGGGCGCATCGCGTGGTCGTGGAACCGGAGGGGTTCGTCATCAAATCCCTAGAAGACCTCGCGCGGCTGTTGCCGGTGCGAGACGACGATGATCGGAAACGGACATGAACGACAAGCCAACGTTGTATCTCACCGGACCACGGATCGGACCGCCGACAGCGGACGACGTCGCGGCGATGATCGAGAAGATCACCGGCACGGCGCCAAGCGAGGCGGCGATGGTCAAGCTACGGGCGGCGGTCGAGGCGAAACAGGCAGAACTCGACGCGCAAGCGAAAACCGACGCGGCCGGCGGATAGGGACTATACTCAAGACCGTATCGAAACCCGACACGCTAATAGGAAAGGCGGGCGATGATCGCGGTCGTCAAGAACTTCGCGACGCTCATTGGTCGCGATCTCCTCGTTGCCTCGGATTTCGAGGACATCGGTCAATCCATCGCGATCCGGATCGCGAGGCGGACCACGCGCGGCGTCGATTTTGAGGGCGACGCATTCACCGAGTACTCCGACGGGTATCGCATCCAGAAAGCCAAAGAGGTCGGCGCCGGACCGGTCAACCTGACGTTGTCGGGTCAGATGTTGAACGACATCAAGGTCACGGCGGCAACGGAGCGCAGTTGCGAGCTAGGGTTCTCGACGTTCGGCAAGGGGTCACGTCGAGGCACGATGGTCCAACGGTCGCGTTCGATGGGCGCGAACGATAAGGCGTTCTATGCGACGGAGGGGTCGCACGGGGTTCGTCGGCAGTTCTTCGAGTTGTCGGACGAGGATGAACAGTTCGTCGCCGACGTCGTCGAGCGCCTCATTGACGAACGCTTAGGGAACGAGGGGGCGGCATAGCAATGTTGTTGAAGTACTTCCTGGGTCCGTTGTCGGAAGGCGCGGGCGACGGCACCGGCGGCGGCGATGGTCTGCCGGACAAAGAGAAAGACCCGCAAGGGTACTGGCGCGCGTACTACAAGCGCGAGGCGGACAAAGCATTCGAGACGCGCGACACCGCGAAGGCGGAGATCGCCAAGCTACTCGGCAAGGATCCGAAGGATCTGAGTTGGAGCGACGCGATCAAGAACTTCCAAGAATTCCGACCGCTCAACGACGAACAGAAAAAAGAGTTCGAGCGGTTGAAGGGATTGCAATCCAAGGCGGAGGAGGAGCGGCGCCGGCGCGAGGGCGAGTTCGACACGTGGAAAGGCGAGATCTCCACGCAACACAAGCAAGAACTCGACGCGGTCCGCAACGAGACCGCGACCGAACGCAAGGCGCGCGAAGCGTTGGAGACCGAGATCGCCGGCGAGAAGATCTTTACGGCGTTCGCGGGCGCGACCGAGTATTTCGGCACCGACAAATCGAAGACCGTCCTCTCGGCGCATACCGCGTTCCGTGCGATGCGCGAGTTCTGTTCGTATGAACCAGTGGAGGTCGGCGGCGTAAAGAAAAAGATGATCGTCGTGCGGAAGCCCGACGGGAGTCGTATCTTGGGTGAGGACGGCAACCCCGCACCCTTCGCGGAGGCGGTCGGCAAGTTGATCGCCGCATTACCAGACAAAGACCAAATTCTGCGCGGAAGCCAGAGGGCCGGGAGCGGAAGCGCCGGCGGGTCGAACTATGAACCCGGAGATCTCGATCTCGACCATCTGACCGACGAGCAACTACGCGATCCGAAAATACGACGAGCCTTGCGAGACCGTTCGGCGAACGCCGGCGGGATCGTCATGGGGCGCGCATTTCTCGGCGACCGAACGGGCGCTCAAAAGTAAGTCGGCGATGGCGCGGTCGACTCCCATTTTTTGAGGAGTGTCGATCATGCGCTTTTTGGTTTTCCTCTCACAGTCGCCCGACGGCGTTCTGCACGTCAACGAAACGACGGCGACGACGCTCACCGAAGTCATTCGGCGCGAGGCGTACGCGCAATCTGTTCTCTACTTCGCGGAACGCCTCGGCGTCCGTGATTTCGTCGCATTCAAGGATCTGACGAACGAACAGACCCTCGCGGCATCATTCCCGATTTACGACAAGGTCTCGGCGACGCCGATCGCGGAAGCGACGGACTACACGACGAACTCGGCGCTCGACACGTCGGGTACCGTGCTTGTGACCGTGTCGGAACACCAAATCCGGTTCGAGGTCACGGACCTCTCGGTCGGCGCGACGGTCGACGACATCATGGGCACGCCGCGCGCGTCCGTCGTGGCGGCAGCGGTCGCGGAGGGCGGGATCGCCGGCGCGGCGGCGGCGGAAGCACTTCAGCGGATGCAGGATCAAGATCTCTGCGCGTTGTTCTCCGGGTTCGATACCTCGACGGGGTCCAACTCGGGCGCGATGACGACGACCTTGTTCCTCGAAGGGATCAAGAACCTCAACATCAACAACATCCCGGCGAACCCGCGCGTCGCGGTACTCCATCCCCGTCAATGGGGAAACCTCCTCCCGGCACTCGACAACGCGTCGGTGTTCGGCGCGCAGGGACAGGAGATCGTCTCGACCGGCATCGTCGGCCGGATATTCGGCGTGTCGATCTTCATGACGTCCAACGTCGCGACGGCGACGGTCTCGGCGTCGACCGTCCTCGCGGCGGCAATCTTCCATCCGTCGGCGGCGGCGCTCGCACAGAAAGGGCGTCTCGGTCCCCTGGCGGTTCAGCGGGACGAGTCGAAGCGCGTCACGGAACTCAACGGCGTCGGCGTGTGGGGTGAGGCGGAATACCGAGGCGGCGCGACGACCAACGGTCGCGGCGGCGCCGGCGTGTACCTCTACTCGAACTCCACGTCGTAAACACGGTCGCGGCACGCGCGGGGAGTCGATCAATGTGGGTGTCATTTCGCATTCTGCCGGGGGGCGGAATGCGGGCATAGATCGATTTCCCTCTCCGCGTCCTGTCGATCACTCTCAAGGAAAGGGTTATGGAACGACCAACGACCTTTCGGGCGGTCCCGTTCGATGCGGAATGGGTCTCGCACAACAAGCTCGACCTTCGAGCGATTTACCGCCGGCCGGTTCGGGACGAATGGACCGGCGATCAAAAGCTCGACCCGACGAACGGGTTGCCGCAATGGGATCTCACCGGACCGTTGCCGCTCCGACGACACAACGATTACATCCGGAAGGGATTTCAGTACATCACGCTCGCGGACATGAAGTCGCTTCACGACGCGGCGCCGTACCTCCGACAGAAAGGTCTCGACCCGCAATCGTTCATCATGGATCCTCGAATGGGACCGTGGAACGATCAGTTCTATCTCTCGTCGCAAGTCAAGGTCGACTCGGCACAGATGACCGAGTTGCGCCGTCTCGTCGAGAAGCACGGATCCGAGGCAATCGAGGAGTCGAGGCGCCTTGTCGATCCGACGTTCAAGTTGCCGTCGTCCTTGCGCGGGATCGCGCCGGCGACGTCGTCCGCGCCGGCCGGGTCACCGGTCCCGGCGCACCAACCGGTCGAGCGCACGCCGGCGGCGAATGAAACCAACGCGCCGCCAACGGGCGAGGTCGTCGGCGCGGCGGCGCCGGAGACCGTCGCGACGGTAACCTCGGCGACAGCGCCGGCGGAACCCTCGACACGTCGACAGCGTTCGGCGTAAGGTCCGCCGATGGAGACGGTCGAGGCACTTCGCGTGGTGCATCTCGGGTGTGGGCGCCTGGGGCGTCAGATCGCACTCGCGAACCCGGACCAATACGTCGGGCGCGAAATTCACGTCGTGTCCGTTGACCGCGACCCGGCATTGCAACCGGACATCGTCGCCGACCTGGGGCGGGATCGCCTCCCGTTGGAAGACGACTCGGTTGACGTCGCGGTCGCACATCACGTCCTCGAACACATCGGCCGACAAGGCGAGTCGGCGGAATGGTTCGCGTTTTTCGAGGAGTTGTACCGCGTTCTCCGCCCGGACGGGCATCTCGAATTCGAGTCGCCGTTATGGTCGTCGGTGTGGTGTTGGGCGGACCCAACGCATACGCGGGCCTTATCGGAACATGCGTTTCTGTTCTTCAACCAAGATTCGTATCGGATCAAACCGTCGGGCATTTCGCCGTACCGGATTCGATGCGATTTCGTGGCCGAGGAGTTCACACGCCGGCGCGACATGAACCCGGAGATCGCGCGGGCGGAACGATGGTCGCACTTGCGCGGGATCTTGCGCGCGCGTAAACCGCTCCGACCTTGGTGGGTCGACTGAATTATGCGACTGGCAATTGGTCTAGTGCTGACGAGTCAGTTCGCCGTGCCGCCGGCGTTCTTCGAGTCGTACGAAACGTTGCTCTGGCGCATCGCGTCGGGCGAGATCAATTCGCATCTTCCGCGTCACCTTCAACTCGACAGCGCACGGCGCATCAAGAGTTCGCAGTTCCCGACCGACGTCGCGCGCAATGAGGTCTGTCGCGGGGTGTTGTCCGGGGACGAGGACTATTTGTTGTTCCTCGACGCGGACATGACATTCCCGCCGAACCTCATTGAACGGTTGCTCCGCGAGGAGGCGCCGGTCATCACGGCGCGGTACCACGCCAAGAAACCGCCGTACCATGCAATCGCATTCGTGAAACACCGGACGCTCGACGGGCCGCATCGGTATCAAGCGGTCCACTACGGCGCCGGCGTGTTCGAGATCGAACGGTGCGGCGCCGGCGCGTTGCTCGTTCGGCGCGACGTCCTCGATGCAATCCAAATCCGCCTCGGCGGCGACGAGTGGTTCCGCTACCAACGCGGACCGAAGGACGAGGATCACAACGATTTTACGGTGTCGGAGGATTTTTGGTTTTGCCGCCAAGTGCGCGAGGCGGGGTTCCAAATCTTCTGTCATTGGGACGTCGAGTGCGCGCATCTCGCGACCATTCCGATCACCCGTGAAATGAACCTCGCGTTCCTTCGAGCGGAACTCGAAAAAATGCCGTTCATGGAACAGGAGAAGCAAGACGCGATTTATCGGAGCACGGTTGTTCGCGGGATTCCGGCCGGCGTCGAGATCGCGCCTGGGATGGTCGTACCGGAGTACGAGATCACACCGGGGGAACGGTGACGCCGCAATGGATTGTGACCGACGTCCTTTGTCCCAAGTGCAAGACCGTCGAGCGGACAGTTCTCCCGGTCCGTGGGTTGACGTCGGTCGAGGCGTGGACATGCGCGGGGTGTGGGCAAGCGACCGCGTATCAAGTCGGCGTTGGGTTGCCGATTGAAGACGGGTCGAACTTATTCGCGTTAGTGGCGGGCGACGAATGTCTCGATCGCCTTGTGGCGGGTCATCGTGAGAGTTGAGGGATTAAGACATGCCATTCACGTATAGCGGGTCCGCGACAACGCGCGACGAGCGCGTGACGATCTTGAAAGCGATTCAAGAGTTGACCCAAGACGAGGCGCTCGTCTTGGTGGTCAAGAACGCGATGGACGCGGCTGGCGACGTGCCGATCCTCGTCTCCGTCAGCGGCGCGGTGCCGGCGTTCAACACGGCGGGGCGCGTCACGGTCAGCGTTGACCCGAAGACGTTGCTGTTGTCCGTCTCCGAGTCGGAGCGAACCATCGACACGATGACGTTGTTCTATGGCGATTTCATTTTGCCGCAAGAGGTTGTACGCGTCGCGGAGTCCCTCACGGTCGTCCGCGCATAGGAGGACAGAATGTCTTTTCAAGCCTCGGGTCTACTCAAGAACGACGACGACCGACGGAAGTTTCTCGCCGGCGTCAAAAAGCAATGCGAGGATGCCGCAATCGAGCGCGCGGTGAACGCCGCGTTCATGGCATTCCCGGCGACACACGATCTCGACGTCACGGTCAGCGGACACCTTGACCCGGCCGACGGCGCCGGCGAGGTCAGTATCGCGGTCAGAGGGATCGCGGTGACAGCGGAGCAACGCGCCGTCGAGGCGAAAGAGGCGGCACAGAAAGCGGCCGACGAGAAAGAGGCAGCACGGCAAGCGGCACGCGACGCGCGCGACAACCCGCCTCCGCCTCCGGCCGCACCCGAAGCGACAGCAACCGAATAGACCATGCGCCAAGCGTTGAAGGATTCTCTCGCCGCGTCACCCGTTCGGGAGTCGAACGGGTACGCGCGCGGGTCGATCATCTTGTGCGTGTCATGCGGTCGACCGCTGTTCCGCCTCGATGCCGGGATCGGGATCGGGGAACGGGCCGGCGACGCCGCGTCCAAGTTGAAACCGGTGTTACCGCGCGACCTTGTCACGTTGGTCGAGCGGCCGGACGTTCACGCCGGTCTCCGCGCCTGGATCAAGTCGATGACGTGGGCGGAGTTGATGTCGTATTGCGAGTTGGTGCCGTCGCCTCGCGCCGGCGACCCGTGTCTCTGTCCGCAATGCGGGCACGTGTGGGTCGGTGCGCGGACCGCCGAGGCGTCCGACACCGTCGACCGCGCGTACACGATGGAGTTGCACGTGATCCCGCCGGATGCGCGCGCGGCACCGTCTCACCGGACCGGTCGGTCGGCGCCGTACATGAAATGAGGGGGAATGATGCTTGAACTCCTCTTGATCGTCGTCTTGGTCATCCTCCTCCTCGGCGGCGGCGGCGGGTTCTACTACGGGAACCCGCGCGTCGGCGGCGGCATGTTCCTGTTGTTGATCATCGTCTTGTTGTTGTTGATCTTGGGCGGGCGCATTCCATTTCCGCGCTAACGAAACCATGTGGTCCCAACTCGTCCTTGTCACGAACGACGACCTCGGCGCAATCGAGCCGCAAGCGACGCATCGCGATCGTCCTTGGGGCGCCGATTCGTGGCCGACGCAAATCGCGGAAGCGATGAAGGATATTCGGATCTGGGTCGACCTCGCGTTCAAGGACATTCCAAGCGCGTCGGACCGTGTGCTCGAACGATGGTCGTTCGCGTACGTCCTGGCGTCCAACGGCGTCAGCTATACGAACGACTGGCAAGCGCAAGCGCGCGACGACAACGAGGACGACGTACCGCTCGGGTCCATCCTGACGACGGCGTCGACGCAACTCTTGACCGGCGCGCGTTGGGAATACGACGGGGTGTTCGTCAAGGTGACAACGCCGAACGCCGTGGTCGCGACCTTGTCGGTCGAGTACTACGGATCGCGCGGATGGACGTCCGCGACCGTCATCGACGGAACAGCGGTCGGCGGCGCACCGTTCGCACAGTCGGGGCGCATCCGGTTCGACGGCGTCACGCCGACGGATTGGGAACCGGTCCGACTGAACCAAGGCGACGAGTTCTTGTGGTTGCGGCTGAAGGTCTCGGCGGGGTTGACCGCCGGCGCCAAGGCCGGACAGATCGTCGCGATTCGTCCGCAGTTGGCGCTCAAGCGGGTCGCGTGTCTTCTCTCGATGGCGTACATCAAGCGCGGGTTGGCGGACCAATCCGGCGACCCGGAGTACTGGGCGACGTCGGCGGCGGCGTACGAACAGAAAGCACGGGATCTCTTTGAGACGTTGAAAGAGAACGGCATCGCACTCGACCTCGGGCGAACGCAAGTCGTGGTACCGGAAACCGATGAACGCACAACCTATTCACCCGTCCGTCTCCAACGCGGTTAGTCCGCGACGTGTCCTCGTCGCCGTCGTGTGCAACACGCCGATGGTGTTCGCGAAGACGGCGCGGTCGTTGGTCGAGATCGGTTGGGGGAACCGGGTCGAGGAGGCGAAACGTCTTCACGGCATCGACGAGATTTGTTTCCAATGGCAATCGACCGGCGCGCGCGTCGACGTCTTGCGGAACCAAGTCGTCCGCGACGCACGGACCATCGAGGCGTCGCATATCTTGTTCCTCGACGCCGACATGACGTTTCCGCACGACCTGTTACCGCGCATCCTCGCGCACGCGTCGGATCCCTGGCGGATTGTCGGCGGGTTGTATGTGCTCAAGGGTCCGCCGTACGCGCCGGTCGCGTTGATCAACGAGCGGCACGAACAGGGGGTGTGGTGGTTCGATTACCTCGACCTCGACGGCGTCGACGACCTCGCGCGGGTCGACGTGATTGGGATGGGTTGCACGTTGATCCCGATGGAGGCGTTCGAGTGCGAGGAACCGTGGTTCGCGTATCGGGACGACAGCGAAGGGGAACCGCGCGTCAGCGAGGACGTCGAGTTCTGTCAACGCGCGCGCGAGCGCGGGTTCGAGATCTTTGTCGATACGAGAATCCAAGCCGACCACTTAACGGTCGAACCTCGCGGTCCGGCATGGAGCGCGGAATACCAACGTGCGAAAGCGGCACGTCTCCCGCTTGTGGCATCGAGGGTCTGAGATGGCGTTGACGACCTTGGTCGACATTCTCGGCAGCGTAAGTGCCGCATTGGAGGCGCCTCCGCTGTCGATGATTGCCTCGCGGGAACCGTTCTCGATTGTCCGTCAATCAAACCTTGTGGCCGATGGGTCGTATTGGTTGGAAGACGGCGGGATGGTCAGCAACCGACCGGTGACGTCGTATCGGGCGGCACGCATCGACGCGATCACGATCTCGGTTGCGGTGAAAGGCGCGTTCGCGCGGGAACAACAACGACGCGCGGTGTTGACACGTTTGCAAAGTGTCGAGCGGGCGCTTATCGCGGATGGCGAAGCGCAAGGGTATCACGTCGCCGTCGCCGAACGCGGCGTCAAACGACCGGGGAAGGAATACCTCGTCGGTACGTTGCGCGTGACGGTCGATTACGACTACTCCGAAGTTGAGCCATAAGAGAGGCGGGATTATATGGGCGTCTCAGCACGACAGATCAAGATCGGGATCAAAACGGCGGCGACCTGGGGGACGGCGGTCGCGGTCGGTACCGGCAGCGGGCAAACGCTTCGCGAGGATTTCCGCGACGACCCGATGGTGCAAGTCAGCGAACAGATCGCCGCCGGCGAGACGTTCGTCTCGACGGTGCAAGCGGGCCGCGTCGCCGCGATCAAAGCCGCGTTGCCGATGTATCTCACGTACTCGGACGTCTTCCAGAATATCTTTTGGGCGCACGTCCTCGGGACCGGCGGCATCGCGCCGACGCAAGTCGGGACGACGACCGCCTACACCAACACGTTCGAGCCGGCAACGGGCGGGCGCGACGGATTGTTCGCGACCATCGTCCGCGACAAGGTTCAGAAGATCGTCGAGATTCCCTCCGCGAAGTTCACGGGGTTCGAGTTGCGATTCGGGGAGAACGGTCGCGCCGAGGTCATGTGGAACTTCGTCGGGATGAAAGCGATCGAGAACTCGGCGATCAACACGGCGACGCAAATCTCCGCGTTGACGTTCCCGCCGAACGGCATCCGCGCATTCTTCGAGCAAGTCGTCGTCCGGTTGAACCTCCAAAGTGGCGGCGCGTTGTCGGCACCGACCGACGTCATCAGCGGCACCGTGAACGCCGGCGGGTTGACGGACCTCGTCATCCGATTCGACCAACCGCTCGACGAGAAGTATGTCGGCGGCGTGGCCGGCATTATCGAACCGCTCGACAACGGTTGGCCGACGTTCGAGATCGAGATGACGTTCGCGCGATTCGACGCGGTGTCGAAACTCTATACCGGGTACCAAGTCGCGCAAACGGCGCTCAAGATGGACGTCACGTTCACCGGGCCGTTGATCGGCGGTCTCGCGACGCGGTACGGATTGCTGTTCCAGTTCCCGGCGGTGTTCGTCGCCACGGCGCAAGATCCGATTCCGGCGTCAGCGATTCAGAGTCAACCGAACGTGAAACTCAAGGCGTATCTGGCAAGTGCGGCGCCGACGGGGATGACCGTCACGCGACCCGTACGTGTCACCACGACCGGATCGAGTTCGGCGAATCCGTTCGTGTAAACCAAGGGAGGGACGGATGTCCCGCAAGCGACTAAAGGCACGCGTCAAGCAAGACGGGTCGGCATCGGACGAGCCGATCTGGTATCACCCGAACGATCCGGAAACCGGGAAACCGTTCGAGGGCGGCGTCGACGGACGACCGGGGGTCGGATTCAAATTGCGCCACGTCACACCGACGGAGTATCGGCGCGTGGTGCAAGAACACACGTCGCGATTCGTCGATCCAGAAACAAAGATCTGGACGGAGAAGGTCGACAACCCTGGGGTCGGCGACGAGATCTGTCGACGCGCGGTTGTGGATTGGTGGGGGATCGAAGCATCCGACGGCGGCGAGTTGCCGTACCGGATCGATTACGTCCTCGCCGTGCTCGACATCGTGTCGCGCGCGGACGTCCAGTACCTCTCGACGCGGGCGCTGTCGCCTGTCACCGAGGAGGAGCGGGTCGCATCCTTTCGAGAACCTGAAAACGTGGGTCGAGTGGTTCAAGGCATACGGCAAGAACACCCGGTGTTGTCAGCGAGCGACGGAGGAGGAATTACAAACTGAGGCGTACGACTGTGACGCGTGCGCGTGGCGCCAACAACGGTCCGCGTTGTGGGCGATCAACATCGAGGCGTGGGCGCTGTACTTGCGACTGTGTTCGCGCGCGGTCTCGACCCTCGAAATAGCGGGACCGATGGTTCTCCGCGAAACGGCGACATGGTCGACCGAGGCGGTGTGGGACGTACTGGCGCGGCTGACGATCATCCTTGACGTCATGCAACCGCAGGAGAAACCTCGGTGAAAACCCTCCGCCTCCAAATCATCCTCGACGATAACGGGGCGATCCAAAAGGTCCAAGACCTCAACGCCGCAATCGACAAGTCGGTCGCGAAGACGCCGGCGACGACCAAGGTCACGCAAGATTATTCCCTCGCGTTGCGGGACGTCGGCGTCATGCTCGACCGGGCCGTTCCGGGCGCGGCACAGTTCACAACCGCTATTGATCGTCTCGCGACCGCGTCGTCGACGGGCATTTCGGAACTGGCGTTGTTGGCCGGCGCGGCGACGGCGACGGTTCTCGCGTTTGCCGGCATGGCGTACGCCGTGGTCTCCGCCGTCAACGCCGAGGCGGAGCACGCGAACAGTCTCGAAAACCTCTCGCGCGCGACCGGGATCGCACTTCCGCAACTCCAAGCAATCGGGTTCGTGGCGAAGGATGCCGGGATCTCGATGGAGGAACTCGCGAACGCCGTCAGTCAATTGTCACGGCGCCTCGGCGAGCGCGACCCGTCGACGATGGATTGGGTCGCGAAGTTCGGTCTCGACGTCGCGGACCTCCGCGCACAGAAACCCGACGAGCAATTTATCCGGATGGCGGAGTCGGTCTCTCAAATGGACGACGCGAACCTCAAAGCGTCGGCCGGCGTCGCGTTGTTCGGGCGGTCATGGTTGACGTTGAGTCCAATCGCACAAGACGGGATCCGCAATTTGATCGCCGCGAAACTGGCGGCGGACAACATGATCTCGCCGGAGACGATCAAGGCACTCTCGGATTACAACCGCAAGACCGACGAACTCTCGGAGGCATGGAAGAAATTCAAGACCGAAGGACTCGCGCCGCTCATTCCGATACTGACGACGGTTGTCGGATGGTTGGAAAAAGCCGCGAAGTTCCGACCGTCGGATCCGCGTGCGTGGGCGGTCGAACAAGGCGTCAAGGCGGGAATGGGGATTCGCGGCGCGTTTTCCGATTCGCCGGAAGTGCCGGCGCACATGGGGAACATCCTCGACGTGACGGCGGGGTTGCTCGGGACCGGCGGGCAAGGTGCCGGCGGACCCAAGATGATCGACGACCTCGCGGTGTCGTTGAAAGCACTTCAAGATCCGTTGTCGCAAGCGCGACGAATGCTCGACGCGTTCCGGACCGAGTCGATGATCCCGTTGTCGGCGGCGGCGCAAACCATCGCGCAGGACATGAAGTTGTGGGGGAAGTCGAACGGCGAGATCGCCGACACCCTCCGGTCCGTCGACAGCAACGCCAACATCACGGAGAAGACGGTCGCCCGGTACTTTGCCTCGGTCCAGAACGCGGCGATTGCCGATCAGGCATGGGGCGACGCGGCCAAAGCGGCAGCGACGGCGCACTCGGAGGGGTTCGCGCAACAAGTCGCCGTCGAACTCGCCGGCCACGAAACCCGGATCAAGTTGATCAACGACGAGGTCCGGTTCCAAGCCGACAAAGACGCGTTGATGGAGGCGGAGGCGATTCGGAGCGGGGCGGCGCTCGCGTCGATTGACCACGACGCACAAATCAAACTCCGCACCCTCCACGAAGAAACGGACAAGGCAATCGCGATTCAACGGAACTCGCATTTCTCGACCCTTCACGATCAACAAGTCAAGGCGCTCGACATCGAGATGGAGTCCCAAATCACCGCGACGAATCGTCTCTACAGCAAAGTCGACGACATGAACGCGGCGAACCTCGACCTCTGGCGCGCGTACTGGGCGAAGCGCATGGCAATCGAGGAGCAAGGCGCGGCCAAGATCAACGAACTCGTCGTCGAGAATATGAACGCGCGGATCGCGAACCTCGCCGCGCAGGGATTCAACGCGACCGGCGGCGAACTCAACGACCCGGTCACCAAGGCATACCGCGAACGCATGGCGGCGTTGGCGGACCTCACCGCGCGCGAGAAAGAGGGCATCGACGTTTCGGAGATCAAACTCGGGATCGAGAACAAGTACATCGCCGCGATTCAAGCGACCGACGGCGTCGTCGCGAAGGTCGCCGGCACGACGGAGACCTTGACGGGCAAGACGACCGCACTCGCAAGCGCGAACAATACGGCGGCGGCATCGTTCCAAGCGGTCGCCTCGTCGGCGGCGGCGATGAACTCCGCCGTGTTGAGTTCCTGGGATCTGTTTCAACACAATCAAGAGATGGCGCGTCAGTACGCCGCGATGGGTGTCATCGTCAGCAACGTCGGCGTCGTGAACCCGTCGCACTTCGCGACCGGCGCCGTCGTCGACAAGCCGACGCTCGCATGGGTCGGTGAAGGGGGCGAACGCGAGTACGTCATTCCCGAATCGAAGATGGGCGCGATGGGCGGCGGCACGATTCACGTCGACGCACGGGGCGCGATGTTTCCGGATTCGTTGTCGATGGATCGGTTCATCGACAAACTCGCGCAAAAGTTCGGCGCGCGCGCGTCGCGGAGCGGGAAGTTCTAAGTGGATCTCGTTCTCACCAACGAGTCGGTTCGCGTCGCCGACACCCTCACGCCGCGCCTCACGCCGTTAGTCCTGAACCTCTCCGAAAGCGTTCGCGTTGCGGATACGAAGACGGTCGAGGTCTTTACCGTCAACGTCTCGGGCGCCGACGTGCAAGCGGTCCTCACAACCCTCGCCGCACATCTGGATTCAGGACCGACACCCGGCGGCACGCTGACGATCAACGGCGTCGCGCTCGGGTCGTACGATTACCGCGTCGTCACGGGGAACGTCGTCGTCACGCCGCCATTCGTTGCAAGTGATTGGTTCACGCCAACGGCCGACAGTCGGTCGGCGTGGATCGTCGTCAAAGGCGACCTGACAATCGCCGCAGCGCCGGCGGCACCGGCGGCACCCACATTCGTTGCCCAACCGGGATCGGGCGGCGCCGTGTACGTCGTCGGTGACCAATACGAATGGGAATACAGCTACAGCCGCTCGACGTCGTCGGCGGACACGACGCAAGAAACGCTCGCGAGTTCGTCGGTGTCGTGGATCGCAACGCTCACATCAGGATTTCACAACGGCGCGGATCTCCGACTGTGGCACACGACCGATACAACCGTGAAATGGTTGAAGGTCTATCAACGCCACAACGGCGGCGCGTGGCAACTCGTACGGGCGATCGCGAACGCCGGGATCGATTCACAAGTCCAAGCACTATTTGACGGGTCCGAATCCCTCGGCGCGGCGCCGCCGGTCATGGTCTTCACGCCGGCGGTTCGCAAGCTGTTTACCGTGATCTCTGTCCGAGGCACGTTGACGGTCAACGGCGAGATCTCGATGTCGGCGCGCGGCGCGAACCATTCCGCGACCGGAAGCAACCTCGCGGCGGGCGAAATTCGCATCATCACGGCGACCGTCGACAGCGTCGTCAACCCAAGCGTTCCGGCGGCGGGTGCGGCCGGCGGCGCGGGTCCGGCCGGCGCGGGGCAAGTCGGCGGCACCGGCGGCGCCGGCGCGACGGGCGGCGGCGGACAAGGCGCCTCGAACGCGGTCGCCGGCAGTCAAGGCGCGGCCGGCACGGCGTTCAGCGGAGGAACCGGCGGCGGCGGACAGTACTCGAACTCACCGACCGCGAACATCCATCCGGGCGCGACCTCTGGCGGCGCCGGCGGCGCGGCGGCGGCGGATTCGTACACCGCCTCGGGCGGCGCCGGCAACCCTGGCGGCGCGGCGGTCAATGTCGTCGGATTATCCCTTGCCGGCAAGGATGGCACGGGCGGCACGTTGATCATCCTCGTCGACGGACCGTACACCGGCAGCGGCGCCGTCACGGCGAAAGGCGCCGATGGCGGTCAAGTCCTCAACACCGGGAGCGGGTCGACCTCTGGCGGCGGATCTGGCGGCGGGAGTATTTCGATTCTCGCGGGGACCACTACCGGACCGACCCCGTCGGCAGCGGGCGGTCTCGCCGGCACGGGCGCGTCGGCGGCGAGTGGCGCCGCCGGCGGCGCCGGTACGGCGCGCGTCCTCTATCTGCCGGGAACGCTGTCACGTGCGCTCACCGAGGCGGCGCGCGCAAGCGACACCATCACGGCGCAAAATCTCGGGTACCCGGTCACCGCATCGTTGGCGGGCGAAGCGATTCGCGCGCGCGAGACGATCTCGGTCACCCGGTTCACGGTCGGCGCGACGAACGCGGACGTCTATATTGACGGCGTCAATGTGACGCTCCTCGTCGACATCTACTCGATTAGCATCGACGACCAAGCCAACGAGGAGTCGAACACGTGCTCGTTCGAGTACTGGGGACCGCGACCGGCGCGCGATGCCGTGGTCCAAGTGTACGATTTGACGACCCTGGCATTCGCGGGGCGCATCACACGCAAGTCCACGATCCGACAACGCGCCGAGGAGGGTCGCCCGACGTGGTCGATCACCGCGACCGATTGGACGAAGGATCTCGCCGGCGTGTTGATCACGGATCGATTTCTCTCGCAGTCGGCGACGACGAGCGCGTTGGCGATCATGGCGCTCGCGCCGGCCGGGTTCACGACGGTTCACGTCGAGGCAAACCTCCCGATCATTGACGACATTCAATTCACGATGACGCCGATTCCGTCGGCGCTCCGCCAGTTGTGCGACCGGTTCGGCGGCGATCTATTCGTCGAGTACGACAAGGATTTACATCTCGGGTTCCTAACGTCCGAAGCACGCGCCGCGACTTTGACCCCGGCTAATCACGATTGGCGCGCGTTGCACTATGCGGACGACGACGACAGCGCCGTCAATCAAGTTTTCGTTGAAGGGATGTCAACCAACGTCGCGGCCGATGAAACCTCGGCGGGCGAGACCCGGTTACCGATTGACGACGCGACACAGTTCAGCGAGACCGGCGGTCTCGCGTTGATCGTAGGACGCGCCAAGGCAACCTACACCGGCAAGGTCGAGGGCGGCGGCGGGACATTGGTCGGCGTCGGCAAGGCACCAACGACGGCGCCGACGCTGACGCTCCTCTCCGGCGGCACGTTGCCGAACGGGACGTACGGGTACGCATTCACCGACAAGACGGCGGCGGGCGAAACGGTACCCGGTCCCGTGGCATACATCACGGTCGGTCCGCTCGCGGCGCCGACGTACGTGACCCTGAACCCGACGACGAGTCCGTACGAGATCGTCGACGAGTGGAACGGATGGGACGTCGGCAACACCGTCGAGGCGTGTTACACGTACGTCCGGGCCGACGGGACATCGAGCGCGCGGTCGCCGATTGCCTCGTCGGTTGCGATCGCGAACTCGGTCGGCGCGTGGTATCACTCGCCGAGTCATCTGTCGCCGCTCGGGTTCACCTTGGTCGCGTACAACTCGAACGATCCGCTCGTCACGTCGATCATCTTTTACCATCGCGTTATCTCGGGCGCGGATGTCGGCCAATGGAACAAGTGGGTCGGGTTCGTTCATACGAATAGTCCGGGCGCCGGCGCGTTCTTCGTCACCCTCGGAAACCCTGGACCGTACGTCAACTATGCGGACCCGCCGACGACGACGCCGGCATACAACCAAGTCGGCGTCGCGGACGTCGCCGTCGGACCAACCGGCACGACGCAACGGAAGGTCTACCGGACCGGCGTGAACGCGTCGCAACTCAAGTTGTTGACGACCCTCGCGGACAACCTGACGACGGTCTACACACCGGACACGGCGCTCGACGCGACGTTGGGCGCGAACGCGCCGACGGTTGACGACGCGGGTCTTCCCGGCGTGACCGGCACGGTCCTCGCCGGCGTGACCTCGATTCCGGTCGGGAGTGCCGGTCAGTTCCTAACGGCCGGCGGATGGGCAGAGATCGGATCGATGCGCGTGCGGTACACGTCCAAGACCAGCACGTCAATTGAAGGGGTGCCGGCGAGCGGGGTCGGGTCGTTGGCGGCGTCGGTGAACTACGGCGCCACGATCCGCGCGTTGCCGATGTTGACCGGCATTCCGGCGAGCGGGGCCGGATCGATTCCGGCGTTGACGAGCGCGGACGAGGTCGCGATCTTGGTGCAAGTCGACGACCTCGTCGATCAAGCGTCGCGCGGGTTGGTGCGGTCGCGGTACCTCGCGGACCGGCGGTTGTCGCCGGCGGGCGCGCGCGAGCGCGGGTTGGCGGAGTTGACGTTGTTCGCGCCGGCACGCATCGAGGCGTCGTACACGACGGAGGATCGCGCGGTGCGATCCGGCATTCGCGTCGCCGTCGCGTTGCCGTCGCCGTTACCGGACGACGTCATTGATGCGGATGCACCCGCCGGCTGTTGGCGTCTCGGCGATACGCCGGTGTACGCGGCGGCGGCGCGTGTCCTGTCGGCCGGCGCCTCGGCGTTCTGGCGGTTCGAGGAGGCGAGCGGCGTCGTCTTCGCCGATTCGGCCGGCGCCCACACCGCGACGGCACCGAACGCGACCGGTCTCACGTATCGCGCACCCTCGAACCTCGCCGACGGATCGCGCGCGTTGGCGGCGGACGGCAGTCAAAGCGCGGCGACCATCGTGCCGATAGCAAGCGGGACGACGTTCACCGTCGAGTGTTGGTACAAGGCGACGGGCGGTTGGGGTTGGCATCCGTTGTTCACCGACGTCAGTGATAGCTATGGTCTGTTCTACTTCGATGCCGCGCAGCATTTCTACTTTTACGACAGCGCCGGCGGTCATCCGACGACGGCGACGCAAACGACCGGCACGTGGTACCACGTCGCGGTCGTGGTGACGGCGGGTGTGGGTCAGATCTACATCAACGGAGTCGCCGACGGACCGACCTTCGCCGTTGCCGCGTTCTCGTTCGTCAACCTCAACTCCGGGTCACCGGGCACCATCGACGATCTCGCGTACTACTCGGTCGCGTTGTCGGCGTCGGAACTCGCGGCGCAGTACGCGCTCCGAACTGCCACAGAGACCGCCGAGGACGAGGCGCACGCGCAAGCCACACACGACGGCACGTGTAGTGCCGGCGTGTTGTTGGGACAACCCGGACCGTTGGCCGACGGGGACACGGCGGCGTTCTTTGATGGCACGGGGGGGATCTCGTTCGCCGGCGGGACGCTCGACCTCACGGCGGGACCGGTCACCGTCGAGGCATGGGTGAAGCGATACGACGGTGTCGGAATTAGCAACGCGGCAATTGCCGGCAACACGTACACGAATGGATTCTTGTTGGTGTGGCATCTCGCCGGCGTCGTGTACTGGTATTGCGGCGGCAACGGGTCCGTCGGGTACGCGTCCGTCAACGTATCCTCGGACGGTTGGCATCACATCGTCGGCACGTGGGACGGCAACAACGCGGGCGGGCGGTTGATCTACGTGGACGGCGTTCTTGCGCCTGGACAGGCACAAGTCGACGGCGTGTCGCCCGTGATGTCCGCGACCGGATTTAAGATCGGCCAGAGTGGCGGCGGGCAATTTTTCCACGGCACGCTTAAGGACGTCGTCGTGTATCGGTCGGTCCTGACGCCGGCGCAAGTCGCCGCGCACTATGCGGCGCGGTTGGTGCGCGCGCAAGAGAATCGGTTCGTCATGGCGGGCGAGTGGCCGATCCAACAAGTCCGGACGTACTTCGACAGTTCGTATCTCCGGGCGCAACGCGACGTTACGTTCGGCACGCCGACCTCGACAGACCTCTACCGGATTCTCCGGGCGCTACAGCGGGCAACCGTCGGGTAAACGGGAAGGATCACCAATGTCTGACAAACCAACGCCGGTCGTCTTGGCCGGTCCAGTACCGGTGCCGGTGCGCGTGGTCACCGGGTTCGAGCCGGCCGCACTCGCCGCGTTGATCGAAGCGACGCGGACCTCCGTCGTGCCGCCTCCGAACAACACACAATACGTGTATGCCGTGTTGTTGATGGCGATCCTCGGCGTCGTGTCGATCACGGCGCTCACGATCATGCGACCGGGGCAAGACAACACCGCCGTCATCGCGACCATCATCGGGTTTCTCGCGCCGACGACGTTGTCTCTCCTCGCGTTCATGAAAGCGCAAGAGACCCATTTGTCGGTGAACAGTCGCCTCGACCAATTCATCCGGAACGCGGAACTCGCCTCGCGGATGCAAGGCGTCATCGACGGGCGCGCGCAAGGTCGCATGGACGCGAACCAACGGACCGACGACCTCCAACAAACGACGGACCGCTTGACCGACGAGCGCGCGGCGGCGGCAGCGGCGACGACGGCGAGAACATAAAGCAACCCGAAGGGAGTTCCAATGAAAGCATTTCTAGTCTTCGCGCTCGTCGTGTCTCTCGCGACGCCGGCGGCGGCACAAATCCGGTCGGATGATCTCGACCTTCACACGGTCATCATTCATCGATCACCGCCGGTCGCCGACTGGCCGGTCACCGTCGGCATCACGCGCGTCGACATGGATCCGCAAGGCGGCGTCGCGTTGACGTTCGACCGGGCGGTTCCGGAGCGTTGGAAATTCTTCTCGAACCCGGAGGTCGCGAGCGACAACTTCCAATTCACGGTGTGGGCCTGTGTGCAACGCCGGCATTGCGCGGGGTTCGTTCAAATGTGGCAAGGCCGGTCGATGACCAATCATTCGTTGCCGCCGATCCTCTCCGACTCCGTCAATTGGTGGGGCGACGTCCGTCATCTGTGGGACGAGATGTCGGACTACCGACCGCAAGCCGGCGACGCGATCGGGTTCCTCGTCACGGCGGGGAATGGCCGGTTGACGTCCGGCGTGTCGTCGGTCGCGGAGCGGTCCAACGTCGTCGTGATGGCGTTGCCGGCGGGCGACAGCGGGCATTTCACGTTTGACGGCGCGGTTGTTGCACCCGTGCCGGTACCGACGCCAACCCCGACACCGCAACCAACGCCGGCACCGTTGCCGACGACGGATCTTGCGCCGATTCTCTCGCAATTGCAGCAATGTATCGCCGACGTCCGCGCGACGAACCAAAACGTCAGCGACGGACGCGTCGAGAACCAAGCGTTTTACACGGCGGTCAGTACACAATGGAAGAACGTCCTGAAAAATTTTGCGGTGTACGGGTTGCCGATCATCGGCGCACTCGTCGCCGGTCGCGCGACGGCGAAATGAGGTCCGTTGGCGGAAGCGTCGATCCATGTGTGTTGTCGGTGTCACGAGCGCGCGGTCGTACGGGAACCGTGGAGTCTCTGTCGGTTCCATGCGACGGAGTTCTATCAAGGTCTCGTCGCGGTCGGCGCGGCGACGGCACGCGTCCATCGGTCGGCACCGGGGAATGTCGACGTGACGGATCTGCCGGAAGAACTCCGGATTGTCGCGCGTCGGTTGCGCGCGTCACCGGGGATCGTCGTGGAGATCGTGTGTACGCGGTGCGGGAAGTACTTCGCGACGACGCGTCTCCGCGCGTCGATCTGTCCGACGTGCCGCTCGAAGCAATCGCGGGCAATACAACGCGCGTTGCACGCCGCGCGTCTCAAGGAAAGGTTGACCGCATGACACGTCTATTCGCCTGGGTCGTCGTCGCGTTCCTCTCGGTGACCTCGGTCTCCGCGCAAGTGCTGGCGCCGTGGACAGCGCAAGACATCGGGGCGCCGGCGATTGCCGGCACGTCGACGCAAAGCGGCAACACGTTCACGGTGACGGCGGGCGGTACCGATATTTGGAACGCGGCGGATCAATTCCGGTTCATCTCGCAACCGCTCGTCGGGGACGGCACGGTCATCGCGCGCGTGGACGGATTGGTCAACACGCAAGCGTTCGCGAAAGCCGGCGTGATGATTCGCGGCAGCGTCGCCGCCAACGCTCAAAACGTTCTGGCGTACATGACCGGCGATCAACGTCTCATTTCCTCGCGGCGGACCACGGTCGGCGGCGCATCGACGAGTACGAGCGGCACCGTCGTCGCCGGACCTCCGCCGGTGTGGGTGCGGCTGACGCGCCTCGGCAACGCGTTCACGGCGTACCGCTCGACGGACGGGGTGTCGTGGACGATCCTCGCGCAACCCGTCACGGTCGCCATGCCGGCAAACGCGGTCGCCGGTCTCGCAATCGCGAGTGCGACGGCGAACACCGCGACGACGGCAGTCTTTAGCAACGTCAGCGTCACGCCGACCGTTACCATTCCGAACCCGCCGACCCTGACCTCGGTCGCGCCGTCGAGCGGCATCGTCGGGAGTGCGGTCATCCTGGCGGGAACAAATTTCGGGACGAGTCAAGGGACGAGCACGGTCACGTTCAACGGCATCCTTGCGGCGCCGGCGACGGCATGGGGCGCGTCGGGGATCGCGGTCACGGTGCCGGCGGGCGCCTCGACCGGGAACGTCGTTGTCACCGTGGGCGGCATCGCGACAGCGGGCCGACTCTTTACGGTCGCGCCGACACCGCCGACGGGCGTCATCATCACGGCAAGTTCTCAGTTGGTGTGGGACGAGATGGGCGCCGACGTCACGACCCTCGGGACGTATATCTACACCGCGTACGTCGACAACATCAAGGGACCGACGTTGCCGTCGACGTGCGCGGTCGTCTCGGCGACGCAATTTTCGTGTACGGCGCCGGTCCCGTTGGCAAGCCTCGTCGTCGGAACGCACAACGTGTTCGTCACGGCGACCTTCAACGGGATCGAATCGCCGGCGTCGAACGTGGTCGTCGCAACGGTTGAGCCGATCATGACGGCAACCGTGGTTGTGATGACCGGCATCACAACGGCGGCGACGTTTACCGCAACCGTGACGAGCGGCGCCGGCACACCGACCGGAAGTGTGGTCTTCAAGGACAACGGTCAACCGCTGTTGGCAATGCCGTTGAGTCCCGCCGGAACGGTCACATGGACCGTGATGAACGTGTCTCTCGGGCCGCACGATTGGGAGGCGAGTTATACCGGCACCGGCGCGTACTCGTCGAGCGCGTCGCCGGTGTTGCACACCGTCGTCACGATTCAGTAAAGACCCGCGCGTTGCCATGTGCCGCGCCTCCAAGGAGGGGGCGCACATGGCATTCATAGCGTGGGTCTTGGGATGGTTCACGACGGATCAATCGACCGTCGTCATCCTCGACTGAGTCGTGGTCTCGTTTCTCCGTTCCCGTCCGGCCGCGCGTGGCGGGAATAAAAAATATTCCTGGGAGACATCAATGAAATTCCTCGCGCTCGCGTTGGCGCTCGTCCTGCAAAGTCCGACCCCGATTCTCGACGGTCTCCTCAAAGAGATCGCGAGCCTCCGCGCGACGACGCCGGTCCCGCCAGTTGGTACGGTTGTGCCAGCCGGCGCGAACCTCCAATCCGTGCTCGACGCGGCGGCGCCTGGGTCGACGCTCCTCCTCGCGCAAGGGGCGACGTACACGACGAATCTCGTCTTGCGGAACAAGACCGGCGCCGGCACGATCACGATCCGCACGGTCGGGTTGGACGACAGCGTGTTGCCGGTCGGGGTTCGCGTCGACGTCGGCGGCGCGGTCAAGATGGCAAAGATCACATGCGCCGATTGTTTCTCGCCGGCGGTCGCGGCGGAGGCGGGCGCGCACGACTACGCGTTCGTCGGCGTCGAGTTCGTCGGGAGCAACGTCCATCCGGACCGCGACGTGATTCAGTTGGGCGTCATCGCGTCGGCGTACGTCGGCACGTATGCGGACCAACCGGCGAACATCACGTTCGACCGCGTGTACGTTCACGCGGATCCGGTTGCCGGCGGACATCGCGGGTTGATGCTCGACGGGCGCAACATGAAGTTGACGAATAGCATCGTCAGCGGATTTTGGGAGGTCGGTCGCGATTCGCAAGCGGTCCTCCTCGTCCAAGCGCAAGGACCGGTCTTGATCGAGAACAATTACCTCGAAGCGTCGGGCGAGAACTTTCTGTCCGGCGGCGCGGATCCCAAGATCATCGGGGCGATACCGTCGGACATCACGTTCCGAGGTAATTGGGTCTTCAAGCCGCTCGCATGGAAAGCACGACCGGGCACCGTGAAAAACCTGTTCGAGTTGAAGAACGCGCGGCGGGTGTTGGTCGAGAACAACGTGTTCGAGAACAATTGGGCGGACAGTCAAAGCGGGAACGCGATCCTGTTCTCGGCGCGCAATCAAGACGGTACGTGTACATGGTGTGTGCTCCAAGACGTCGTCTTTCAAAACAACGTCCTGAAGAACGGCGGGACGTTTGCGCTCAACGTCGCCGGCACGGACAACAACTATCCGTCCGGCGTGATGTCGAACGTCAAGATCCTGAACAACCTATTCGCCGCCTCGCGCGGCGCGCAAGTCCTGACGCCGATGACCGGGTTCGAGATCGGGCACAACACGTTCGTCGGCGTGTTGTATTCGTTCATGACCGTCGCGGCGGCGAAGTTGCCGCTCGTCAAAGCGACCGGCGTGAACATTCACGACAACGTCTCGGCGGGCGGCGAGTACGGGATCGCCGGCGACGCGGTCGGGTTGGGAACGCCGGCGCTCGACTCGGTGTTCACGGCGTACGCATTCAAGAACAACATCATCGAAGGGACAGCGGCGCGGTTCATCGCGTACCCGGCGACAACGACGACGCTCGCACCCGGCACCCTTGCGGCGAAGTTGGATCCGAGTGGGCGGTACCTGGGGACCGAACCCGGCAGCGACGGCGCGAAACCGGGCGCGAATATCGACACGATTCGCACCGGGATCCCGTGGTTGGTGTGGCCGTAGTCTCCGCCTAAATCCCTCAATTCCCGCCTGGATTCGTCGGTTCGCCGGCGGATCCTTACCTATTAGGTAACGTGCTATACTTGTGTCTCGTTCTCGACGTCAACCACGCCACAGAAAAGGACGGTCCCACATGGCACGAAAGAAAGACCCGCTCGTTCGTCTCGGCCTGTACGTCACCGACAAGCGCGACGGCGATTGGTACCACATCGACGCGTCCGTCGTGACGATTGGTCTCAACGCGTACGAGAAGCGGTGCATCGACGACGACAACATGGTCAACTACCGACCCGACGCCACGTTTCAAACGATCCGCAACGCGAGCGACGAAGACCTCGGCGGGTTGTATCTGAACAACCTCCGCGCGACGTCGCAAGGCGACAACGACAGCACGCCGCGTCGGCTGTACGGGTTCGAGTTGCGCTATCACGACGTGTACGCGATCGACGCGCACACGGCGGGCCGGATGGCGCGCACGCTCACAACCATCAATCGGCGCATGGCGAAGTTGGTCGAGAAATTCGGACACCCGGCGACGTTCGGTCAGTACCTCGCGCGCGTCGCGACGGCGATCAAGGCTGACGCGTTCGTCCGGCCGGCGACGAAGTACTCGCGCGGTTGGTCGTACGGCGACAACGAACAGAACGTCATGGCGGTCGGGGCGGGGATCTACGCGGTCGATCAAATGGCGGACGACTGGATTCGCGAACACGAATTGAAAGGGGTGTCCAATGGATAAGGCAACCGGCGACGCGATCATCCTCCTCCGTCTCGGTATCAACGGGTTGTCGTTGGCGCCGTCCCTGGCGGACGTCGTGTTGATGAACGCGGTCGCGCATCTCGAAGGACGACCCGCCGACGGACCGTCGACCGTCGACGAGGTCCGGCGGGCATTCTGCAATCGCGGCGTCGTCGAGGTTCGTCTCGGATCGGCGGTGTCGAAATGAGAACGTACATCACGCGCGGGCGTCAGGCGGATCTCGCGAACCCGTTTCGCGGCGAAGTCTTCCGGTGTCCGGAGTGCGGCGGCGTCCTCGACCTCGTCCAAGACACGACCATCGTCGAGAACGGCGTCGAGCACATCGGCGATATGTCGGCGTGTTCCGAGTGCGAGTGGGCGCTCGAACTCCACGTCGAGACGCGGCCGGTTCACAAGTCGGTCCCGTCGACGGTGACCCATTTCATTCCCTACGATCAACCCGGCCAACTCCGCGCCGGCGCAATTCGCAAGGCGGCGTGTGGGATCTTGATCGTCAACCGGGCGCACACCAACGAGCCGACGTGTCTCGATTGTCAGGCGGCGATGAAGCGCGTCGACGAGATGGAGTTTTGAAGCAAGCGCATCGTCCCGCCGGCGTCAGCGTCCGCGATTGGTTTTGGTTGCACGTCGACAAGTGCGGTCCGGTTCACCCGGTCGTCAAGACGCGGTGTTGGATCTGGACGCGGGCGACTACTTGGGGTTACGGCGTGTTG